>ENA-OQKX01000276-OQKX01000276.1-human-gut-metagenome-genome-assembly--contig:-NODE-276-length-11345-cov-2.494651_pt1 | contig 11345 bp, 14 predicted proteins | sample MGYA00242654_ERZ504810 | MGnify/ENA primary metagenome ERZ504810 (study PRJEB26092, sample SAMD00036378) | human gut metagenome | host: Homo sapiens | study: EMG produced TPA metagenomics assembly of... | reverse complement strand
CCCCATCCGATCAATACTGTCAATACTGTCCCAAGTGCCAGCAGCAGGCAGCCGACACCAAGCATTCCCATTCCAAGAGCCGGGGAATAAAACAGCTGACCAAATCCGTGAATCCCCAACAGAATCCCTACGGCTGCGGTTGCAACTGCTGCCACCCAGATTGCTATTGCTGATATTGCAAGTGCGACCAGAACTCCAAATGCCGCCAAAAGAAGACCAAGTGCTGTCGGAACTACAATTGGAAGTCCAATCACAAGGATACAGATGATCAGAATGATCTTAACGGCACTGGATTTCTTCCGTGGCATTCCTGTCGTCTGACCCGCACCATATCCCTGATTTCCCGCATATGTATATCCATGATTAGAATTGGTTGTATAAGAATACTGTCTTTCTGAAAATGGATTCCTGTCATTCTGTGACTGTCTTTCTCCATATGTCTCCGAATAGCTTTCTTTATAATAGTCATCTCTTCCTGCCGGGTACTCACTGCTTTCAAAACGCCTGTCCTGATATCCTCGCTCTCCATACTCTCCATAACTTTCCGCCTCATCGGCATTTCCATTTATCCCGGCACGGATCGTTTCTGCAAGCTTTGCAGGACTTCTCAGCTCTTCGATTACTTTTTCTTCATTCTCACTTCCGGCGTCATCAAAATAATCATTGTAATACTGCATTGCTTCTTCTCTTTCTTCTTTCGAAATTCCATGAAGCAGTGCATCTAATTCCCTCATATACTCTGTACGGCTCATTCAGCTGCACCTCCCTCGAACATCTCTGTAATTTTCCTTGTGTAGTTCTTCCATTCGACTTTATACAAATTAAGCTGTGCCATTCCTTTTTCTGTAACTTTATAGTATCTGCGGTTTCTTCCGTCAAACTGCATATCATAGACCTCCAGACATTCATCTTTCTGAAGTCTTCTCAGTACCGGATACATTGTTGACTCTGATACATTCAGAACTTTCCGAACATCCTGGGTAATCTTATATCCATAGGTTCCTTCCTGCTCCCGCGACACAACAGCAAGCACGATCGCATCAAGGAGGGCAGCTCCGGTGTTAAATACCATATGATTCACATCCTTTTATTGTTTGTTATATTGTTTTGTTAAGCATATTATACGTTATATAATATAGTGAGTCAATATAATATTGTATAAGACTTTCTGAAGATTTCCTAAAGAAATGGTGGGAGACGGATGGTGGGAAGGAGGTTGTGACAGCTGGGGAATCAAATATTTTAAATATTTGGGTAAAGAAAAAATGTGATTATTATTTGAATGATTAGAATAATAGGGATTCCTAATTTGAATTTCAGGTGGCGGGTTTTATGGTGGTAGTGTTTCATGGCGAGGAGGGCAGCGGGGGAGCCGCCCAGAAGGGCCAGGAGGATGAGGGTTCGTTCGGGGATTCGCCATTTGGTTTTGCGGGCTTTGGTTTTATCGGCGGCGAGGTTGAAGAGGTGATGATGTTGATCAATAGCAGGTATGCCAGGAGTATTATTTTAATCATTTTTGTAGCCCTCCAGGTGGATTTCTTTGCAAAGGGTGAAGGAGTAGATGATCTGTTCTTTACTTTTTTCCGGGTGATCTGTTCAAGGGCTTTGGTGTAAAGGCGGAGCTGTTCCTGGTAGCGGTCTTTTAGTTCGACTTCGGTTTGTACACGGTCGGTTTTATAATCGAGTACGATGATTTCTCCGTCTTCTTCAAAGTAAGCATCAATAATTCCCTGGATCAGTACCATTTCACCCTTTTTCTGATCTGGATAAAATTCTTTTGCATCTACACCGAGAACAAACGGCTGCTCGCGGTAAAGTGTTTTTGCCCTGGCTGCATTTTGCATTCTTTTTCCTACATTCGTATTAAGAAACTCCATAATTTCTTTTTTTTGAATACACCCGGCTGTTCCCGCATCCAGGTATCCTTCGTTTTTCAAATTCTCTATGTTTTCCCGCAGTAAATCCATCGTATATATTTTCGTAAAATCAAGAAGTTCCATTACTTTATGATAAGCTGTTCCTTTTGTTACTCCTTTTACCTCTTCTTCCTCTTTCATAAAATTCGGAAGGATTGGAACAATCTCCTCTTCCGGAATCAGTATTTCTCCATCTTCTTCTTCCGAAGCTGCCGCATATTTTTTCAGCTCTGACACGGTGTACTTCATTTTCATCTGATCTTCACCCTGATACGGATATCTGTAGGAAAATGCTTCCTCGATTTTTGCCCGAAAACGTTCATCCGTCACAGCCATCGGATGTTCTTCTGCTTCTATTTTTTCAAGGAACACCTCTTTTTCCAGATAATCTGCTGCTTCCTTATCCACTTCACCTTCTACAAGCGTATCAACACCAATCACTTTTAATTCGATTGGAACTTCTTCTGTTTTACGCACTGCCGCCGGAAGGATCCAGTCATAATAAGACGTTGCACGTGCAAGTTTTGTAAAGTCCAGTGTTTCTTTCTGACTGTTTTCCTGTTCCAGCTGACAGGCTTCCAGCTTGTCTGCCGCATGTGGAACCGTTCCGATAAGAATCAGCTTTTCCTTGCACGTGTAAGTGCTACATAAAGCACACGAAGCTCCTCACCAAGATTTTCCAGACCGATTTCATTTTGAATAACTTTCTTTAATAGTGTCGGAGATTTGGTTCGCCACTCCAGATCGATCGCATCGATTCCAAGCCCCAGATCCGGATGGATCACAACGCTTGCCGTGGTATCCTGAATGTTGAACCTCTTTCCCATTCCGGCCACGATCACAACCGGGAATTCCAGTCCTTTACTCTTATGGATACTCATCAGACGAACTGCATCCGTCTGCTCATCGTAAAGCCCGGCTTCCCCAAAGTCTACATTATATTTCTTGAGCTGATCAATATAACGGACAAAATGATACAGTCCCTTATAGCTGGTTGCCTCAAATGCCTTTGTCCTGGTGATCAGCATATCAAGATTCGCGCGCCTTCCTTTTCCTCCTGGCATTGCCGCGATATAATCCCGGTATCCTGTCTTTTTCATGATCTCCCACAGGAGATCATCGGATTGCCGTGTACGGTATCCGCTCCCGGAAATATAAAAGCCATCCAAATACATCGCGCACTTTTTTCAGAAGTGCCCGCCGGAAGATCTGTCTTTTTTTCCGGATCCGCTGTTTCCAGTACATCAACCGAAAGGCATGGGATTATGTGCAGGATGAACTAAAAGCAAGCGGAACCCGCCCTGGTCCCGGACAGCAGACATATGGCTGCGATGTGCCGGATGATATGTGCTATCAGTGGGCAGAAGATTATTTCCGTGACCCTGATGCCAAGGAAGACCATGAGGATGAGGAGAAGTTTGTTCCCAAGCCGTATGCTGGGAAGTCCTCTGCAAAGAGCAAACCCAAGAAGGTGACAGAGAAGAAAAAGACGGAACCCAAGGCGGCACCCAAGCAGGAGGAAAAAAAGCCTTCTCAGGATGGGCAGATGTCGCTGCTGGATTTTGGGATGGCAAAGGCAGGCTGAGCCGGCAAAGGAGGAAAAATGAAGAATGATTGCTTATAAGGGTTTTCGCCCCGGGCTGATATGCCGTGGCTATCAGTTTGTGATGGGGCTCAATACGACTGAAAAAGCAAATTGCAGGGAAAATGGATTTCACTGCGCGGAAGACCCGCTGGACTGCCTTAGTTATTATTCCAGCCTGGAGCATTCGGAATATTATATTGTCAACGCCGGCGGCGACATCGATGAAGATGAGCATGACTCCAAAATCGCCTGTACGGAGCTGACTGTGATTAAGCGGCTCACCAAAGAGGAGCTGTTTTTACATGGTTTGGCCTACATGGCAGATCATCCGCGCAGGGTGTGGAGCTCCCATGTGGCAGCCAACCGGGCAATGGCGAACTGCGGCTATGCGGTGGTACGGGGTAAAGACCCCGTTGCCACCGGCAGACTGGGAGACATCCTTGCTTTTGCGAAGGAAGCACCGGATTCGGAAAGTATCGTACAGGTTGCAGTGGGCCGGATTGACGGCGTTACATTACTGCCTGATGTGTGGTATAGCGTAGATTTGACAAAGAGGATGGTGAATTGAGATGAAAAAAAGAGCCCTGATGGCACTTCCCAAGCTGACAGCGACGGATGAAATGAAGCAAATCGCGACTTCAGACCTGCCAAGAAAGGAAAAAACTGACTACGGATATGTTCGGGAAGTCTGTGAGTATTATACCTATCTAAGATGTATCAAACAGGATGGGATATTGAAGGTGGCTTTCTTTTTCCCGGAGCATCTTCGCCTGGATGGGAGTAATCCGGCCTATGAAGTGTATCTGGATAAAGAAAATCGGCAGTTTATTACCTATAACAGCCTGATACAGAAATGGAGCGAATCCAAGCTGGACAGACTGGACTGGAAGCGGCAATACTGGTATACCAAAGCCTACTGGATCAGTGATGAAGATGAGACATCTATACAGGCATATCTGAACATCAATAAAAAAGCGGTAGAGGCAATCCGGCAGTTTCAGCGGGATGTGCGTGATGAACAGCTCGAACAGCGGCACCGGCGGGAAACTGACCCATGGGATAAGGATATGGAACAGGTGCCGGAGCTTCCAAAGGACTGGAGCCGCTGGGTGGATAAGGTTGCCATTCGGCAAAATTACATTTACTACCACTATAAAAAGGGCGGCGCCAAAACAGGTTACTGTACCTACTGCGAAAAGGAAGTGCCGATCAAAGTACATCCCCATCACAATCAACAGGGCCGCTGTATTTGCTGCCGGCATCCGGTAGTATTCAAAGCCTATGGACGAGCGGGGTATATGCAGACAGAAAAACATTTTGCCTACCTGATCCAGCGATGCAAAGACGGCTTTGTAGTTCGTGAATTTCAGGCTGACCGGACATATGGGAAAGAAAGCCTTCCAAACTCCAAGCTTTATTGTCAGGAAATCCGGCGCACGATTTATGACCGGGAAAGAAAACCAAGAACCTACTATTGGGGTCTGTATAAACAGCGAAATATGCGCTGGATTTCCGGAAGCCCCTGTTCTTATAGTTGGTCTGGTTCGCATGATGGACGGGTTTATGGCAAAACACTGCCAACTTTGGAACAGCAGGAACTTCGATGCACAGGGCTCGTCAACTGGATTCGGAAGCAGAAAAGCGTTGATCCGGAAAAATATCTGGCTGTGCTCGAACGGATACCTCAAATGGAACAGATCAGCAAGGTGAACCTGCCGAAGCTTACCAAGGAATGTTTCAGTTCCTGCGGAACAGTCAGCGAACTAATCAAAAACCATAGTGCCGGGAGTCTGATTAAAGCTCTGGGCCTTGACAGCAGGAGGTTTCAGCGACTTCGACTCCATAATGGAGGCTGTGATCTGCTGCGGTGGCTGCAATATGAATTCAATTCATATTGAATCTTGTGGAAGCAATCCATGATGATTTGCCGTTCTTCCACACTAAGGTGCAATGCCTCGTTTGTCTCGTAGGAAAAGAACGAATATTCACGCATTATCCGCCCGAGAGGTGTATTCCGCAGCAGGTCGGGATGGAACATAAGCAGGTAGCCATCTGGTTGGAACTGCATGCCGTCATCTTCCGCACCGAACACCTGTCCGGGCGCGATAAATATCAGTGTGCATAATTATTCCTAAGTCTGTGAAACCGGAACGCATGAAGCAGAATCTCGACATATTAGACTTCACCCTGTCGGCCGACGACATGGCACGGATAAAGACGCTGGATACCGACAAGCCTTTCTTACTCGGCTCGCACGAAGATCCAGAAATCGTAAAATGGTTCATGCAGTACAAAAACGCCTGAACATCAACAACCATATTTCGATAGCCGCTATCGACTATATTAAGAAGTTATTCGTATATGCCTTTATTGTAATCCGTCATGTACTGAGTAAATGTTTTGCCTGTTTGCTGTTTGAAGAAGCGCATGAGATGGCTCGGATCAGAGAAATTGAAATCATCCGCCATTTCACTGACAGTGCGGTTGGAGAATAGCAATTCGTTCTTCAGTTCCTCAAGCAGACGTTGTTTTATCAAATGGGTAGCTGATACTCCGAATTGGGCTTTTACTGAGTTATTGAGTGTGATGCGACTGACATGAAGCATGTCTGCATATTCCTGCACCCGCTGGTGGGTGCGGATATTCTGTTCCAACAAGTCCTTGAACCGAAAAGCGAAATTGTTTTTAGCAATTTCAGCGGGCAAGCAATAGGCGGCAGCGTATGTACGATTGATAATCAGCAAAAGATAATATAGTAAGGAACAATGATATGTACGTATCGGACACTGGATTCATCAGCTCATACTTAATCTTTCCGAGCAGCCGCATATATTCCTTCATTTCGTCATGTGTGGCATTGATGTAAGGCGGCGTATCTGTCTGGTAACAATACAAAAAGGCGAAAAACGAAGAACTTGTCGGCGATAAAAGTACGCATGAAATCTTCGCGGAATATAAGGAACGTGTAATCCAACGCCGTCTCATCTACATGCCACTCTTGTTGCTGATGGGGTGAAAGCAGGAGAACCATGCCGTCGCGCAGTTCAATCTTGCGGAAGTTCAGTAGCAAATATCCGTTTGCCTTACGGAAAAAGTAGAAGCTGAAGAAGTCTGTCTTAAACCGCTTGTTTTCTGTCAGCACAAGTCCGATGTCCTTGTTTATGGCAGTATTGATGTAAAAATCCACGCCGCAGCGTGTCTTGTTGAACGGTACGCTGACCAGTCGATCAGGGTTGATTATCTCGTCCATATCCTTGTCGTTTTTGCAAAGATAATAATTTCATTTATCAAAATGGCATAATTACCGTTTTTTCAGGCATAGATGTTTCGCCGGATTCTTCCGAACTTTGCACCCGTAATCAATAACAAGACATATAGTCATGAAAAAGACATCTACAGTACAATTGGTGCGCAATGCCACCTTGAAAATCAGGTATGCGGGACACACCATGCTAATTGACCCCGTTTTAGCCGACAAAGGCACTTTGATATCGGCCCTCGGTGTGAATAAAACACCGAGGGTACACCTCACCATTCCTATTCAGGATATTATCGGAGGCGTGGACATGGTGCTCCTGACCCACAATCACATCGACCATTACGAGCCGAGTGTCCCCACACATTTGCCCAAAGAAATTCCTTTCTACGTTCAGCCCCAGGACGCGGACGCCATCAGAAACGACGGATTTACAAATGTGATACCCATCGAAGAAATAAAAACAATAGACGGCATATCCATTTACCGCACGACCGGACATCATGGTTTCGGGCAGATCGGGCAGATGATGGGACCTGTATCAGGTTATGTGCTAAAAGCCGAGGGCTTCCCGACCGTTTATATAATGGGTGACTGCCGATGGGAAGCATGTATCCGAGACACCGTGGAACGGTTCAATCCTGACTATATCGTGGTAAACTCCGGAGGTGCAATCTTTCCCGAATTTTCCAAAACGGACGGTCCTATCATCCCCGACGAGAACGAAGTGATGCAGATACTTGACGAATTGCCTTCGCATATCAAGCTGATAGCCGTACACATGGATGCCATCGATCATTGCCAGACCACCCGTGCAATTCTGCGCAATGAGGCAACGCATCACGAAGCCGACATGAGCCGGCTGATTATCCCGGAGGACGGAGAAACAGTTGTGTTATGAGTGTCTGCATTAAATCCCTGATAAAAAACATGAACATAGTGGTAGGGTGCACTATAGGATGCCCTTACTGCTATGCCCGTAACAACTGCCGCCGTTTCCACATTACCGACGACTTTTCCGTGCCTGAATACATGGAACGAAAACTGCGCATCATCGATACGTCCCGTCCTCATGTGTGGCTCATGACAGGAATGAGCGATTTCTCCGATTGGAAGCCTGAATGGAACGCAGAAATTTTCGAGCGGATCAGCAGCAATCCCCAGCACGCCTATATCTTTCTGACGAAGCGCCCTGACAAAATCAGTTTCTCCTCTGACGACGAGAACGTATGGATGGGCGTGACCGTTACGCGCAGTTCCGAGAAAAGGAGGATTGATGATTTGAAAAAGAATATCAAAGCACGACACTACCATGTCACGTTTGAACCTCTCTTCGATGATATCGGCGAGATTGATTTCGAGGGAATTGACTGGATTGTCATAGGCACAGAGACCGGAAACCGAAAAGGAAAGTCATATTCGCGCCCCGAATGGGTGCTTAGCATTGCAGAACAGGCAAAGGCTCATGGCATACCGGTGTTCATGAAAGAGGATTTGCTGCCGATTATGGGCGACGAAAGAATGATTCAGGAATTGCCGGAACAATTTACCAGACGAATACAATGAATATGGATACAATAAAGGAAATAGATGTAAAGAGTGTAATGACCAAATCCTCTCTGCCGGTGGGAGGATATTCGGTCAACCCTTATGTAGGGTGTCCCCACGCCTGCAGGTATTGCTACGCATCGTTCATGAAACGGTTCACCGGGCACACCGAGCCGTGGGGTACGTTTTTAGATGTAAAAAACTGGAAGCCGATAACGAATCCTCATAAATACGACGGTGAACGTGTTGTAATAGGGTCTGTGACGGACGGTTACAATCCGTATGAAGAAGAATTCCACCGTACCCGAAGGCTGCTCGAAGAGCTGCGAGGAAGCGATGCCGAGATTATGATATGCACAAAGTCCGATCTTGTCCTTCGCGATCTCGACCTGTTGAAGAGTTTTCCCAAAGTGACTGTGTCATGGTCTGTCAATACGCTCGACGAGCAGTTCTGCGCAGATATGGACAACGCCGTAAGCATTGAACGCCGTCTGAAAGCGATGCGTCAGACATACGAGGCAGGTATCCGCACCGTATGCTTCGTCTCGCCCATATTCCCCAGAATAACAGACGTAAAGGCAATAATAGAGGAGGTAAAAGATTATGCTGATTTAATCTGGCTTGAAAACCTGAATTTACGCGGGCAGTTCAAAGGCGGGATAATGACGTATATCCGTGAGAAGTATCCTGACCTCATACCGCTTTACGAGGAAATTTACAATAAAAAAAGGCTTGAATACTGGCAGGCATTGGAGCAGGACATTTCAAATTACGCCAAGGAGCAGGGCTTCCCGTATCGTATAAACGATCTGCCATACGGACGCTCGGAAAAAGGCAAACCTGTCATCGTAAACTACTTCTACCACGAAAAAATACGATTGACAAAATGAGGCTATGCCGGACTGATGCAGAAAAGTTGTAGCGCGGATAAAAGCACCATGTATGTGGATAATATCCGGCAATCTTCCGAGCGTATGCGGGAGATGCTCAACACGCTGCTGGATTTCTTCCGTCTGGACAACGGCAAGGAGCAACCCAACCTTTCCCCTTGCAGGATTTCCGCAATCACGCATATTCTTGAAACGGAGTTCATGCCCATTGCCATGAACAAGGGGCTGACTTTGATAGTGGAGAGCCACACCGATGCGGTGGTTTTGACCGACAAGGAACGTATCCTGCAAATCGGCAACAACTTGTTGTCAAACGCCATCAAGTTCACGGATAACGGTAGTGTATCATTGGCAGCGGATTATGATAACGGTTTGCTGAAACTTATCGTTGAAGATACCGGTACGGGCATGACCGAAGATGAGCAACAACGAGTATTCGGTGCATTTGAACGTCTTTCAAATGCCGCCGCAAAAGACGGCTTCGGATTAGGCTTCCTGCAACCAGCCGTTATCCAACAGCCGGGTTAAATGCGTCCTCCCTATCTCGGCCGTCCCTTGCAGGACGACACAGCGGTCTTTCTCCTGGAGCTTTCTTAATTCCTCCAGTGAAGCCGCCATTTTCTCCGCCATTGTTGCCATAACCGTTTTTATTTAGATTCTGATTATTTTCGTGCAAATACTCGTTTTTAGACACGTGTAAATACTCGTTTTTAATTATGTGCATTTACTCGTATTTGTTGCAAAAATACAATATTTGTTCCGATAATCAGCTACTAATGAAGTCTTTTTTTACTTGTTGTATCGTCGAAACGGCCTTTCCCGTGAGCTTCGCCACGTTCCGGATCGAGTAGCCTTTCTTTAACAAGGCGATCGCCTCCCGGTATTCCTCTTTCCTCTGTTCGGCCGTTTTCCGGCTTCCCGGCTTCCGTCCCAGCCTGCCCCCTTTCTGGATGTACAACTCCCGTCCGCTATTAAGGCGGTCGATGATCCCCTGGCGTTCGATCGCGGCCAGTTCCCCCAACAGGGTAGTGATCAGAGAGGACAAGGGGTTTACCGTCTTGTCCGGCCGTAACGTTTCCAGGTTCAGGTTTTGAATATACACGCATATTTTATGCGTGTGCAGCGTATCGAGTGACTTTAGGATCTCCAGGGTTGAACGCCCCAGGCGTGAGATCTCGGTCAGCAACAACATATCCACCCGGTTCTGCGGATCTGTGCAGTATTCCAGGCAACGGCTTAAAACCGGGCGTTCGATATTGGCCTTTCGTCCGCTTATCTTTTCCTCAAAGACCGCCGTCACCTCGTACCCCCGTCCGGCTGCGAACCTCTCCAGATCGACAACCTGCCGTTCGGTCGATTGCCTGGCCGACTGCGAGCTTACACGTGAATAAATAACCACATTCATCCCTTTTGCTTTTGTTCTTCCTTATCTATTGTTTTAATCACCTTATCCACCTCTTTCAAGGAGGCATTATTTCCGGATCTATCCAAAAAAGAAATTCGCTAATTAACCTATAATTACTATCTTTGCATTGTAATGCTTGGTAAAGCCTCTGTTATCAAAACACGTAACCAAGTCAAGGATATACCCGTTCATCAAGAACGGGTTTTTCTTTTGCGACAGCCCATTCATAAGACAAAGGATATTATAACAGGTCAGTAATCACAGCCGCCGGAATATCCAGCTTTGAGAAAGCGAACATCTTTTTCCCCAGATCCTTTAACGAGGCTCCGATATGGTACACGTCCGTTTCATCAACGATCAGGAAACGGTCGTGACTGTCCCGGTACGTCCTGATGTCGATAGGTGGGTACTGGCTGTTATGCCTGTCAAGATCAAGTTGGAGTTGCTGCGTGATACGCTGGGTGTAAATGGTGGCCGAGACACCGACGCTGCGTTTACTCAACATGAGCAAGACCGTTTCGTCCACATAGTTGTCGATAAGCACGATCGAACGCCTGGCCGACTTTACCAGATCGGTAGCGAACTTGTACGCATCGAAAATCTGGCCGTTATAAAAAATACCTCCTGCACGATCCTTCCGGTGATGCTGCGGATATTCTGCGCACCGAGCAGGGTCTGAACTACGACATGGGCATGGATGGCGCTTCACCGCTGTTTGCAGGTGCCTGTACAGAACCGCAGAAGG
>ENA-OQKX01000273-OQKX01000273.1-human-gut-metagenome-genome-assembly--contig:-NODE-273-length-11386-cov-2.580158_pt1 | contig 11386 bp, 14 predicted proteins | sample MGYA00242654_ERZ504810 | MGnify/ENA primary metagenome ERZ504810 (study PRJEB26092, sample SAMD00036378) | human gut metagenome | host: Homo sapiens | study: EMG produced TPA metagenomics assembly of... | reverse complement strand
TATTCATAATTTGTTTGCAATCAAATTCCTAGCCATACAGCAGAAAAATGATGACGAAAGATCATGCAAATGCTATAATGTTTGCATATAGATATGACAATTTGACCATATCGGAATCTTTATTCAAACAGATGATTGGAGATATTGCTATTATGAGAAATCCATGGCCAATTTTCAGCATTGCGGCTCTCTCCGGAGCTGCGTGCCTGATATATGATCACTTTTTTTCTTACGAGACTATGTGGATTGCTGTTATAGCGTTCCTTGCGCTGCTGGCTCTATGCTTTTTCGCATATTTCAAATATGAACACTGGCTGGCAAAGAAATTGAACCCCTATGTGGTGTCATATCAAAGCGACCATAATCTTGAGAATTTAAAACAGGGATTGGATCGCTGGCGTCCCTGGGCATTCAGCAAACATTCCAAAAATATCATTACAGCGAACTGGTTCTCCGCTCTGCTGGAACAACAGCGCTGGACAGAAGCGGAAGAAACTTTGGAGCAGTTTTTGCATCGAGCAAAAAATACGCAGGATAAAATAGGGTATCACCTGCTTCGGGGAGATTACGCAAGGGCGATCGGAGATACCAAATTAGAGGAACAGGAACGACTTCTAAGCGAACAGCTAAAAACCCAGCTTGGAAACAAAAAGGGAGAATCAAGAGTACCCGCAAACGCCAAAGAGAGTAAATATGCTTTCTTTTGCTGGCTCTCTTTCAGCTTTGGTCTGGCACTGTTCGGAATCATCAGCAATATCGCCACCGGGGACTCAATCCTTGGATCGTTTGGAGCCGGAGTTTTTATTTTGGGCTTGTTCTCGTTCCCAGTCTGCTTGATCTGGCTGATTCTCTGGTTGATCCGGCGCAGAAAGGAGGTTGTTAAATGACTTATATCCTCCGGTACTCTATGTAATTGTGTCTTATACATTCTTCCTTTTGGCAGGCTGTTTTGACAATGCGATCAAATTGCAGATATTATCGATCCTTCTGCCTTTTATCATGGGAATCGTCAATTTGATTGTTGTGCTGACCGTAGGAAGAAAGTGGTCAAGAAAGACATTGCTGAACTGCACTTTGATCATCAAGTATGGACTGATCCCGTTCTACCTGGTCGGAGGGAGCATCACCGTATATGTAACGCTGATGGCATTCTTCCCATTGCCGCTGATGGCGTTGTTTGGACTGGTAACCATTGTTTTTTTGATTTTTGGATACGGGATTCTATTAGGGGCAGCTCCCTATGCTATCGCTTATCTGATAAAGTCATGCAAAGACGGCATTCATCCGAAATGGTTGGCGGTTTTAGCTGGAATCTGCCAGTTCTTCTTTTCCTTTGATGTACTTGCAATGATGTTTCTGACATTAAAGGAGCGGCACAGGGTCAAAACGACGATTGCCGTTTTCTGTGCAATGTGTCTTGCGCTCCTGCTTATCGTACTCTATGTGGTCATGACGCTGATAGGAGCATAATCGACCTTTATATAGGATATGAGTTGTTCATACATAAAACAAATTTGATAGAATCGCAGAAAGGATTTACGCTTATGAAAAAACAATGGATTGCTTTACTGACAGGATGTGTGCTGGTATGCAGTATGCTGGCCGGATGCGGCTCAAAACCTCAGACATCAGCTCCGGCAGCTGCGGGCAGCGATAAAGGCTGTACGGATGAGGCCATTCTGTCTCAGCTGAAAAATGACGGGACACCTGAGTTCGTACTGGATGGCACTTACTACACACTTCCTTTGGAAACTTCCCAGCTGATACAAGCCGGCTGGAGTTTGGAAACGGAAGAATATGATGCAGCAGAGGTTTCTCTGCAACCCGGCGAGCGTATTTATGGGGAACTTTCCAAAGACGATCAGGAAATAGATGTTGCAATCGTAAATGCCGGGACAGAGCCATGCAAGCCTGCTGAGGGCGGAACGGTGGTAGAACTGGAATACTCTGCCGATAAGGATCAACCAAATCCTGATTTCTTTGTAACGCTCAATGGGATCAACTGTGCGATGTCCAACGCAAGCTTTTCAAAAAGGCGCTGGAAGGTGTAGACGGATATAAACTGAATTCCGCAGGAAATATCGACATCAATCGTACTGTTGATGATGATGAAATTGCTGTTTATAAAGTCATTCTGGATGATGACTACACAGCAATCACGCTTGCTTCGGACAATGTTTTTGAATACAAGGATTATCAGCCGCAAGAGGTAAAAGAACAGGCATCTAATGAAAAGATTGCCGCTTACAAGGATACTACAAAAGCCGAGATGGAGCCGTATGCTCAGGATTTCAATGCGATCATCGAGGGATATGAAGAAAATATGGTCGTTGGATTTTACAGTGAAGGTACTATTTGGGGCGAAGAAGTCGGTGAATATAAATCTATTGCCGGAACGCCGCTCGCTTCGGATGTGTCTCTCTACATCGCAGAGGATACAACCGGCCAGCTCTACTGTATTGCTAACCAGATTTTGAATGAAGATGGTACTGTAAGCACTGCCATTGAGCTTGAGGAAGGCGATCAGGTCAAGGTTTGGGGTTATGCTTCACAGTATCTGGAATTGCAGGAAGGTCTGAAAATCGTCGTGGTTCAGCCTGGTATCATTGAACGCAACGGCGAACTGGTGATCCTGGACAAAAATTTGAAAGCAGACTAATGCTTTTGAACGCCGGGTGCATCTATCAAAGGATTGCATCCGGCGTTCTCAACTTAAAACAATAATTAGGAGGAACAATTATGCTTACAATGAATGAAAAAGATAAAAATGAAATGTTGGAAGCCATTTTGAACGAAAACGAAGCCTACCAGTGCAAGTTATGGGCGGTCATCATGGCCGGGGCTGATACCTATGCACTGATTGGAGGACTTTCTACACTGACGGGGGGCGCTGCCGCTGCATTGGGCGCACTGAGCAATGCTTACTGCTATCTGGGAGTTACCGAGCAACACCTGAATATGGTCATTGTAAATTCCGTCAATGTCTCCAAAATTGAAAACCGGCTTTCTCTGCCCCTAAGCAGCATAACAAAGGCAGAAGTCAAGGGTGGGCTGCTGCCCGGAAGAAAAGTCGTAATGCTGCATTTCGGAAAAGAAAAATGAAAATTTCTTTGATGAACAATGCGATTGGCTCTGATATTCAGGGGCAGAAAGAAAATGTTGAGATGTTCTGCCAGATTGTTTCCAAACTCGGATAACCAGTATTATAAAGTGAGAGGAATCAGAGTATGAAAAAAATCTTAATTGTGTTATTAACTATGGTGTTGCTCCTTGCTGGATGCGGCAAAAATGGGGCTTCATCGCCACAATCTCCCTCTGATGAATCTGTGGCGGATCGGCAGAAACCCTCTTCTTCCGAAACCGAAATATCATCTGAAGATCATGCGATTCCCGGAAGTTATACCGTCCCGGAGGGATGGGAGAAATCTGAGAAGCATTCTACTGATTCGCAGATTTTCTACATAGAGGAAGGTCACGAAAATGATGAAAAGCCGGACAACATATCCATCCATGTAGGAAAGAACAAATATAGTCTGGAGGAGCATGAGCAGTTCCGGGATGCGATCGTCCAACAGATTTTGATGCAGCTGGATGGTATTGAAGCACAACTGAACGGGGATGGAACCTATACCGAGCAGGGAGATCTACTGTATATCTTTACTATCGACGAGGGCGATATTGTCACCACGCAATACTATATTGTAAAGGATTACGGGTTCTGCCTGATCCAGCTTACAAATTTCAGCGGATCAGAAACCACCGAACAGGCCGCCAGAGACATGGTAGATAGCTTTGTTTGGGATACAGAAGGATAAATTGACACAGGAACAGTGATTTTATAGGAAAACGACGAAGATGGAGAAACAAAAACTTTCAGGAAAAACAATTTTGAAGCTGGCAGGGGCACTTTTAGCTTTGGCTTATTTGGGATTTTGCCTCTATGCAGGTATTACCGGGAAATTTCCGAATATGCACAAAGCCGAGCATGTGATGCGTTTCGGTGACCTTAAAAACTGGGTGTCCGGCGGAATATCGGCTGTGATGATTTTTGCCCTGTGCATTACTTCTGCTTTCAATGACCTAAATCTCCAGAAGGGACGCAAAAAATCATTTTTGCCACTTTTTCTCACCATGATTCTGCCCATTATCCTTTTACTGCTTTTGGAGTCTTATCTGGATATTGGTTGGATCGGGATTGCCCTTTATGCCGGTATTGCAGTTTTTCTATTTGGCGTTGCATGGACTCCACAACTGTTGAATCAGTGGATCGCCCGCCGACTTTTACGAAATGAACCGATGAGCGGCAAGCAACAAGTGCGGATCATTGAGTGGATTCATTTTCATCCACTGAAAAAGTTGCTGGTTTTCGGGCTGTGGGGCTTTGGCGTTGTACTGGTTCTGCGTGGCATCTGGGTAACGGCAACCGGGAAAATCGAAATGGATGGAGAGCTTTTTCTGTTTTTACTTGGCACAGCAGTTCTGGTTGTAGCGCTGTTTCAGAAAATGAGACGCTATATCTGCACGCCTTACCGGAACATACCGGTACTGAATCAGATTCTCAGCAAAAATCAGCTGGAACAGCTGCTGGATGGAGAACATTTTGAACCAATAGAGTTTGAAGATGAGGGCATGAAAAAGTATCTGGAAATATACCAAAGCCAGAACTGGATGCTGATTGGCGGTAAGCTGCTCTCAAAAAAGCTCGCTTTATGGGTCACAATGAATCGGTCAGGAAATGATGCGTCCTTGAAGGTACTTTACCTTAACGGCATGACGGCCAAAGCGAAAGTAGATCTGGATATTCGAGGGGATCGGTACAAGGAGTTTACTGCTGTGCTAAAAGAATTGATTGGATACGAAGGCACTCTTAAACTGGATGAAAAAGAAGAACAGCTGGCACAGAAATTTGCGTCCTTTTTCCCAGAGCAAGCTTCCGAACAAGATCGTGTCGCTGCTTTTCTTTCTCAGGATGTGACGCTGATCCGGCAGGACTATATTCAGACCTTCTCTCCACCGCCAGATCCCCGAAAGAAAAACGGAGTAGACGGGAACGGGAATAAAAGGTTTTCTTCAATTTCAATGGAGAAAGGCTTACGAAAATAAAGAGGATATAACTTGGGGGTTACCTATGAACTATGATATGAATATGATTAAATACCGCAAAAATGGTTTTTTTAGAATTGCAGCAGCTATTCTGATTATCTGTTTTACACTATTTGGCCTTACTGCTTGCGCCGGTACTACTGACAGCAAAGATAATAACGATGATAATGCACTGATACAAGGAACATGGGAAATAGATACCGGCTCTGGTGCTGGTTATAAATTCGTTGACGATAAGTTTATGTGGTTAAAATCCATCGAGAATGTTAACGATAACTACTGGTACGGAGATGTTGAGTATTATAACGGTGCTGAAGCAATGGAAATAGCAGGACTAACAGAGGAGGAACTTAAGAGCAGCCTGCCAGGTCTTAAACCCGAAAATATTTTTGTAACAAAATTAGATCCTGAAAAAATCATTACCGATGGTGAGGATAAAACTGCTACCAATATGAACGACCAAACCTTATGGACTCGCTTATGGCTTATTGAAGAAAATGAGGACAGTGTTGCTGCGGTAGTGTTTGATTTAGAAACTTTTAGTATGGAGAGCTACACTAAAGTTGAGTAAAAACCAGAAATTAGAATTTGGAGTAAACTTATGGACTATATAATACGAGAAATGAGAAGCGAAGAATACTGTTTATTAAGTGATTTTTTATACGAAGCGATTTATATTCCGGAAGGTATTGAACCTCCACCTAAATCAGTAATAGAATGTCCGGAATTACAAGAATATATCGTCGAGTTTGGAAATCGAAAACATGATAAAGCCTTAGTTGCAGAGATTCAGGGAAATGTAGTAGGAGCTATTTGGGTAAGAATTATGAATGACTATGGACACATTGATAATGATACTCCATCTCTTGCCATGTCTGTCTGCCCCCAATATAGAGGGTTAGGCATTGGAACTTCATTATTGAAACAATTATTACAAGTGGAAAGATTAGCTGGATATTCAAAAATATCCTTATCTGTTCAGAAAAGTAATTATGCAGTGAAGATGTACGAGAAAGTGGGATTTACTGTTGTTAATGAAAATAGCGAGGAATTTATTATGATTGTAAATCTATAACAGAAATTCTAGTTTGCATAACTGGCAACCCAACCACAATTAAATATTCACAGCTCTACTAAGCAGGAGATCCGAAAAGGTCTCCTGCTTTTTTGCACCCACAGCCAACTCTGTAAAATACTTATCTAAAGATGGTGCAATAGAAAGGGGCGCAAGGCTCTGTGCCGGAAGCACTTTGAGACCTTGCGCCCTTTGTTATTCTATCCTAAAAATACTTTGCCAGCTTCTAATAATACATCCTCCATTCCGATCCCTTTTCTCAAATATCACATTTATTGGGTGGAATATTAAAACTTTTCCAAAAGGTTTTCTTTCAGACATTCCTGTTCATGCAAAATACCTTGGTTTATTACCAGCACAACATCTGCTTCTTCAGCAAGCTGTTTGCTATGCGTTACTACAATAACACACTTTCCCAACTCATGAGCAGTTTTCTTTATCAGTTCAATAATTTCTCTGGCCGTATCTTCATCCAAATTGCCAGTCGGTTCATCCGCCAAAAGCACCTTGGCTTCACTTGCTAAGGCACGGGCAATCGCTACACGCTGCTGCTGTCCTCCGGAAAGCTGTAATACATTCCTCTTCCAATCCTCACGGGGAATGCTTACTTTCTGTAATAAATCTTCAGCATTCTTTGTTCCACCCAGTTTTACATTTTCTTCTGTGGTAAGGTAATCGATCAGATTGTAATTCTGAAATACCAGAGATACATTGTGTCTACGATGGTAATTCAAACCCTTTTTGCGGATGTCCTCACCGCTATAGAGAATACTTCCTGATACCGGATTGTCCAATCCTGCTAAAAGTGATAAAAATGTGGTTTTTCCTGAACCACTGGAACCAACAATCGCATAAAATGTGGATTCTTCAAAAGTTGCAGACACATTATTTAGAACATTTTTATCGCGTTTTGATTTATAGGAATACAAGATATTTTTTGCTTCTAAAATCATTTCCATCCCTCCTAGCTCATTTCACTTAAAATATCTTTTGGCTTTTTACGGAAAATCAAAACACTGGCAGCGCAGGTAGAGAAAAGAATCAATAGACCTACACTGAGGCTATCTATGAGCAACATATTGGTCGTGATTTCCGTTTCCACATTCATAACAGTAAGTTCCGGCGGCCGATAATCGGTAGATACTTTTCCTGCATTCATTTCATCCTGTAATTCGGCCTGTTCTACCTGCTGACCTACCAGATAATCAGCAGCTGCATCGGAAACTGCCGGAGCGATCAAGAAGGAAAGTGAAAGAGCCAAAACACCAATCAAAATCGCTTCTGTTAAAAATCTGCATGAATATCTTTCCCTTGGCAATTCCAAGTGATAGCAGAATACCAATCTCATTCGTTCTGTTCTTGATCCAAAAAATAAAAATCAGGAATAAGATAACAAAACTAGCTCCTGTAACTATCAGAAGCAATGTATTGCTGATATTTTCCAAATCATTAAAATTTGCAGCCATTGTATCAAGATTGCCATTGTTATCAATCAAATCATACCATTGCCAGTTAATATTCGTTTTCTTGATGGCTTCTTTTACGGCATCATAATCATCAACATTCCCAACCTTAAAATAAGCCTTTTCATACAACGGGTCATCCTGCTCCACTTTTTCAGGGAAATGTAGATCTGTAAAGATAACATTTTCAGAGCGGAATGTATCCCCAGACATATAAGGTTTCATTCGTTCCTTTACCTGGTAGATACCAACAATAGTTGCTTCCTGCACAGGCTCTTCATTTTTCACTGAATGGAATTGTAGATGATCTCCTACTTTTAACTGATTTCTGTTTGCCAGTTCTTCAGAAATAACACAGGCATTTAAATCATCTTTTGTTGTCATTCGGCCTTGTGTGACGGAAACATTACCAGAAAGGACATTGGCATCCAACATCATGTCTCGGTTACCAATTAAAGTTACCCCCTGAAAATCATTAGTTTGATCTGTATCGGCATCTTCAATTCTTTCAAAGTTTTTATGCTTTACTGCCGTTGGAACTGTTGTGATATTATAGTCAGCAATTCCCTCTACGCCTGCGATTTTTTCAATATCATCCTGTTTCAATGATTCAAAAGAATTATCTGTCAATACTCCCCAGTTTTCTGCTCCCATAGCTGTATATTTTATTTGATGAACCCCACCATAGCTTCCTTGTCCATCTGGATAGAGTTCTGATATTTTTTGGCAGGCTTCATCTACTCGTTGACTTCTACTCTCCGGATTATATTCCAGAAGAAATCCTGCGCCGATTGCCTGACGCGTACTGTCTTTTGTTGCGATGTTTGCAGATCTGCTTGCCATTCCTGAAAGAAAAAGCAGACTGATAATACAGACTACAAGTAAAAGCAACAGACTTTTGACCGGTTTTCTGAAACAGGATCTGGTTGCTCGTTGAAACAAATTCATCGTATTATCCCTCCATTCGTGATAAAATGTCTTTTGGATTTGCACGGATTACAGGCAACAGCGACAGTAAAACAGCAATCACCACAACTCCACTGCCAATGCCTAATAACAATGCTACATCCGTAAGTTGTAAAGAAACTTCCAAAGAAGCGCCGGTTTCCACAGAGGAGAACAACAGGTTCTGTAACCAACTTGCTGTCAGAGTTCCAAATCCACAAGCAAAAACCAGAGCAATAAGAAATATGATAGCTGCTTCCAAAAGAGCCTGTAAAAGAATAATGTGCTTCTGTTCACCCATACTGATCAGCACAGCCATTTCCTTTTGTCTGCTTCGCATCCACATACAAAGCAGTAAAGACACAATCATTGTACCGGTAAAAAAGGTCAGTAGGCGCATCAGTGCTACAACTCTTGTTATTTGTGTTAAAGGAGCTTTCATCTGCTGATACAGCGCATCCGATGTGGTAATATCTGCTTTCTCCTGTAAAATCTCCTGTATGCTTCCTGCCAATGTGTCTAAAAGTTTCGGTTGTCCAGTATAAGCCAATACTTTATAAAATCCACAGTTATCAAATAAGTTCACATAAGTTGTATTATCAATATAAATCTGATTTTCCATCCGGTAGACAGCAGCGGTTGTTTTTTCCTGTTGGCTTTCGTTCCCAGTAAGGTATTCCCCAATGACTGTAACCGCAACTTTTTTTCCGCTTTCTATTTCCAAAGAAAATGTGTCTCCAATTTTCAGACCATTGGCCTGAGCAAATTGGGCATTGATTACTGCGCTTCCTTGTGTTTCCGGTTTAATCCATTCGCCGTCCGTTAAATGGTAGGATTTATCTGCAAAAGGACTGTCTCTATCCATATCATCAAAAGATAACAGATTGACTTTCAGATTATTCGACTCCGTGGAAGTACTTGCACTAACTGGTACAAGATCTGTTAAATATGCGGCTTGCTGCCCCATTCGATTGATTGAAGTGACAGCTTCCAAGTTTTTAATCGTTTCAGCTTCTGTATCTGTAATAGGATGAGTCGTGTTCATAATTTCACATACCACCTTTGCTCCCGCTTTTTCCTGCATGGCAGCTTCTGTCCTTTCGGTGGCGTGTAAAATCATGTTGGTACTAAGAATCATGCTGTTGACAAACAGAAAAATCAGTAGCAACAATACCGACTTTGCCCGTTTCCTTGCCAGATACAGAAAACCCCTTTTATAAAAAGGCATCTTTTAATCCCCCCTTACTTATATCGGGGAAGCAGTACTTTGGTAGCATGGATGGTTCCATCATCCTGTGTTTCTCCATAGATATAAACGGATGTAGATTTTTTCACATCAGAAGCTGTGGCTGCTTCAAATTCTACAGCTCCAGTAGCACTGTTAATGTTTGCAATATGAAAAGTACAATCTTCTCCATAAGAAACAGTTGTACTCTCCAGAGTACTTTCCATGCCATTTGCTGCCAACTTTGTCGTCTGGGAATCTACTTCCATTGGAATAACCTGAAAACTTCCATCCTGAAATTCAGCTACGCTTCCACCCAAAATGGCTTCCGCCTCTATATCGTCTAAATTTCCAGGTAATTCTTCTTTTCCTTTTTCAGCATCTGCGTCCTTATTTCCACCTGGCATCTCGCCTTGACTGTAGGCAGGTGACTCACTTTGGGTTTCCTGCCCGGTTTGTGTACTGCCACAAGCTGCCATTGAGAGCGTGCAGAACAATGCTAATGTTACACCTACTAATTTGATTTTTTTCATTTGATGTATCTCCTTTCTGTTTGTGCGGATTTATCATACAACAGAATTACTCTAAAAATCCTCTAAGAAGAAATAAGATTTTTCCTCATTTTTGGAGGACTTTTAGAGGATTTCTCTGCTATACTAAACACAAAAACTATATTCAAGGAAAAGGAAAACAAAGAATGATAAAAATACTACTCATGGAAGATGATCTTGACTTGTGCCAATCCATTCAACAAGCACTGAAAAAAGAAGGATATTCCGTTGACTGCTGCAATGATGGAGAAAGTTCTATGATATATGCATTAAATACTGACTATGGCTATGATCTTGCCATCGTAGATCGTATGCTTCCTATCATTGATGGACTGACCATCATAAAAGCTATGCGCAGAAAACAAATTCAAATTCCTGTAATTATCATTACGGGAATGTCTGCTTTAGATGACCGAGTGGACGGGCTGGACAGTGGGGCAGACGATTATCTTATAAAGCCCTTTCACATTCGTGAACTGATGGCAAGAGTGCGAGCCTTGACACGGCGGCCACAGCAAATTCAGGAAATGGGAATGCTTTCTTATGCAGATCTTCATTTTGACTATCCAAATCGAAAAGTCACTTGTAACGGACAGGAGCTTATATTGACAGCCAAAGAAACAGAGCTTTTAAGTGTGCTAATGAAACAGCCAGAAACATCATTTTCAAGGGAGCAGCTTGTCTTAAAAGTATGGGGCAGCAATGCCGACATAGAGCCAGGGAATGTAGATAACTATATTTCATTCCTTAGAAAACGATTAAGAGAGCTTCATAGCAAATGTGCAATTACAACGATTTATGGTTCGGGATATAGATTGGAGTCTGCTCATGCTTAAGCGCTTACAAAACAATCTGCGTTATTTTTCTGATTATGATTTTTATGGTTGTTATCTCTCTCTATCCTCTGTTTTTCTTTTGGACTACATGGCAGGATCAGCAGATTGCGGATATTGCTTATATTCAGCGAATGGCCTCCTTGCTTATTTATCAATTAGTAAGCTGATCCAGAAAGTCCGGACGAGCT
>ENA-OQKX01000269-OQKX01000269.1-human-gut-metagenome-genome-assembly--contig:-NODE-269-length-11443-cov-2.585454_pt1 | contig 11443 bp, 10 predicted proteins | sample MGYA00242654_ERZ504810 | MGnify/ENA primary metagenome ERZ504810 (study PRJEB26092, sample SAMD00036378) | human gut metagenome | host: Homo sapiens | study: EMG produced TPA metagenomics assembly of... | reverse complement strand
AGGCGGCCGACACGCTCGCCACCGCGCAGGTGCCGGTGCTTGGCTTCATCTTCAACCGTGCAGATCCGAAGAAGGTCAACTCCCACTCCAACTATTACTACTACTATGAAGATGGTGCTCCGCGTAGCAGCCATCGTGCAAACGGCAAGAAGAAGAGGATCTGACGTTTTCCTTCTTCACGGAATGAGGGGTGTATGGCAACTGAGAACGATGATTCCCAGTCTATGAACGGTATTCTGTCCAATATATCTCGGGATGTGGTGGACACCAGCTGGGATATTCCTCCGCTGACCTTCCCCAAATTGCAGCCTACCGATTCGGAAGAGGCCGCTGGTGCGGATGAGACTCCGCTTGCGGAGCCCCGTACCATCGCTTCCTCCGTACCTGCGCAAACGGAACAGCCGGTTTCGGCTGCGCCAACAATCGCGGATATACCTAGTATGCCGCTCGACACCATCGATTTCGATGATGCGGTTGCACCAGCCGATGCCGAGGAAACCGCCACTTTGCCACCCCTCGTTTCTTCGACAGATGAACAGGACGCCGAAGCGACTCAGGCCTTTGATGCATCAGATGGCATAACCGACCTAGAGGAGCTGGCCGCGGAAGATCCGGAACATGATCCGCTGAAAACCATTCCGGTCGCGCCGAAAGAGCCATCTGCGGACAAGCGAAAGATTATTGCCATTGTCGCTGCGATTGCGGCAGTGGCGGTTGCTATCGCCGGCGTCATCGTGGTACGCAATCGTATCAATTCGAAAGAACAGCGTGCGGCAGTGGTGGTATGTGAGAAGGCGAAATCCAAATACTCCAAAGCCAACGAAAACTGCAAAACTCCATCGAACAGGCGACCAGTTTGCAGGGCACTGCGGCAAATCAGGTGGCGGATGCCGCCACAATCGACCAGCTCACTCAGGCCGTGACCAAGGCGCAAAACCCTCAAGACGGTCGGCGGATGTTCGGTGTTGCTGTCAGAGACCACACTGCGTTGCGCACGCCCGTAGCATGAGCTAAGCAGATCAGCAAATATCAAAAGACAGACCAAGGCCGTTAACGCAGCAGCCACAGCTGTGGCCGCCAGCAAGCGAGCTTTGGAAGTGAATAAGACGACTGCCGCGTGCAGAAGACCATGCGACGCAAGACGTTGCTTGACGGTTCTGCAGGCCAGGTTGCGGACGAGTCGACACGTGACGCGCTTGCCAAGGCGATTGACGCTGCCCAGAAACTCCTCGATGGCAAAAGCACCGATGTCGCGGCCATGCAGAACGCTTCGAAGGTGATTTCCTCGACTTCTGACGGCGTGAACAAGTCTGTGGCGGAGCAAACTGCTGCTAATGCCCAGTCGAATACCAATTCGAATACCAATAACGGCACTACGAACCGGCGCTACACGTATACGTGGCAATTTGGTCCGGGCTCTGGAAACGGTGTGAACGGTGGTGGTTCGACCGGTGGCAATAACAATGGTGGCTCAACCGGTGGTAATGGCGATTCGACCGGCAACGGTAACGGTGGTTCGACCGGCGGTAACGGCGGTTCTAACGACGGTAATGGCGGTTCGACCGGTGGTAATGGCGATTCGAACGGCAACGGTGGTTCAACCGGCGGTAACGGTGGTAATGGCGATTCGAACGACAATGGCAATGGTGGTTCGGACGGCAGTAACGACAACTCAGATACAGGTACTGCTGGCGAATAAGCCATACCGGAGAAGGATTTGGATATAGCGAATGGTACCCCCATAGGTCCCTCTTAAGTTTCTGGGGGGGGGCTGTGGTAAATTGTTTGCCGTATGCAGCTGAAGGGGAGGGAGATACATGCAAGGCGTGAATACCGGTGAATCCGGCGCACCAAACGGCGAGCAAGGTATGAGGACTCAAGAGATTCATATCGTCTCGTCCAATGCGCATCGACAGGCATACGCGTCCATGCAGAATCAGCGTCTGCAAAAGCAGTTCGAGCCGATGACTTTTTCCAATACCCCGTTTCCTGCGGAAAAGGAAGGACATAGGCGCGGCAAGGCTGAATCGACTCCCCGGTGGCGTTTCGCCTTCGTCGCCAGCCTGATCGCCATCGATTTGGCAGTGATGCTGCTTTCGTTGACCGTCAGCCTTGTAATCAACGGTGCTGCTTTCGATGCCATCGGCGATGTGATGCCGTTTTGGCTTTTCCTCATTCTGTTCAGCCTGATTTGGTTGCTGTGCTTGGCATTCGCGGGCACATACCACCGCCATGTTATGGCGGACGGCTATGAGCTGTATGCCAAAATCATCAATGCGTCGTTGCTGACCATCATCTCATACTGCAGCCTTGCATTTATTTTCAAACTTGCATTGCCCCGTACTGCGTTGATTATCGCGCCAGTCATCGCCTTCTTCTTGGATATCATCGCACGTTGGCAGATGCGTCAAGCGTTGCATCGTCACCGCAGCAAAGGCTCTTGCAAGTACAGAACGGTGGTCATCGGATCTTCCGATGGCATCAACAAAGCCTTGCAGACCATGCGCAACTGCATGAATTGGGGGTACGAACCAGTTGCTGTATGCCCAATTGAAGCGGATCCAGCTTCAAAAGACGCTTATGTGGTTACCTCATACACACCGGATGCCAATATCGAAGGCTCCAGCAAACTTAAGGTGATTCCTTTCAACTCGGCATTCCCACGTATTTGCGAAAGCCTCGGTGTACAGGAAGTCTATGTGGCTGACGTGCTTTCGCGTGATTCCGAAATGTTGCATGGTCTTTCTCTTGCGGTGGAGTCGCTGGGTATGGAACTTGCCTTGGCGGTCTCCCTGGCGGATGTGAGCGGTCACCGTTTGTATCTGCGAAACACCACGGAACAGCCAGTTCTGTTGGCTTCCCTGCCGCAGTACACGGGAGCTGCGAACGTAATCAAGCGTTTGCTGGACATCATCGGCTCACTGTGCGCGCTGATTATTTCCTCTCCGATTCTTCTCGGCGTCGCCATCGCCATCAAGCTTGATGATGGCGGTCCGGTGTTCTTCTCTCAGACCCGTATCGGACTGCACGGCAAGCCGTTCAAAATGTATAAATTCCGTTCCATGGTCACCAATGCTGAGGAGCTGAAGAAGAAACTCGCTGAGGAAACTGGGCAGGAAGACCGGTTCATCTTCAAAATGAAAGATGATCCGCGTATCACCAAGGTAGGTCACTTCATCCGTAAGACTTCTTTGGATGAGTTCCCGCAGTTCTACAACGTGCTCAAGGGCGATATGTCTCTGGTCGGTCCGCGCCCGGCATTGCCGGAAGAAGTGGCCCGCTATGGTTCCCTATATTCCGCCCGACTGCTGGTCAAGCCGGGCATCACCGGTCCGTGGCAGGTGTCCGGCCGGTCCGATCTTTCACAGGAGCAAAGCGAATATTTGGACGTCTCCTACATTGAGAATTGGTCCATCGCTGGAGATCTTGCGATTCTTGCCAAAACCGTGATGGTAATCTTCACTGGCCGTGGATCGTACTGAGCCAATAAGTGGGTTTTCTGTGATTTTCCCTCTGTTCTTGTGATGGAACAGAGGGAAATTTCATTTGGCGGCCGAAAAAAGGGGTGCCATGTGGCACAATAATGCGCTGGAATAGTCAAATTGAGTGCTTAATGATTTGAGGAGCAAAGCATGGGGCAACATGCTCAAGCAATACGGGAAAAACATACGGCACGGAATGTGACGCTTATTGTACTTGCGGTGCTGATCGTGTTACTCGCCATTGCCGCAGTGTTCGGTATGCAACTGTATAAGCAGGCAAAAAGCGTCAAGGCACACGAAGGTACGTACGAAGCCATATCCTCACTATCCGCAATCAATGACCCTGCAAAGCTCAAGGATGCCGCCGCGTCGCAGGCGTCCATCGCGCAGGCTCAGCAGCAGACGGCGCAGGCCAAGCAGATTGCGCACGGTTCACTATGGAACGTGGCTGCGAAAATGCCGTTCGTCGGCAGTGACATCGCCACTGTGCAAGGCATGACGGAAGTCGTGGACAACCTTGCACAGCAGACACTGCCATCGTTGACCACTGCGGTGCAACAGCTTGCCGATGCCAATCTTTCCGGTGCGGAAGGGCAACTTAATCTGCAGCCAATCGCCGATGCGCAAGGTAACTTCGACAAGCTCAACCAGCAGGTGCAGCAGCAGAACAAGCAGTATAACAGTCTTGCCGAGCCGAAAATCGGCATGGTGAAGAAAGCCTATCAGCAGGGCAAGGACCAGCTTGACAATATCGCCGATCTGGTCGGGCAGGTCAGCAACGCCACTCACATGCTGCCTTCCTTCCTCGGCCAGAACGGTGCCCGCACATACTTGCTGGCGGCACAGACCACATCCGAAACACGTTCCGGCGGCGGCTTGGTTGGCTCTCTCGGCATCATGACTGCGGATCATGGCAAAATCGCGGTGGGGGACTTCCACCCGAATGGTGAGTTCGTCAATGGCAACAACGGCACCGCTGAGGAACATGCGGTATTCAACAGGCCGTTGGGTTTCTCCTTCGACGTGCGAGACACCTTCGCGGTGCCGGATGTTTCCCGCAACGCGGAAATGCTCAACGCTTCATGGCAGCGTTCGCAATATGCCTGCAACATCGACGGTTTGATTTCCGTGGATCCGGTGTTCATCCAGAAAATGGTGGAGATCAACGGACCAGTCACCTTGTCCAACGGCACTGTGCTTACCGGCGAGAACACCGCCGAATACATGCTCAACACCATCTACAAGGACGTTCCTGTGGCACAGCAGGACGAATACTTCGAGTACATTGCCAAAACGGTGATGGACGGCGCTTTTGGCAACATGACTGTGGACAAGATGATGAAGGTGGCGCAAAGCATCGGTGATTTGGCCGAGAACCGCCACTTCTACGCCTACACGTTCCACGATGACGAAGCGAAGTACTTCCAAGGTGCTGGACTCGCCAAGAATGCGCCTGAGAGCGAGACCAATCCGGAAACGGGCATTTACATCAGCGAGCAGAATCCTTCGAAGATGGGTTGGTATATCGACCGTACCAGCGAAGTGACCAAGACAGGTGACAAGACCTACCACGTGAAGTACACGCTGACCAACCGTATGACTTCCACGGAAATGGCTACCTGCACGAGTTACATTCTCGGTGGTGAGCAGAAGGGCGTTGGTGGCGTGCCCGTGGCGCCGAGTGGCACATCCGCGCAGCGTGTGCTGATTTACGCGCCTGCAGGTGGTTCGATTGGATCAATCGCTGTGACCGGTGATGTGCGTGACCGTAGCAATGCCACCATGGACGGCAAGCCATTGAACTCCAGTATGGCGTACATCGCACCTGGCAAGAGCGTGACGTACGAGTTCGACGTGACCGTGTCTGACAAGGCCACGGCTGATATGAAGCTCGATCAGACGCCGTGTAGGCAAAATGACCAATGATGTGAAATACAACTATTGAAATATGGCGCGGTAATTCTCGACATTATTGGTGCATGATTTCCTTGAATTCATCTCAATGAAAACTTGTTCAATGAAGTCTATGAATTATTCCTATATTCTTGGAAATACAGGGGGTATTTCTGCCGGAAAGCGGAGATACCCCCTATTTTATTAGTGAAAAAAGGGTGTATTTATGCGAATTGTTGTATTATATTGCATGTAATTAATATCCTATATTTTCAAGGGGTTGGCATGTCTGTTCTTGACGGATTTGAAGCAGTGGGAGAAAAGACCACCACCAATAAGATGACCATGACGGTCATGGAATCATCCGTTCGCTTTTCCAAAGGCGTGACCGAAGCGCTCGGATGCCCGGCATACGTGAAATTGCTGGTGAATGACAAGCAGAAGAAGATCGCAGTCCAGGCATGCGACGCCAAAGACGAGAACGCCATCAAGTTCTGCAAGACCAAGCGAAGCAAGGCCGATGGCGTCGACTCTGACGCTGCAGGAAAGGCTTCTTCCGTGACCGTGCGTACCACCGATGTGCTGGTAGCGGTGCAGAAGTATTTCACTTTCCCGCCGGTCGCAGACGACCAGATCGCCTATTTCGCCATGGATGGCGAGTCCTACCCGGATGAGAAGGTTGTCATTTTTGCTGTGGCCGATGCTGCAAAGGGTGTATCCGGCAAGCGCGGTCCCCGCAAAGGTTCGCATCATACGGCCAAAGATGGCGAGTAAGTGAACAATATTCCGCTCAGCTTGAAAAATCGCATATAGTACAGTTCTCTTGATGTGAGTGCTGTACTATATGCAGTATCTTGATAGGCTGTGCGAAACGTCCATAAACGCTAATAATGAGTACGTATGCATCCAGCCCAAAAATCCTGAAAAAGGGAGCTTGGAATGAATGTGGCAGGTAGTGGGCGTGTAGGATCTTCGTTCAGTATTCGAGTCGCTCAAAATAACGTGCTTGGTTGGCGATGAACGGTGGAAAAAGAGCATGACGGCTTTTTCGAGCCCGTTGCGTCTGGCCGTTCGCTCACGCGTAAGATGGCCAAAAGGGCCGCGATAAAAGCGATGAATGAATTGCGTGCATAAACAACCGTAACGCCATGAATGGCCTGCATCTTTCCATATGAAATATAAAAGAGGCATATAAGACAGGAGAGGCTCCGCACAATGTGTGCGGAGCCTCTCCTGTCTGAAAAACTAAAACTCAGTAGCAGTGGTTGGCGAGCCAGTAGGTGTAGGCGCCCTGGATGGAGCCGTAGCGCTGTGCGCAGTAGCCCCAGAACCACTTAAGCTGGGTCTGGTAGTTGGTGGCCCAATCGGCACCGGCGCTCACCATCTTCGAACCGGGCAGCGCCTGCGGCAGACCGTACGCGCCGGAGCTTGGGTTCGTGGCTGCGACGTTCCAACCGGACTCATGAGAAATGATGTACACGGTGGCGGTGAAATCGGCCTCGGAATAGCCGCTGGACAGCAGATAATCGTGTGCCCACTGCTGCATTTCGCCAGCCGGCACGGTGGTGCCGATCGACGCTGCGGCCGCGGACGGCGTGGACGAGGAGCCGGTTCCGACGAGAATCACCTTGTCGGTCGGAGCCTTCTTCACGAAAGAGCTGATCATATTGGAAGACATGACCTTGCCGCCGGACTTGGTGACGAGGTTCGTGGTCTCCATAACACCGTTCGCGCCTTCGGTCTCGACCTTCTCCTGGCCCTTCGGCAGGCTGGAGGTCTCCTTCTTGACCGTGTTGAATGCGATATCCGTATCAGACACCTCAACGGAAGCGCCGGCACGTTCGATCTTGATGACGGTGTTCTCGTTCACCTTCGTATCCAAAGACGGGGAAACGGTGTCTTCCGTATCAAGGGTGATGTCGCCCGCGTCAAGCACGGACTTCACATCGGTGAAATGCATGCCGGGAACCACGCGGGTCTTGCCGTTGATCTTCACGGTGACGTACGAAGTATCTCCGGAAAGCGCCTCACGGGCATTGCCACGGGAGGCTTCGATGCTGTCGGTGACGGAATACGCGGTGACCTGCTTGGCAGGAGACTTCTCCGCGGTGGCGTACAGATTATGCGACACGATGCCGCCAGTGGCCAACAGCCCCACTGCCGCAACCGTTGCGACAATCTTCACCATCTGAGATTTGCCCGGCAAGGCAAACGTAGTTGGTTGGGCATGTTTCTTATGGCTAGCCATTCTGCTCCTACATCGGGTACAATTCCTCGGCGGATTCCGTGCCTAGGGCACGGCGCACAACCGCTAGGGTTCCGCCGGAATGCGCGCAACTGCATATAGTCTACCGCACCCCAAGGAACTTGAAGATAACGTATGCAACGCGCAGGCGACGGGCCGAATCATCGTTCCGACTGACTACTTGGCGTTTTCACTTTGGCGTCTCCGCTGGAAGCGGTGTTCCCATCGGAAGCGGCCGCATCCATATCCAACGCCTTGGCCTGGCTGATCAGATCATCCAAATCGGAAGCGCGCAACGCGCCGGCCTGTTGGAAGATGATCTGCTGCTTCTTGACGACCATCAGCGTCGGCACTGCCTGAACCTTGGCCGCGGCGGCCAGATCGGGATTCTGATCGATATCCACCTTCGCGAAATAGACGTCCGGATTCGCCTCGCTTGCCTTCTCGAACGTTGGGCCGAATGCACGGCACGGACCGCACCACGTGGCCCAGAAATCCACGAACACTAGATCATTGGATTCGACGACCTGGTTGAAATCCTGCGAAGTGACTGCATGCGTTGCCATATGCGTTCCCCATTCCCCGGCTTACGCTATAAGCCGATTTCAAAAACAATATCGTGCAATGCTGCGCAATATTGCGAAAGACCGTTTGCGAAAAGTATATAGCCGCACGCCACGCAAACACACTGCCGCACCCGATTGCGCTATGGGAAGAATCGGAAGCACGTGACATTCACATGCCGTGCGTGATAATGGAACCATGCCAGTGATGAATGATGAAGTGCCCGACGAGGGCGATTTCGACGCCAACCGCCATCGCGGGGAATTCGACGACATTACGCCGGAGGATTTCATCCGCGGAATGGGCAACCCTCCGGGATGGCTCCCATCGGGCGAAATCAACCGCATGCGCCACGAAATACCGATTCCGTACGTCGTGGTCGTGCCGGTGCGCACCGACGATCTCGGCAGGGTGGCGCAAATCGGCTCGCTGCTGCGCGTCACCGACGACGGCGGCATCGAACGCACATTGATCGCCGGACGTGTGCTCTATCACGAATCGTTGCGTGAAGCGGTGGCGCGCAACGTCGCAAAAGATTTGGGCGATATCGCCCTGCCGCAGCTGCCGATCAGCCTGCAGCCGTTCACCGTGGCCGAATTCTTCCCGACACCCGGCCTGTCCGACTATTACGATCCACGCCAACATGCGATCGCGCTGTGCTACGTGGTGCCGATCGCCGGCGATTGCAAGCCGCAGGACGAGACGCTCGATGTGGAATGGGTCGACCCGTCCGGAGACATGCTCGACACCTTCGTCGGGCAGATGGCCAATGGTTACGGCACCATCGTGCGGCAGGCGCTCGCATGGACCGGCAAGTAGGACAAGCCGCGCACGCGAGGCAAGAGCTAGTCAAACTAGGCGAACAGGCAGATAGGGGAGGATTAGAAAAAAATATGACGATTGAACTGAACAACAACGTATATGCGGACGGCGGCAACGATACCGAAACCACGCCGGTGGTGCTCGTGCACGGCTTTCCGGTGGACCACCGCATGTGGGACGAGTGCGCGGCGGCTTTACGCGACCAAGCTGTGAAACAAGGCGTGAAACCATTTGCGATCTGGGCTCCGGATATGCCCGGCGCCGGCGAAGGACCGATTCCGTCCGACGAAGACAGCGGCGGCAAGGACGCCGACGGCGCGTTCCCGTACGGACTGGACCGTATGGCGGACGCGTACGTGGGCCTGCTGCACGCCGCCGGCTACGGCAAGGCCATCTGGGTGGGCCTGTCGATGGGCGGCTACCTGATTCTCGACATCCAACGCCTGCATCCGGAAGCGGTGGCGGCGCTCGCCCTGTGCGACACGAAAGCCGACGCCGACTCCGCCGACATGCGATTGAAGCGCGTCGCAATCGCCACCGACTGCGAAACGACCGGCACACACGAGCCGGTCATGGGATTCGCCGTGCCGTCGGAAGCCGATTCCACCGTGAAACAGTCGGACGCCTACTGCAGGCAGTTCGAAACGTGGATCAACGAACAGCCCGCCGACGGCATCGCCTGGCGCGAACGCATGGCCGCTGGCCGTCCCGACCTGAACGACGTGCTGCCGAACATCAACGTGCCAGTCGCAGTAATCTGCGGCGACAAGGACCCGTCCAGCCCGCCGGCAGTGATGAAGCCGGTCGCCGACGCGATGACGAAAACCGACGTGACGATGACGGTGATCGACGACTGCGGCCACTTCAGCGCGTACGAACACCCCGCCCAGGTGGCCGCCGCGTTACTGGAACTGGTGAAGCGAGTCGGCTGAGCCGGCTGCGACGATTATCTGTGGCAGACCATCCGGCGTATCGACAAGATATAGAGAAAATATATAAAACGTATATACGGAATATGTACTGCGTATGTATAACGAATATATTCCGTATATAACACGCATGAAAGAGGCAACACAACCATGAGCGTGTTCTCACCACTGGCATTGACGCAGACCCTGCCGTTCCTGCCACTCGCCCAAGGAGACATCGACTACGAAGTGGCACGACGCGGCGAACCCGACCTGTTCGCCAAAGTCCTGGCGGAACCGGCAACGAAAGTCATCCTCGTCAAAGACGGCAAAGTGGCCGTGCCGCACGGCCAAGGCGCCATCGCCGACTACGCCAACGTGAAAATGCGCCTCGCCCAACTGCCGGGCGCGTACGTTGCCGCGGAACTCGAATCGCACCCATCGGCGCTCGCCATATTCCTCGGCTCGTACGGCGGACGATTGGGCGAGCACGTCGTCGCCGTGGACGTGACGCACGTCCAGCCGAACGATACGACGATTACGGCTGCGACGGCTCGCAGCGGGGGAGCGGATGACGCGTTCGCCGAAGTGCCGGCGCATGAATCGCAGGAAAACGCGAAATCGCTGCTGGAAAGCGCGGCAACCCGATTCGACTGGGTGGACCTGCGCGGATTCGCGCCCCACGCCAGCGCACGCGAAGCCGGACAGGCAACCTCCGCCATCTCGCTCAGCATGTGGCACGCCCGGCAGCGTCACTGCCCGACGTGCGGCGCGCCCGTCAAACCGGCGCTCGGCGGCTGGACTCAGCACTGCACGAACGACGAGGATGGCAATCGTTTGCTGTTCCCCCGAATCGAGCCAGCGGTGATTACTGCGATCGTCGACCATGATGACCGTCTGCTGCTGCAGCACAACAGCGCATGGCGCAACAACGGCCTGTACTCGGTTTCGGCCGGATTCGTGGAGGCTGGCGAAAACCTGGAGCACGCATGCCGACGCGAAGCCAAAGAGGAAGTCGGCATCGAAATAGGCGAACTCAAATACCTCGGCTCCCAGCCGTGGCCGTTCCCCTCGTCTCTCATGATGGCGTTCAAAGGCGTGGCGGTCACCACCGACGTGCACGTGGACGGCGAGGAAACGTTGCAGGCGCGTTGGGTCACACGCGACGAATACATGAGCGAACTGGTTTCGGGACGTATGGAGGCTCCGGGCAAAGCCACGATCGCACGCTACATGATTGAGGAATGGCTCGGCCACGACCTGCCGTGACAAGACCTGCCATTAAAAGGTGGTATCGGCTGAGCCTGTCTTCGGGGCGGTTGCCGGGGGAGCTTGTTTAGGTATTCGTTTGGGCACTCGTCTGCGTATCATGCTGCATGGTATGTACCGTTAAGAGAGTGAATGAGGAAACCACATACATGTCTGATAGAAGTGGGCAGAACGATGCGGACAACAGTTTCGCCGGCATCTCGTTTGAAGGGGTGAATGCCGTGCCGCCGCAGTCTGGTGAGAACGGCGATACGATCAAT
>ENA-OQKX01000268-OQKX01000268.1-human-gut-metagenome-genome-assembly--contig:-NODE-268-length-11445-cov-2.131030_pt1 | contig 11445 bp, 13 predicted proteins | sample MGYA00242654_ERZ504810 | MGnify/ENA primary metagenome ERZ504810 (study PRJEB26092, sample SAMD00036378) | human gut metagenome | host: Homo sapiens | study: EMG produced TPA metagenomics assembly of... | reverse complement strand
ACGGTTGGATTTAAACAGGTCTGATTCTGGGTCCAAGAGCTACAACTCTACCAAGGTCTTTCGTACGGCCCAGCATGTGGTCCAGGCCATCCTGCTCCGGTGTTGTCGTTCCGGCGCTTATCCTGTTGCTTATCTGGGATTTGACCGATAATCCCAACCCCGTCCCGGGCGTTGTCGTCATTGCCGGCTTGGTTCATGCTGTGCTTCTTCTTCTCGTATGTCTTTGTGGTTCCCGATGACCTCACGTCGAGCGCTACCGACCGCACACTCGCCATCGCATCGAAAATATTCGCCTATACGTCGCGAGGCCTTACGCCCGAAGCGGCCCTGGGCGCTTCCAAAATCATCCTTTCCGAGACCATTGCCTCGGCCATCTGCTTTACCGACGGCAAGCAGGTGCTGGCGAGCTGGGGCGAGGACTCGGCAAAATGCCCCGCGGGCACTCCGGTTGTGCTGCGGACTACGCTCAACGTGATCAACAGCGGTGAGCAAAGCGTATTTTCGCGCGATGCCTCGACTGAGACGGGTGGCTACTTTCCGCGCCTGCGCGCCGGTATCGTCGCACCGCTCACCGTGCGCGGGCATTGCGTGGGCACGCTCGAGCTGTATTATCCCCGTCTGAGCAGCATCGATATGCGCCAGACGGCGCTTGCCTCGGGCTTTGCCGACCTCATTTCCACGCAGCTTGCGAGCTTTGAGCTCGAGCGCCAGGACGAGCTTACAGCTCGCGTGGAGCTGCGCGCCTTGCAATCGCAGGTCGATCCTCATTTTCTGTTTAACACCATCAGCACCATCGTGTCGCTCGTGCGTACCGAGCCGGACAAGGCCAGGTCGCTGCTCATCGACTTTTCCAATTACTACCGTCAGACACTGTCCGATTCCGATACCCTCACAACGCTCGAGCACGAGGTGGAACAGGGCACTCGTTACATCAACCTTATGCAGGCCCGGTATGGCGACGGCCGTCTGCGCGTCTCGGTCGATATCGACTTTGAGGTGCGCGACAGCATGGTGCCGCCGTTTATCTTGCAGCCGCTGCTCGAAAACTGCATCAAGCATGCGCAGCGCGAGACCGAGCCGCTTTCGTATTCGTGTTAGGGCTTTTGGAGACCGATGACGGTCTCGGAGATCATCGTCGAAGATGACGGCATCGGTATGAGCGAGAAGTCTGCGCGCACCTCGTTTGAGCAGCATCGCCGAGAGGAGCCCGAGAGCATTACCGCCGACGGCTCCATCAAGCGAGGCTGCGGCCTGGCGCTCTTCAACGTGCTTCAGCGCATCCATTTCTTTTACGGGGAAGATTCTGGCATGCGCGTGAAGTCCCAAGAGGGCGTGGGAACGCAGGTCATCGTCGAGCTGAACGGCGAGCCACATGAGCCGGCGCCGATGAAGGTGTAGCGCGCGGTTGGATTGAGAGAAAAAAAGAGGGGAAGCGCATATGTCCGAGGGATGGAACATCTTGGTGGTTGATGACGAGCCTCCTATTAGGGCTGAGCTACGTTATCTGCTGGAAAAGGATACGCGTGTGGGACAGATTGCCGAGGCGGGCAATGTCACCGAGGCCGTGGAGTCGATTCTGTCGAACAAGCCCGACGTGCTGTTTTTGGATATCACGATGCCCGGCCGCTCGGGAATCGAGCTTGCCGAGACGCTGCAGAACCTAAAACGCCGCCGGTCGTGGTGTTTGTGACGGCATTTGCCGAGTATGCGGCCGATGCCTATAACCTCGATGCCATTGATTACGTCGTCAAGCCGGTCGAGGATGCCCGCCTGTCAAAGGCGCTCGATAAGATCGAGGCCGCCCTGGGCGTTCGTCGTGTCGTCCATGCTCGCGCCAGCCCTTGCGCCTGACGGTGGATCGCGGGGGCAAAAAGGTGTTCATTCCCGTGGCGGATGTCTGCTACTTTGAGGCTCGCGCCGATTTTTGCAACGCCGTCTGCGCCGAGGGAACATATCTGATCAATGAGTCGATCTCTTTGCTCGAGCGACGCTTGGCCTCCGAGGGCTTTATCCGTGTCCACCGCAGCTACCTGGTCAATTTGGAAGACGTGCACAATGTTGAGATTGGCTCCACGGGGCTGATGGAGCTCAGGCTCGACCGCGTGAGCTCGACGGTGCCCGTGTCCCGCCGTCGCGCTGCCGAGGTTAAAGCACACTTGGGGCTTGCGTAGACGGTCTGCGTGCTGTCGTTTACCATCGCAGGTTTGGCATGGGCGCGCGGTGGGCATAATGGGTGGCATCGAATGAAATCGAAAGGATCATTATGCCCGCGCTTATCACCCATCATCTGTTTGGCGAGGAAAGCATCGACCGTCTTCCGCAGGGCGTCATCACGTCCGATGAAGAGCGCATTGCCTTTATCTTGGGCAACCAAGGTCCCGACCCGTTTTTCTTTCACATTCTGACACCGCGTGTTTCCGACTGTACGCTGCTGGCGCAGGTCATGCATCGCTCGCGCATGTCTCGCCAGTTCGCGTGCCTGCGCGACGGCGTGTCGCATCTGCTGCCGCGCGACGCCAGCTTGGGTCGCGCCTTTGCGCTGGGCCTGCTGTCTCATTACGTGCTCGACCGCAACGCCCATCCCTTTGTCTATGAGCAGCAGTTTGGCATCGTGGAGTCCGATTCAGAGCTTGAGGATTCGAGCAGTCAGGTCCATGCTGTGATCGAGAGCGACCTGGATGTACTGATGCTGCAGCTTAAACGCGATGGCGCTACGGTCGACGATTACCCGCCGGCGGGCGAGATCGTCACCACCGATCGCATCAATCGCGTGGCCGGCGTGCTGATGAGCTATGTTGCCGGACGCGTGTACGGCATTGACATTCCGGCGGGGGAGTACGGTGCTGCCGTTGCCAATATGCAGCGACTTTACCGCGCGATTGAGCCGGCCGGCTCCGCAAAGACGCGCGCGATCTCGCTGGTTGAGGGCTTGGTGCACGACTACTCGCTGCTCGACGGCCTTGCGCACCGCGTGACGACCGAGCTGCCCGAGCGTACCGGCAACCTGGGCCACTTGGCATGGAAGAACCCCTTTACCGATGAAGTCTCGACCGAGAGCTTCCCCGAGGTCTTTGACCGCGCGCTGCTCGATTACGAGTGCACGGTTGCCCGCTTTATCGAGACCGGCGATATGGAAGCCGTGACCAACCACGTCAATTACAGCGGTCGCGTGCTCAATGTCGATGAGGAGTTCGACCGCGAGGAATAGGGCCCGTGAGTGCCCCTTTGCCGAATCCTTACCGGCGGTTCTGGACAATTGGGGTACGATGAACTAACTGCATATCGGGCGAATACGAAGGGTCCCTGTCCATGAAATACACCAAGCTCGAGCGTAACTGGGTTATGTATGATGTGGGCAATTCGGCCCTCGTGCTGCTCAATACCTCGGTGGTGCCCATTTACTTTAACGCCATCAATACCGGCGCTTCCTCGGCCGACCTGGTGGTCGCCTGGGGCAATGCGCAGACGATCGCCTCGCTGGTCATCGCCATGCTCATGCCCATTCTGGGCGCGCTTGCCGACTACGCCGGCAACAAGATCAAGTTCTTCTTGGGCTTCTTCCTCACGGGCCTGGTGCTTTGCCTGGCGCAGGCTATCCCAATGTCCGCCATGGCATTTTTGACCGTGTACGTGCTGTGCACCATCGGCCTTAACTCTTCTATGACGTTCTACGACGCCATGCTGCCCGACATTACCACCGACGAGCGCATGGACGCCGTGTCCAGCTCGGGCTATGCCTGGGGCTACATCGGTTCCACCGTGCCGTTCGTCATCTGCCTTGCGCTCATCATGGGTGGCCCCGCTCTTGGCGTCCCCACCATGCTGGCAACGCGTCTGTCGTTTATCATCACTGGTGCCTGGTGGCTCATCTTTACCCTGCCGCTCATTCGCACCTATAAGCAAAAGTACGGTCGCGAGCGCGGTCCCGAGGACACCATCGGCCACATCGTGGGCGGTGTGTTCTCCGAGGTCGGACACACCATGCGCGAGATCGCCCACAACAAGACCGTGCTGGTCTACATGATCGCGTTCTTCTTCTATATCGACGGTGTGCACACGGTCATTTCTATGGCCACCAGTTACGGATCGGCCTTGGGCATCGATTCGACGCAGCTGGTCCTGGCGCTGCTCGTCACGCAGTTTGTTGCTTTTCCGTCTGCCATCATTTACGGCAAGCTCGCCGGCCGCGTGGGCACGCTCAACATGATCTTGGTGGCAGTCGCCGCCTATATGGGCATCGTGCTCTTTGCCGCGTTCTTCCTCAAGACCGCCTTTGAATTCTGGGTGCTTGCCATTTTGGTCGGCCTGTTTCAGGGCGGCGTGCAGGCGCTCAGCCGTAGCTACTTTGGCCGCATTATTCCCAAGGAAAAGTCCAACGAGTACTACGGCTTCTTTGACATCTTTGGTCGTTATGCAAGCGTTATGGGCACCTTCCTGGTGTCGGTCGTCACCTCGCTGACCGGCAACCCGTCGCTGGGCGTCCTTTCCATTGGTGTGCTGCTGGTCGTTGGCTTTATGCTGCTGGTCCGCCTGTCCCGCATGACTCGGGCGGCAGAGCATGCCGCATAGGAGCGAGCGGCTATTGTGCCTGTCCACGGTACTCTTTTGGGGTTATCCGCAATAAACATTGCGACTTGCGAGCAATGATTTGCCCAAGTGGGTATGATGGAATCAGCTAGGTCGCGGGGCGTCGCCTGTGTTTGGCGGCGTCCCGTTTTTGTGTTGCAGGGAGGGTAAGGCATGAACGCCACGGTCGTGATTCCAACGTATTGGGCGGGCGATGACGCTTGCGCAAACGCCCCTGGCACCTATGACCATTCGACGCGACTCAACGCCGACAATCCCGAACTCGACCGCTGCCTGGCCTCGCTTGAGCAGGTACGTGACATCCCGCGCATCATCCTTTTGGTGGTCTGTCCCGTTTCTGCCACAGCCGATGTGTCGCTGCGCGTGCACGAGATTGTCGACGCGCATCCCACGCTCAAGGTCACCGTTGTCACCAACACCCAGGCCTCGCGCATCGCAGACCGGGTTGCTCAGATCGCGCCCAAGGGTTCGGGCGAGTGCGTGAGCCTGCGAGGCTACGGTGCCATCCGCAACATGGGGCTAGCTTGTGCCGCTGTGCTGGGGCATGACGCGGTTATCTTTTTGGATGACGATGAGACTGTCATCGATGCCGACTTTATGAAGCGCGCGACCTACGCGCTGGGTCAGCAGACGCGTCAGGGCCTGCCGATTTTGGTCAAGAGCGGTTACTTTTACGATCGCGACGGATCCCCGCTGGCGCCCACGGACAAGGTGGGCATCTGCCATCGTTGGTGGACCAAGCGCATCGAGTTCAACCGTTGGATGAAAAAGGCGCTCTCGGGCACCCGCATCTCGCGCTCCAACTACGTGTGCGGCGGCCTGATGGCCCTGCACGCCCGCGCCTTTACGCGTGTGGCCTTTGATCCGTTTATCACCCGTGGCGAGGACCTGGATTACCTCTTTAACATGCGCATGTTTGGCTATGACGTGTGGTTTGACAACGAGTGGGCCGTTCGTCACCTGCCGCCCGAGTCCGAGAAGCGCTCACCGCGCTTTATGCAGGATGTATACCGTTGGTACTACGAACGGGCCAAGTTGACATTCGCCGCGCATCAAAAGGAGCTCATTCCCGTTACGGCGGCATCGCTCATGCCCTACCCGGGCCCGTGGATTTCGCGCGAGCTCGACGACCGCGTGCGCAAGACCGCTATGGTCCGCAGCATGTTTACCCGCGAGCACGAGGGCTACCTGCACATCTGGCGCCATGGTATCGACGAGGCAAAGGCCTATGCGCGCCAAAACGCTGCAAGCTATCTGCGTTTCCAGAGCTTTTGGCCCAAGATCATGGACGGGCTTTGGCGTGACGCACAACTGACCAGCATCCTGGAGGGGACTGAATGATCGACCGCCGCGCCCAGCGCGATAGTTCAATATCAATCTTTCGCATCATTGCCGTCGTCTGCGCCATTTGCGTGCTGGTGTACTTTATTTTCGCCTTGGTGACCGGTATCGAGCCGATCGCCACGGTGATTGCCTGCGCGCTGCTGTGCATCTTTCTGTGCATCTTTATCTTTTTGACGCTCAATCCCGATTCGGTGCGCTCCCAGTACACCGAGGAGACGCTCTCGGTGGCCTCGGCCATGCTCGAGGACATTAAGGGCGGTCTGACGCAGGAGTCGGCGCGTTTGGTGTGCCGGCGCATTTTGCCCGAGACGCGCGCCATGACGGTGGCCATCACCGACGAGGACAACGTGCTTGCCTGCGCGGGCGAGTTTGAGGAAAAACTGCTGCCCGATACTCCCATCCACACGCTTGCCACACGCTACGTTATCGAACATGGCATCGTGCAGTCGTTCAACCGTATGGTGGATGTCGTGGGCTCGGACGGCTCGCACAACCAAGTCCCCGCCGGCATTATCGCCCCCATCAAGGTGGGCGATCGTACCGTCGGTACGCTCAAGTTCTACTACAAGACCCCGCGCGCCGTCGACCGTACCCAGTACGCGCTTGCCTCGGGCTTTGCCGAGATCTTGTCCACACAGCTCGCCATCCACGAGCTCGAGGTGCAAAAGGAGCTCACGGCGCGCGCCGAGGTGCGTGCGCTGCAGGCGCAGATTAACCCGCACTTCCTGTTCAACACGCTGAACACCATTGCATCGTTTACGCGCACCGACCCGCTGCGGGCCCGCGAACTGCTTCGTGAGTTCTCATCGTTCTATCGTGCCACGCTCGACAACTCGGGATCGCTTATTCCGGTCTCGCGCGAGGTCGCACAGACCAAGCGCTACCTTACCTTTGAGAAGGCCCGCTTTGGCGAGGACCGCGTGCTTGCGACGTTCGATGTGTCCGAGGACGTGGAAGATACGCTGGTGCCGGCGTTCGTGATCCAGCCGATTGTCGAGAACGCCGTGCGTCATGGTATGGGCGATGACGACGCCCTGAGGATCGACGTGACCGTTCACCAAGACGGCGAGGATGCAATCTTGATTGCCGTGGCCGATAATGGCGTGGGCATGGATGAGGGTACCGCCGCCAGACTGTTTGACGAGCGCTCTGCCCGTCCCGACGCCAGCTCTCCCCAGGGTGGCGGCGCCGGTGTGGCCATGCACAATATTTCGGAGCGCATCCATCGCTTTTATGGGCCGCACTCCTATACGCGTGTCGAATCGGCGCCGGGCAAGGGCACCAAAGTGCTCCTTCATCTTGATTTGTCAGAGAGCATCTTTGACATTCAAGAGTAAAATAAAAGGCTACGGGCTCAACGTCATGCGACGGATGCCCGGCGTAGTTAGTTGACGAAAGGTTTTATCCCTATGCTGCGTGCGATGATTGTGGATGATGAGGCGCCGGCTCGCTCGGAGCTTCGCTTCCTGCTCGAGCAAACGGGCAAGATCGGCACGATCACGGAGGCGTCGAGCGTCCGCTCCGCCATCGAGATGCTTATGGAAAGTCGCGTGGATGTCGTGTTTCTCGATATCTCGATGCCCGGTGCCTCGGGCCTGCAACTTGCCGAGGCGCTGCATAAGCTCAAAAATCCGCCGGCGATCGTGTTTGTGACTGCGTATAGTGACCATGCGGTCGAGGCATTCGACGTGGATGCCGTCGATTATCTGATGAAGCCGGTTGAGGAAGCTCGGTTGGATCGCGCGATCGAGAAGGTCATGCAACGCGCCAAGCCGGTTACGGACAGCAAGGTGACCATCGAGCGTATCCCGGTGGAAAAGGGCGGCCGCAAGGTGCTCATTCCCGTGGACGACATTCGCTTTATCATGGCCAAGGACGATTACTCCTGCATCTATACCGTCGATGATCGTTTTTTGTCGACGACCTCGCTGGCGCAGTTTGAGGCCAAGCTCTGCGACTTTGGCTTCTTCCGTGTTCACCGCCGCTATATCGTCAACTTGGCGTGCGTTACGGACGTCGAGACGGTGCCCTCGGGCGCCATCCAGCTGGGCATTACGGGCGTCGACGAACGCGTGCCGGTTTCGCGCCGCCGCGTCGTGCCGCTCAAGAAGGCCTTGAGCCTCTAGCACACTGGCCCCGCAGCCCTGTAGACCCATCGTCTGCGGAGCCGTGGGGCCTTTTTTGTATGTATCTGCCGAATCGTTTTTTGCGGAAGGGATCCCATGAACAGCGCAAGCGCCAAGCGCATCGACATCATCTCGGACACCCACGGCTATTTATCGCCTGCGCTCTTGGATGAGCTTGAGGGTGCAGACCTGATCATCCACGCCGGCGACCTCACGTCAGAGATGGACTACGAGCACCTGTGCACCATCGCCCCCGTGCGGGCCGTCTTGGGCAACAACGATTACTACCGCGACTACGGCCCCGATGTAGACCGTCTTGCGCTCTTTACCTACGAAGGCCTCAAATTCGCCGTAGCCCACTACCGCGAAGACCTTCCGGTGGGATCCGTGGACGTAGCCATCAACGGTCACACCCACGTAACCAAAGAAGCCCAAGTGGGTCGCTGCCTGGTCCTCAACCCAGGCAGCGCCAGCTATCCAAGAGGCACCCGAGGCCCCACCATGGCCAGAATGCTCGTAAAAGACGGCCATGTTATAAGCACCAAGTTTATTGACTTAGACTAACCGCAACAAAAACGGGGGATGTAAAACCGCATCTCCCGTTTTTTATGAGCCAAAGGCCGAGTTTCAACAAGAATAATCAGACCAACCCCACCGAGGAGCACGCGGGCTAGCCGCGCAGCGGCGCACGCCCGCAAAACTGGCTGAACACAGTGACGACAGGGAGGGTCTCCGGGGCCGGCTGGCGCGGGTTAAGTTTGTCGCGAGTTCCGCACGCAAAGGAAAGCACTTAATGTGCTTTCCGTCTTGCGCAGGACTGTAGAGCAGCAAACTTAACCCGCGCCAGCCGGCCCCGGAGACCCTCCCGGAGGGACCGAAAAACTTTTTCAAAAAAAAGTTGTTGCGCGGCGGACAGACTTCTGTGTATACTAATCCCCGCAGCGCACGCGAGCGGAAACAAACGCGAACGCCTGCCTGGGGAGTTAGCTCAGTTTGGTTAGAGCGCCGGCCTGTCACGTCGGAGGTCGCGGGTTCGAGCCCCGTACTTCCCGCCAACGCAATTAAAGCCACGTCTTCGGACGTGGCTTTTTGCGTTTGATGCACTTTGTTTCGATAGAACGATCGCCCTGGCGCATCTTCGCCCAGAATCCCCGCGCCTTCGGGAACGCAAGTAAAATCTAATAAGCATATCTGTCTGAACAACAGCTTTGTTGCGCAACACCTGTTCAACGAGACAGGGGGTTAGGTTATACTAAATTGCACTGTAGGCCGCATCTGATGCATTTCGCTCCAAGCGCGGCACTCAGTGGATATCCGATTTACCATTTGGATGTCCTGCGGTCATTTAGCGTCTCGACACAAGCTCGGCCCCGGAGCTCGTTCGAGCTGTTCGTATTCCTTGAAAGGGGAAAAATGGACATATCGAGGAAGACTGATTACGCCCTTCGTATGTTGGCGATGCTTGCCGAGGATCCGGAGCGTTTGCTTTCTGTTCGCACCGCTGCCGAAGAGGTCAATGTCCCGTATTCGTTTGCCCGCTCGATTCAGCACGGTTTGGTCCAGGCCGGTATTGTGGAGAGCCTGCGTGGCGTCCACGGTGGCATGCGTCTCAAGGTCAGTCCGGACGACGTTACCATTCGTCAGGTCGTCGAGGCCGTTCAGGGCCCTATGGTTATGAATGATTGCACCGCACCCGATGGCGACTGTGCGCGCATGGGCACGTGCTGCTATCATCCCCTGTGGGCCGGAGCTCAAGCATTGATGCGCGACTACCTCGATTCCGTTTCGCTCGGCGACATCGTCGCTCACCGCCAGTTCCCGGCCGTCGATCCCAAGTTCGCCGACCGCGAAGCGTTTCCCGAGTACGCCACCTGTGCGTATACATGCCGGGAGGAATAGCGCCGCATAAGGAGCATAGATATGATTCAGGACCCCTTTCGTTCGATGATTCGTTCGGAAGGGGTCCTGCGTTATCGCGACCTTCCGTGGCGCCGCACGCGCGATCCGTACATCATTTGGCTTTCCGAGGTCATGTTGCAGCAAACACAGGTGCCACGCGTGGAGACGCGTATGCCGGCGTGGCTCGATCGCTTTCCGACCGTGCAGGCGCTTGCCCAAGCCGCGCCTTCCGATGTTTTGGACGCTTGGCAGGGCATGGGCTACAACCGACGCGCTCTGGCGCTCCACAAGGCCGCTCAGCGCGTTGTGGAGGACTGGGACGGTGAGTTTCCGCGTGAGACGCGTGACTTGGTCGCTCTGCCTGGTATTGGCCCGGCAACGGCGCAAGGTATCCGGTCGTTTGCGTTTGACCTTCCAGGCGTGTATCTGGAGACCAACGTGCGCACGGTCTTTCTGCATCACTTCTTTCCCGATGTACCGGCTGTTCCCGACCGCGAGCTGGTGCCGCTGATTCAGGCGGCCTGTCCGGCGGTCCCCGGTGCGGCGACCGACGAGATCGCTCCCTTTGCCGTGCCGCTCGATGATGCCGACACGCCGCGCGCGTGGTATTACGCGTTGCTGGATTACGGCGCATATCTAAAAAAGACGTTGCCCAATCCGTCCAGGCGCTCGGCGGGCTATAGCCGTCAATCAAAGTTTGAGGGCTCACGTCGCCAAAAGCGCGCGCATATCGTGCGCATGTTGCTGGCAGCGCGCGATGGCCAACCGGCGGGGATTACGCTTGCTGATGCCGTGGTGGGCGTTAACGATATGGAAGCGGCGGCTGGGCGCGGGCCGGTCGAGCGCGAGCTTGTCGCGGGCATTCTGGCCGACCTGGAGCGTGAGGGCTTTTGCCGAGCCGAGGGCGATCGCTGGCTGAGCATTTAGCCCGTGGAAATCTGAAGAACAGGATTGTAAGGTTTAGATTTCCGACATGAGGGCATCCTAAAGACGAGGCCGCTCGAAGCCTACGGGCGGCATGTGTTGAAGGGAAGTACACCTATGGATTTTGAGAACTCTCAGACCAAGAAGAACCTCGAGACTGCTTTTGCCGGTGAGTCCCAGGCGCATACCAAGTATCGCTACTATGCATCCAAGGCCAAGAAGGACGGCTACGTTCAGATCTCGAATATCTTTGCCGAGACGGCGGGCAACGAGTCCGAGCACGCCAAGCTGTGGTTTAAGTATCTGCACGACGGCGCCGTTCCCGACACCCTGGACAACTTGCGTGATGCCGCTGCGGGCGAGAACTACGAGTGGACCACGATGTACGACGAGTTTGCCAAGACCGCCGAGGAAGAGGGCTTTGCCGAGATTGCCGCAAAGTTCCGTGGTGTCGGTGCTGTCGAGAAGGCTCACGAGGAGCGCTACAACAAACTTGTCGAGCGCATTGAGTCGGGCGAGGTGTTTGAGCGCGAGGGCGTGAAGGTATGGAAGTGCCTGGAACTGC
>ENA-OQKX01000267-OQKX01000267.1-human-gut-metagenome-genome-assembly--contig:-NODE-267-length-11466-cov-2.902020_pt1 | contig 11466 bp, 8 predicted proteins | sample MGYA00242654_ERZ504810 | MGnify/ENA primary metagenome ERZ504810 (study PRJEB26092, sample SAMD00036378) | human gut metagenome | host: Homo sapiens | study: EMG produced TPA metagenomics assembly of... | reverse complement strand
CAGTGTGCTTGGAACAGCTCGAATCGAAAACCGCGTTCCCGATTGGGGGAGCGCGGGTTTTTCATATTGCCTATATCGATTTCGATTGGCGGTCAGCTTTGCGGATTCACCGCATCATGTTCGGGCGCCTTGGGCAGGTCGGTCATCTTGTCCACTGCGACGCAGCCCTGGATGCCGGTGATCGCCTTGCCTGCGGCGGGAACCTTCTTCGTATCCTGCAGATTGTCGAATGTGGCGCCCACGATGACGTCGATCAGCTGGTCCTGACGGTCGTCCATAACCAGCATGGCGTCGGTGAAATTGCTTGCCACGGTGTACGCCTGATTCACGCCGTTCTTGCCGAAGACGATCATCGTGCGATCCACCTTCTTGGTGTAGTTGTCTGGCGTCTGGGGGTTGAACTCGCGGTTCTGCAACGCGTCGCTCACCGCCTTGGCGAAGCCGGAGAACTTCGTGCCGTTGAGCACACGCAGCGTGATGTTGCGATTCTCCACATACTTGGCCTTGTTGCCGTCGGCTTCCTTGATGGGGCACGGTGCCTGCTGGCCGTAGTTCGGCTGTACGGCGGCCGACTTGACGTTGCCCAGGCCTCCGACATGGAAAAAGAACAGCAGGGACACCACCATGGCGACCACCATGACGGCTCCGACGATGCTGAACACCGTCTTCTGACGGCGGCGAATGTACTCTTTGCGCGCGGCGCGCTCGTCGTTAGCCTGGGTCATTTACGAATTCCTTTTGAACAAACCAATTGCCATCAACTTTACTGTCATGCGGTGATATGTGTCATGCGGTGATATGCACAATCGGTCGGGCTGGGGCGTTCGTGGCGATGATGCGATCGACGCAACGGCTGTCCTGCCATGCCCGCTGCACGGCGTCCGCCGCATCCTCCGTCGGCACGAACGCGATGACGGACGGGCCGGAACCGGAGACGAACGCCTGGCTGGCTCCCGCACGCAAGGCTTCCTCGATCGCCTGTCCGCTACGCGGATGCAGGGAGACCGCCGCCTTCTGCAGGTGGTTCTCATCGCCATCGCCGGCACCGATCTGATCGAATGTGGCATACACTTCCGGCGTGCGCAGTTCCGCACGGTATGCGCCGACCAGCAGATGGCCAGCAAGCCCACGTTCCGTAAGATCGCGTACGATATCGCCATCGTCATCAAGCTGTTCGATGCGTTCGCCGAAACCGGTGCCGCGCGCGTAACCGCCGGTCAGACAGAACGGCATGTCCGCGCCCAGCGTGGCCGCGACTTCCTGCAGGCGTTCGATCGGCCAATCGAGATCCCACAACGTGTTCAATGCCAGAATCGTCGCCGCCGCATCGGCGGAACCGCCGGCCATGCCCGCGCCGACGGGGATGCGCTTGTCGATGTTCAACGCCACGTCCGGCTCATGGCCGCTCGCTTCGGCCATGGCGAACAATGCCAGCACGGCGTGGTTGCGGCGCATATCGCTGCCGGAAGAGGCCAGGTCGCCCAGATACGCGCCCTCGAGATTCAGCGAGAAGCCGCTTCCCGGCGCTTTGCGCGTGGCGGTGACGGTGTCGTATACGCCGACCGCGCAATAGATGGTGTCGAGTTCATGACGGCCGCCCCATTCGGCATGCGACGGGCCCACATGCAGGGTCAGATTCGTTTTCGCCGGGCAGTCTACGCTCACGGCGTTGATGGTGGCCGTTCCGATGGCGGGCGAATCAATGGTGCTCATGACGCGAACACCTCATCCAACGCGCGTGCCAACGCCACGAATTCGTCGATGGTGAGCGTCTCGCCACGACGGGTCTGGTCGATGCCGGCCTTCTCGAACGCTTCGGACGGCACGATTTTCTTCAATGCGGCGTGCAGGGTCTTGCGGCGCTGCCCGAAAGCCGCGTCGATCAAACGGAACACGGTTTCGCGATCCACCACGGAACCGTCCGCATTGTCCGCGGCGGGGGTGTGACCGCCCGGGGAGCGCTTGAACAGCACCAGCGCGGAATCGACGTTCGGGGCCGGCCAGAACACGTTGCGGCCGATGACGCCCACGCGTTCCGCGGTGCCGTACCATGCGAGCTTCACGCTCGGCGTGCCGTAGATCTTGGAACCGGGCTTCTCGCTCAAACGGTCCGCCACTTCCTTTTGCACCATCACCAGGAAGGTGCCCAGATTGTCGAAACGTTCCAACAGGGTGAGCAGAATCGGCGTGGCCACGTTGTACGGCAGATTGGCCACCAGCGTGAAGGACTCGTCATCCTTGAAATCGGGCAGATTCTCCGGATTGACGGTAAGTGCGTCGCGGTTGACCACACGGAAGCGGTCCACGGCGTCCGGCATGAATTCGGCGATGGTTTTCGGCAGGCGTTCGGCGACCGGCGGGTCGATTTCCACAGCCGTCATCGTGGCGCCGGTTTCCAGAATCGCCAGCGTCAGCGAACCCAGTCCGGGACCGACTTCCAGCACATGGTCGTCGGCGGTCACGCCGGCCTCGCGCACGATGCGACGCACGGTTCCCGGATCAATCACGAAATTCTGCCCGAATTTCTTCGTCGGGCTGATACCCGCGTCGGCGGCGATGCGTCGGATGTCGGCCGCCCCCAGCAAATGGCCCTGCGTATGCTCGTTCACGTTTTCCGTCATTCCCTCTTCTGTCATTCCCTCATTATCCGTTCATGCCGGTACGAAAATCGTTGGCGATTAGCCGGATCAGTACCATCCGGTCTGTTCGGAGTGCTGCCACGCCGCGGACGGGCTGCCGTACCGCTGTGCGATGTAGCTCAGACCCCAGTCGATCTGCACGGCGGCATCGTCCTTCCAATTCGCGCCGAACGTGGCCATTTTGCTGCCCGGCAACGCTTGTGGAATACCGTATGCGCCCGAATACACGTTTTCCGCGCTCCAGCTCCATCCGGATTCGCGATTCCAGAGTTTGACCAGATCCGTCCAGTTCTGGCCTGTCCAGCCGCGCTGCGCCGCCGCGCCGGAAGCGTAGGCCTGTGCCTGTGCCGCGGAAGGATGGTACAAGCGGCAGCCTGCGGAAGGATTGCTCGGCTGCGGCGTGGGCTGCGGTTTGGGCTGGGGTGCGGGAGTCGGCTGCGGCGTGGGCTGCGGTTTGGGCTGGGGTGCGGGAGTCGGCTGCGGTGCAGGGGTTGGTGTGGGGGTCGGTGCCGGATCGTCCTTCTTGCCGTCGTCCGTCTTGCCGTTATCGCCGTTATCGCCGTTGCTGTTGCCGTTGCCGCTGTTGTCGGATTTGTCGGATTTGTCGGTATCGTCCGTAGTTTTTTCCGGTCCGACCGCAATGACTTTGTCGATGGCGATTTTCGTGGTCTTCTCTCCGGTCAGCGTCTCGCTTTCCTTCACGCCATCCACGTAGGTGACGGCGTACGTCTGCTGGATTTCGCCGTTTTCGCCTTCCTGCCGTACCGTGACTTCGCCCGGCTGCAGGTTCGGGTCGATGATGGTCTGCGTGCCGAACGGCACTTCCTTCGTGCGGGTCTCCTCACCATGCGTCACGCGGCGGACGCGCAGAATGGTCGTCTTGCCGTCCTTTTCGACACTGACGCGATCCTCCTTGCCCAACGTGATGCCTTTGGCGTCAAGAATGGAGGCAGCGGGCAGCTTGCCGTTCGGCGCCATCGAGCTTTTCCCGTCCGCGATGACGGTGACGGGCCCCTTCTGGTTGATGATGAGACCGCCGGTGAGCTTGTTGTAGACGTTGCTGATATTGACGGTGATTTTCGCCGCTTCGGTTTCGTTTTGGTTGAAGAAGTCCAGCAACTGCTCGGCGCTGGACGCGACCGTCCAGAACGGCACTTCCTGGCCGTCGATGGTGATGGTGGTCTGGTATGCGCTCTGCACGTTCACCACATCATGGTTCTTCAGCATGCTGGTCGGGCTGGTCGATTCCACCAGGTCGTGCGTTTTGACTTTCACGCCCTGCTCCTGCAGCAGACGGTCCACGCTCATCGCATATGTGGTCACCGTGGTGGTCTCCCCATTGACGGTCAACGCCACGGATTTGCGCGCGCCCACACCAAACGCCAACGCCGAAGTCAAAGTCAATGAGGCCACGCATGCCATGACGCGGACACGACGAAGCGTCACGAATCTCCGAGGGGTCCACCTTCTCGTCATTTATCCTCTTTTCAGCGCTGCCTACAACGCCGTTATTGTAACGGCTCAGCTGGAACGGTCGCCGTGCTTTCCGATGGTTTTATCCATACCGCCACATTTTTGAAAGCAGGTGCGAAAAGCGAAAAATAAAAAGGGGGCAGGAGAGAAGGGGATGTCCTGCCCCCGGTCGGACGAGACAGGTTGGGGGACGTCTCGTCCGCTTTGCCAGAAGTCTCAAGTTGGGGGAAGACTTCTGGAGCACTTACCCATGGTAAGAGGTCCAAGCCCGTCATACGGGTTCGAGCCTCCTGTCGGGATCGAACCGACGACCTGCCGCTTACAAGGCGGCCGCTCTGGCCATCTGAGCTAAGGAGGCATGTCCTCTTTTGCTATGAAAACAACAGAGGAACGATGAATAGCATAACCAGCGCTTCCACCGCAGTCAACTTAGCATTGCGGGTTGAGACGCGCCGGCTGCCCGTAAGGGGTTATTCGCCCGTGGTGACGGAAATCGGCCCCTTCTTGGCTCCGATGGACGGCATCTTGCCGGCAACGCCGACTTCGCTGTCCTTCAGGCCGATCGATTCCAACAGACCGTCCTTAACCGTCGTCTGGGCGGTGGTCAGCTGGTCCATATCCCAATACTTGCCGTTGATGATCACGGTCGGCGTGGTCATGCTGCCCTTGTAGCTGCCGGACTGATGCCACAGTTCGGAACGCTTCGGCGTGTAAGTGTCGATCGCATCAAGCCATTCCTGATAATCGCGGCCAAACGCCTTGTCCGCAACATCCTTGGAAACACCCGCGGCGATCATCTGCTCCTTGATCTTGGCGTCGCTCACCGACTTGTATGCGGAGCCTTCCTCCGGCTGGAAATCCTCGGCGTAGACCTTCTCCAGGAAGGAGATCAGATGGTTCGGGTCGCTGTCATGCTCGGCCAGGTAGATGGCCGCGTTCGCCGCGCGACTGGAATACTCGTCGGTGGACCAACGGTCCATGAACGCCATGAAATGCAGGTCCAGATTGATCTGGCCGGCATCGACCATCTTCTGCAGGTCGGCGTCCAACTGGCGGTGCAGGTTGCCGCAGCCCGGGCACAGGAAATCCATGTAGAGCTCGACGGTCGGCGCGCCCTCCACAGCCTTGCCGTAGCCGTTCTTGGAAATCAGCAGGCCGCCCTTCTTATCGACGAGCTTCGGAGTGTTCTTCACTTTCTGCAACGCCGTGTACGCTTCCTGCACGGTTTCGGTGGAAGCCTTCGTTTCGGCCTTCTTATGCATGTTGTGGTACACGGTGAACGCGCCGATCGCCACCAGAATCACCAGCACCGCCACCACGATGCCGCCGATGATCGTCTGCTGCTTGCGTTCCTTCTCCATCTGCTCGGCGCGCGCCTTCATCGCTGCGGCCTCAGCGGCCCTACGCTCGGCGCGGCTGGTACGCTTCTGCGCATCCTTGCTGTTCTGGGCCATCGATATTCCTTTCGACCTCACGTTGTTATGCTGGGCACCATACTAGCGATGCCTTGCTATCGATTCGCCGGGAATTCCGTATTGCCTTGCGATTGCGTCGGCAGCTCGCTCAAGTGGCGCAGATACGGCTGTTTACGCAGTGCGCCGCCGCCCAATCGCAGTACGATCGCGCCCGGAGCGGCCACGGCCACAAGCCAGCCGATCGCGCAGAACGCAGCCTGCGCCAGCCCGCTTTCGGAAAGCGGACCGCCAAGCAGCGTCGGCATCGGAATCGTCAATCCAAATATCCACGTATCCATCACGGCATACGGAAGCTGCAGCACGACCGTGGTGAGCGACAAACCCAGCGCGGCCACGGCCAACATGATCAGCGTCCGCACGATGGCGACGCCGAAGCCCTTCACGATGTGCCAGGGCAGTCCCGCCAATCGCAGCAGCCAGTCGGAACTTTTCTTCTCGCCGCCACGTTTGCCTTCGCGCTCGAGCTGCGCCTCCGTGTTGAATCCGATGGTGGCCAGCGCACAGGCGAACAGCAACGCGGCTGCCATCGCCGTCCACAGTGAGAACAGTCCGCAGACGGCCACGGGAATCGCCATCAGCGCGCAGGGGAGCATGCCCCGGCCCAACATCGCGCCACGCTTCACATCGGCGGGATTGGGTGCTTCCGCAACGTTCGGCCCATCCATACCGGGTACCGCGGGAATGACATTGCGGGCGATTGCTGCGCCGCGGCCACCGTGGCCTGCGGTATGACGGACGGTGGCTGCCGCATGGCGATGCGTTGCAACGCGGGTTTGATGGTCGGGTCGACTTGCGTCGGCGCTTCCGCTGGATTCCATGCGTTCTGGGCCGGCAGCATTTGTGTTGACGGCATGGATTGCGGCATTACCTGCGTGCCTGTCGGCATCGCCCGCGTGCTGCCCACGTTGGGAAGTGCGTCGGAAAGCACGCTGGTCTCGGCATCGTCAACAGGTGCGATCACCTGCGTTGCGCTCGCGTCGGATTGGCTGGTCACTTGTTTCCCGATTACTTGAGTTGCGCTCACATCGGGCTGCCCGATCGCCTGCGTTGCTTCGCTGAGCCTTGGCATCGTGCGCGTGCCGATGGCGTTTTCGCCGGTTATGTCGTCCTGCGATTGCCACAACGTGCGCGGATTGTCGGGCGATTCAACAAAAGGGGGCATCGCCTCCGTATCGCCATCCGCTGCGCCACCATTGTCGGCCGCAACCCACGCCTGCGGATTCAACGCATCCACGGCGATCGCCTGCAGCAAATCGTCCGGCGTGCACCGCTTCGTCCGATCCGGATTGAGCGCCGAACGGAACGCGGCCATCGTGCCCGCGGGAAGTCCCGCAAGATTGGCGCTGCCGGCCGCGGCGCGTTCCAACACGGTCATCATCGGCTTCGTGCCGAACACCGGCTCACCCGTAGCGGCGAACGCCAATACGCTCGCCACCGACCACCAATCGGTCATTTCATCCGATTCCGCGCCATCAATGATTTCCGGCGCGATGAACCCCGGCGTGCCCATCACCAGACCGGTACGCGTCACATGGCTTTCGCCTTCGCCCATAGCGATGCCGAAATCCACCAATACCGGGCCGGTGCTCGACACCATCACATTCGTCGGCTTGATATCGCGGTGCACGATGCCGGCCGCATGCACGGCACGCACCGCCTCAATCAGCTTGCGTGCCAGCCGTTCCAAATCGTCGCCCACATATCGGCCATTGACGCGCACATCCTCACGCAGATTCTTGCCTTCGATCAACTCGGTCACAATAAAAGCCAACGCGTCGTCAAGTTCCATATCCACAATGCCGCACACGCCCGGATGCCGCACCTTCTGCAACGCCATCGCCTCCCTGCGCAGGCGCTCGCGTGCGGTCAACTCGTCGCGCTGCTGCTGCGGGGAATCGTCGTCGGAGAGGGAATCACGCAAAATCTTCATCGCATATTGATGGCCGCCATCGTCCCGCACACGCCATACCGAGCCCATGGCACCCGAACCAAGCCGGGAAATCAACGTGTAGCCGCCAACCAGGCTGCCTGCTTCCAGATTCAATGCGCTTAAGTCGCTCATACTTCCATCGTACTTGGCGTGCAGATTATGCACGCGAATTGACAGGCTGGGGAAAACGCCATGTGCCGCACGTTGAAGTCTGATGAAATCGAATCATCGACATGAAGAAGTGTCTTCACTTGCCGCACGCATCTGCAGCCACTTCACCGAAACCATGAGATGCGGGGCAGTGTTGAATGGTTTCGCGGTTCCGATAAAGGCATCGGAGCCTACGTGTCGTTTGGTTATGAGAATCAAGGAGGAGGCAGACCATGCTGCAAATCAACATGGCTGACGTTATGAACGTCATCGGCTCATTGACGCCGTACCTTATTGCGATTGGCGTGCTGTTCGCGCTCGCGCTGATTATCACTTTTGCCGTCAACAAGAAGACGGTCAAGGAAGTGGCGACCCGTAAGATCGTCCATTCCGAATCCTGGCTGGTGGCGCTTGTCGGCATCGTCGTGGCCGTGTCCATGATGCTGACCGGCCCGCTTTCCACGCTGCTCAACAACGCGACCACCACCAAGTACATGCTGTCCGACACCACCGTTTCCAAAGCCAACGAGCTGGCCAAGGAAGTGCAGTCGGAAGCCATCACCATGCTGAAGAACGATGATTCCAACCTGCCGCTGTCCAACAAGAAGGTCAACGTGTTCGGTTGGGGCTCCACCAACCCGGTATACGGCGGCACCGGCTCCGGCTCCATGTCCGACCAGTACGAGACCGTTTCCATGCTTGACGGCATGAAGCAGGCCGGCATCGAAACCAATTCCGAGCTGACCAAGCTGTACACCGACTACCGCAAGGACCGCCCGATGGTGGCTATGTGGTCGCAGGATTGGACCCTGCCTGAGGTTCCGGCCAAGCAGTATTCCGACAAGCTGATCTCCGACGCCAAGGACTTCTCCGACGAAGCCGTCATCACCATCACCCGCGTCGGCGGCGAAGGCGCTGACCTGCCGACGAACATGAAGGCGAAGGGCATCACCTACAACAACAATTCCAAGGACTACGAAGATTTCAAGGATGGCGAGCACTTCCTGCAGCTGTCCCAGACCGAGCGCGACATGATCGACCTGGTCACCAAGAACTTCAAGAAGGTGACGCTCGTCTACAACGGCGCCAACGCGTTCCAGTTCGACTTCCTGTCCCAGTATCCGCAGATCAAGTCCGTGCTGTGGTGCCCGCCGGCCGGCCAGACCGGCTTCTCCGCACTGGGTGAGGTGCTCGCCGGCGATGTGAATCCGTCCGGCAAGACCTCCGACACGTTCGCGAAGGACCTGACCAAGACCGCTGTGTTCAACAACACCGATGGCACCGCCGCCGGCAACGCTTCGTCCGTCGGCACGAACGGCAAGTTCACTTACGACAATGCGGATGATCTCACTGCTTCCTACATGGGCTTCAGTGGCGACAAGGTCACGGTGACCCCGACGTTCGTCAACTACGTCGAAGGCATCTACGTTGGCTACAAGTTCTATGAGACCGCCGCCGACGAAGGTCTGATCAACTACGACGACACCGTCATGTTCCCGTTCGGCTACGGCCTGTCCTACACGACGTTCAAGCAGGAGATGGGCAAGGTCTCCTACAAGAACGGCAAGATCTCGTTCGATGTGACCGTCACCAACACCGGCGACAAGGCCGGCAAGGACGTGGTCGAGGTCTACTACAACCCGCCGTACACCGATGGCGGCATCGAGAAGGCATCCAAGAACCTGGTTGCGTTCGAAAAGACTAAGAAGCTCGAGCCGGGCGCTTCCCAGACCGTGAAGATCGAGTTCGACGATGACGACATGGCCTCCTACGACCAGAAGGACGCTAAGGCGTACGTGCTGGAGCAGGGCGATTACGACATCTCCATCCAGTCCGATTCGCACCACGTGATCGACCATCAGAAGGTCACCGTGAAGGACACCGTCACCTACAATTCCGACTCGAACACCCATAACGGCGATGCCGTGGCCGCCACCAACGAGTTCGATTACGCCGCCGGCGACGTGACGTACCTGTCTCGCGCGGGCCACTTCGCGAACTATGCCAAGGCCACCGCCGCTCCGACCAACTTCTCGATGAGCGACGAAGCCAAGGCCGAGTTCACCAACAACAGCAACTACGATCCGAAGAAGTATGACAACGATTCGGACGAGATGCCGACCACCGGTGCCAAGAATGGCCTGAAGCTGTACCAGATGTATGGCAAGGATTATGACGACGCCGATTGGGACAAGCTGCTCGACCAGCTCACCTTCGACGATATGGACAACCTGATCGCCAATGGTGGTTACGGCACTCCGGCTGTGAAGTCCGTCGGCAAGATCCAGCTGACCGACGCCGACGGCCCGGCCTCGCTGAACAACAACTTCACCGGTGTTGGCTCCATCGGTTTCCCGGCCTCCACCGCGTTCGCCTGCACCTGGAACCGTGATCTCGCCAAGCAGTTCGGTGAGATGATCGGCGACATGGCTCACGACATGCACGTGGCTGGTTGGTACGCTCCGGCCATGAACATCCATCGTTTCGGCATTTCTCCGGTCGTACCTTTCGAGTACTTCTCCGAGGACTCCCTGCTCTCCGGTGCGATGGCCTCCAACGAAATCGCCGGCGCCAAGTCCAAGGGCGTGTACTCCTTCATGAAGCACTTCGCACTCAACGACCAGGAGACCAACCGCACCAACATGGTGTGCACGTGGGCCAACGAGCAGTCCATCCGTGAAACCTATCTGAAGCCGTTCGAGATGAGCGTGAAGGAAGGCGGCGCCCAGGCCGTGATGAGCTCCTTCAACTACATCGGCTACACCTACGCCGGCGCTTCCAGCAACCTGCTGCAGACCGTGCTGCGCGGCGAGTGGGGCTTCAAGGGCTTCGTCCTGACCGATTACTTCGGCGGCTACGGCTACCAGAACGCCGATCAGGAAGTGCGTGCGGGCAACGATTCGATGCTTGCCACCACGAAGATCACCAACCACATCACCGATAAGTCCGCCACTTCCGTGAAGGCCATGCGTCAGGCCGCGCACAACATCCTGTACACGGCCGCCAACAGCTGGCAGTACGCGAATGGCGAGCCGAAGGTCGCCACCCCGATCTGGAAGACCGCCATGTACGTGGCTTGGGGCGTGACCGCGGTGCTCGTGATCGGCCTGGAGATTGTGGCCATCAAGCGGTACCTGAACCGCAAGAAGGCTGTCGCCACGGTCGAGTCGGCTGCAGAACCGGTTGCCGCCGGCCCGGCCAATGCCGAGTGAGCTGCCTGATCAGCGATAACTGAAGTAATAACTGAAAACAGTCGGCTACAGGCAGCATTAGCAATGGTCAGCGATTCGAATGACCAAAGCTGAATATCCAGTAGCCGAACAACAAAGCTGGGAGCCTCCGCTAACCACGGAGCTTCCGGCTTTTGTTATGCGAGAACCGTGGTTGGACCGCAAAATGCGGATGTGGTTGACCATGTTGATGGTCGACACGCCGACAGCTATTGGTTTTGCGTTCACCTGGTTGTGGTTTTCGGGGTCTATTCTGATGGTATCGGCGCTTTCCGGACGCATTTTCCCGGTTTTCGACACGCCGATGGAACGTTGGATTTCCAACGGTTCCGTGCTTCATTGCGCCCTGCGGGTTGCGCGATTGCGGGTTCTCGTGTAAGTTTATCTCTTGCTGCTCAGCACGGCGGCCTCGCTCCTGGAGATTGGGGCGGCTTGCTGGTGCGGTGGTGGTTTGAGAACTCAAGAGCGTATTTGTACTACTTCTTTATAGTCAATGATTGCCAGTTCGTTGCCGGCCATGTTCGCATGGTGCCGAGGGATCGGTCAAACGGCGGCGAGGTTTTTGTGCG
>ENA-OQKX01000265-OQKX01000265.1-human-gut-metagenome-genome-assembly--contig:-NODE-265-length-11486-cov-1.852452_pt1 | contig 11486 bp, 10 predicted proteins | sample MGYA00242654_ERZ504810 | MGnify/ENA primary metagenome ERZ504810 (study PRJEB26092, sample SAMD00036378) | human gut metagenome | host: Homo sapiens | study: EMG produced TPA metagenomics assembly of... | reverse complement strand
AGGTCGAGGCCGAGTGCCGTCGAAGCCGAGCAGGTTGACGGTCTCGTAGGCGTCGGCGATATGGCCGAAGTAGGTGTTGAGCAGCACCTTGACGGCGCCTTGCGGGCCGGCAGGATCTTGGAGTACAGGGACTTGAACAGCGAAAGGTCGCCGTCCTCCTTGTCGAGCACCAGATACGGCTCGTCGATCTGGATCCATTCGGCGCCCAGACCGGCGAACTTGGTGATGACTTCGGCGTACACAGCGGCGACGGCATCGATCAGGCCGCGGTCGTATTCGACCTCCTCGGCCTGCGGGTTGCGAGCGAGCTTGAGGAAGGTGTACGGGCCGATGAGCACCGGCTTGGTGACGATGCCCAGCTCCTTGGCCTCGTTGAACTCGTCGAACGGCTTGGTGCTGTTGAGCTTGATTTCGGTGGCCTCGTCGATTTCGGGGACCAGATAGTGGTAGTTGGTGGTGAACCACTTCTTCATCGGCAGTGCGGTCACGTCACCCTTGTCGCCCTGGTAGCCGCGGCCCATCGCGAACAGGGTCTCCTCCGGGTTCTCGAAGGCGAGACGCTGGTAGCGCTGCGGAATGACGTTGAGCAGGATGGCAGTGTCGAGCATTTGGTCGTAATAGCTGAAGTCGTTGCTCGGAATCAGGTCGATGCCGGCGGCCTGCTGCAGCTTCCAATGCTTGGCGCGCAGTTCCTTGGCTGTGGCACGCACCTCATCGAGGGTGGTGTTGCCCTTCCAATACGCTTCGATGATTTTCTTCAGCTCACGGTTCTGGCCGATGCGCGGGAAACCGGAGACGGAAGTAAGAGCGGACATGAATCCTCCATCTGATATGAACAATGCAACCCGCTCAAGCTATCACAAAACCGCCAGCTATAAGACATCAAGAAAATTTGAGTGTCGTTATAAACTGTCCTTATAACGCAGTCCGTATGCCGTCTATATTCACACATTTATGTTTATGGATCAATAATGCAGAACAGCCCGGCAAGCGGATTTAACGCAATGTCTCGTATGCGTCGGGGTCTACGGGTTCCAGCCATTCATTCGTCACGTCGCCCGTGCCATCCGCAATCATGAACGCCAAATGGCTGAAAGCTTCGCGAGGGGCGGCACCGTGCCAATGCTTAACGTCCGGCGGAATACGGACGGCCTGTCCCGGTTCAAGCTCCTTCGGCTCTTCGCCCTCAAGCTGGTAGTAGCCACGCCCTCCAACCGCAATGAGAATCTGGGCCGCGTGATGGTGGATATGCCAGTGGTTCCGGCATCCAGGTTCGAACGTCACATTGTGGATTGACACTTCAGGCGCGTCAAGTACCGGCGCAAGCCAGCTCTGTCCGTCGAAATACTGGGCGAAACCGTCATTTGGTTCCCCAAGAGGGAACGCACTGGGATTGTTCATATGGGCTCTCCTATCCATCATTCTGAACATCGGTTCAGAAAGCACCATACAACCTTGAAGCCGCTTGAAGTCAAATCACAGCACTCTGCGGAATGCTCATCGTTCCGAATCAGCCCGGAACACGCAAGCCCTACTCGAAGTCTTTGGCGGTAAGCAGCGCGATGAGTTCGCCGCTGTGCAGCTGCCACTGGTTGAATGGCTCGTTCGAGCCGAATACGGCGATCGAGGCCGGGGACATGCCGAGATTCAGCAGGTCAAGCAACGTCGGATCGGATTCGGTGCTGGCCAGCCATTGGCAGGCGATCGAAATGGTCGGTTCGTGGCCAAGCACGAGCAGCGTGCGATGCTTTTCCTGGTTTGCGCGAGCTCGTCGAACACGGATTGCACGCCGCCTTCGTACAGGCTTTGCCGGTAGTCGACTTTCGGATCGTCGCCGAACACCTTGAGCATGCGATCGCAGGTCTGACGGGCGCGGGTGCGCTGGAGCATGCGATGCGAGTGGGCACCGATTTTGAACGCGCCAAATCCTTTGGCCACGGCTTTGGCCTGCTTACGTCCTTTGTCGGTGAGCTCACGTCCCACGTCGCTGCCGTTGCCGCCGAACGGCTCGGTTTTGGCGTGGCGCATCGCCAGCAGCACATACTTGTATTCCTTGGCCTTTTTAGCGACCTTCTTCAGGCTCGTTCCCATAATCGCACGCTCCGATCCGGTTCCAGCGCCGCATTTCAAATGTCTAATGTCCATTGTCTCAGATTTTCCGCTGGGACATGGCATGAAACGCTCTAAATCTACTCCTTTATGGCTTCGACCTGCGCGTCGAGGTCACGCAGCACCTTGCGCAGCTTGCGATCGGAAATGTCACGCAATTCCAGATCCTCAAGCTGTTCGGCACGCTCCTCGGGCGTCAACGAATCGATGTCGGTCGTCGTGTCCTTCGTGGCACGGTCGCGTTTACGCAACGCCTGGAAGCCCGGAGCCATCGCGCGAGAAACCATGAGGAAACCGGTGTGTCCAATCATCTGGTGATCGGGACGGATGGCCAGTCCTTGCGCCTTCCAATTACGTTCCAAAGTCTCCTGAATGTCCGGCTCGGTCCAGCAGCCGACCTCGCGCAACGCTTCGGCAAGACGGCTCAACTGCGTGGTGGTGGTGACGTACGCGACGAGCACGCCGCCAGGCGCGATCACGCGATACGCCTGTTCAAGACGGTTCCACGGGTCAAGCATGTCAAGCATGATGCGGTCGAAGGAGTGTTCCGGCAAACCAGCCGCGACCGAATCGAAATCGCCGGTCCTCAAATCCCACCATGCGGGACGTTTGCCAAAGTAAACCGTCGCGTTGGCTTCGGCGACGCGCGCGAATTCCGAACGCATCTCGATGGTGGTGAGGCTTCCGCCCTCCCCCACGGCATCCAGCAGATTGATGCTCATCGCGCCCGAACCGGCTCCGGATTCCAGCACGTTCATACCGGAACGAATATCACCGAGCTGGATGACCTGCGCGATGTCCTTCGGATACATGATCTGCGCGCCACGCGGCATGGACAGCACATAGTCAGCCAAGCGCGGACGCATGACGGCGAACTCCCAACCACCGACTGGCACGCGTCCCCTTCCACGGCTGTTCGCGTCGCGTTCCGGATGCGTCTGGTTGACCTGAGCCTCACGTTTCGCACTCACCGTCACGACAACGGATCCTTCCGTCTGGCCAATCACATCATCATGCAGGATGATGCCATGCGAGGTCTGCGTCACACCACCCGGCACCAGCTGATCGGTGATTTTATTCGACCTGCGGTCCGTGAACTGCACTTTTTCACCGGCGGCAAGCGGCCCTCGACGCATGGTTTACGCTCCTTCGTACGTTCGTTCAGTATGCGATTTCACGACTATGGCTTACGATTGCAGACCGCATTCCACAGACAGCAACGAACCTATGCTACCGTATCCGCCGTCATACCGGCAGACGGCACGAAGCGACGGCAATGTGACGGCGACGTCAACATCACACCGCGTACGCGTTCCAACGACCATTCGCATGCGTGACCTTCAAATCCAATCCAAACACCTGGCTCAACCGTTCAGAAGTAAAACCATGCTCCAAATCACCCGTATATACGATAGTGCCCGGCGCCGGATCATTGCCGGCGACGTTATCGGCATACGCATCCGCCTCGTTGCCGGTGATACGTCCCATGATCGCCACATGGTCGAAGCCCTGCGGAATCTCCTCAAGACGGTGCGTCACCAGAATCACGGCGCGGTCAGACTGCTCCGCACCAACACGACTCAACGCACGCAAAGCAATCTCACGCCCACCCAAATCAAGACCCGTGGTCGGCTCGTCAAGAATCAGCAAATCGGGATCCGCCATCAACGCACGGCAGATAAGCACGCGAGTGCGTTCGCCTTCGGAAAGCTTGAACATCATCTTGCCTTCCAAGTATTCGATGCCGAATTCACGCATCAATGAGCGGGCTTTGGCGTAATCCTCGTCAGTATAGGTGTCGCGCCAACGGCCGGTGGTTGCGGTCAGCGCCGTCACGATGGCGTCAAGAGGATCTTCCTGCGGCGGGAACGCACGTCCGAGTTCGGCCGAGCTCAAACCGATGCGGTTGCGGTAGGAGAACACGTTCACTTTGCCCAGACGGTTTCCCAGAATGTCGACTGTGCCTTCGGATGGGAATCCACGGGTGCTCATCATCTGCACCAACGTGGATTTGCCGATGCCGTTGGGACCGAACAGCACCCATTTCTCGCCTTTTTTGACTTCCAGATTGACTTTGGTGAGGATTACGCGCCTGCGGCGACGGAATTCCACATCGTCCAGTTTCAACGCGATGTTCTGTTCGTTCATGGTCCCCTCCATTTTCACAAACCACTTGGATACGATGATGCCTCCTGCCAGCATAGTGCGTCGGCAGGAGGCATTTCAGGATTATTCTGGCTGTCGATCAGCCGGATCGGTTATCCGCGATCAGACAGGTTCGGTTCTACTTCCGTTCGGCAAGCACGTCCTCGTAGACTTTGACGGTCTTGTCTGCGATGGACTCCCAGCTGAAGTGGTCGCGGGCGCGCTCGTAACCGGCCTGTCCCATCCGCTTCGCCTTTTCAGGGTCAGCCATGATGCGGTTGATGGCGTCGGCCATATCGTGCACGAATTTGTCAGGGTTGGTTGGGGTGCCAGTGCCGTCATGCAGTTGGTCGACCGGCACCAGATATCCGGTCTCGCCGTCGACGACGACTTCCGGAATGCCACCGGTCGCAGAGGCGACCACCGGCAGACCGCATGCCATGGCTTCCAGATTCACGATGCCGAGCGGCTCGTAGATGGATGGGCAGATGAATGCGTCGCAGCCATGTTCGAGTGCGTTGAGTTCCGGCTTCGGCAGCATCTCCTCGATCCAGATGATGTTGCCACGTTCCTCGTCGAGCTTGGCGAAGGCGGTTTTGACCTCTTCCATGATTTCCGGCGTGTCGGGAGCGCCGGCGCACAGAACGACCTGGATGTTCGGGTCCACGAAGTGCAGTGCCTGAAGCAGGTACGGCAGACCCTTTTGACGGGTGATGCGTCCGACGAACAGCAAGGTCGGTTTGCTGCGGTCGATGTTGTAACGTTCGAAGACCTTCCAGCCCGAATCGTCATCCGCCGGGGTTTCAAACTGGCTCATGGTGATGCCGTTGTGCACTACGACCACCTTGTCCGGGTCAAGGTTCGGATAGGCGGTGAGGATATCCTCACGCATGCCCGCGGATACGGCGATCACGCGGTCGGCATGCTCGTAGGCGTCTTTCTCAGCCCAAGAGCTCAGATTGTAGCCGCCGCCCAACTGTTCACGTTTCCATGGACGGAACGGTTCAAGCGAGTGCGCGGTGATGACCAATGGGGTGTCATGCAGCATTTTGGCAAGATAGCCGGCAAGACATGCATACCATGTATGCGCATGGATGATGTCGGCATCAACGTCGTTGGCGATTTGCAAATCGACGCCAAACGTCTTCAGCGCACCGTTCGCATCCTCAAGCTCCTTCGGCACGTCGTAGCCGACGACCGTGAGCGACCCTTTCGGGTCGGTTCCGGGAATCGCGGGAATGTCGGCGGCCGTGCGCGGCCCGTCGAATGCGCGGACCGTCACATCGACACGTTCCGCCAGCACCTTGGAAAGCTCTTCGGCATGCACCCCCGCGCCGCCATACACCTTGGGCGGGTATTCACGCGATAGAATGTCAACCTTCATGTCTGTAATCTCCTCCTCGAGTCTTCCAGCGTTTCCTGTTCTACTGTAAAACATCAGACACGAAAAAACACTCATTGTTTTCATCGTTTTTCAGAAAGTTCCATTCTTTTTCTGAAAAACGATGAAACAGCATTCTCGCATACCCTTTACGGTTAGTCGAAGTCAAGTAGCGCATACCTAAAATCCGATAGAAAAAGCGGTGAGACAAATGCTTCTGGTTGTCTCACCGCTTTCCATCGTTTTTGTGATCAGACGGCTGTTCCGTTTTGGTCGAGATTCGGATTGTGCTTCGGGTTGCCGGCCGTGAAGAACAGGCTCAGCACACCGACTGCGAAGACGATGGCGACTGTGGAGATGAGCCACATCGGATGCGACGGCAGCCACATGACCACGAGGAAGGCGATGGCCGACAGCGCAATCAGCACCCAGCTGGCCACACGGAACCATTGGCGGACGGAATGGGGTGCCTTGAACATCTTCGGATTCTTGTAATCAAGATTGGTGTTCAGCACGTTTTCCGTTTCCGTGATCGTACTGGCACTCGGCTTCCATGGCCCATCGGTGCCGTCCTGCAGACGACGTGACTTTTCCTGCAGCTGATACTCGTCCAACATGCCGGAACGTGCGCGGCCTTGGGTTTGGTCGTATTGCTGTGGCACTCCCCTGCGATTGCGCTTGGCCTGGGCACGTCGTTCTGCGCGATTTGGCATTAGTCACTCCTTTGTTGCATGGTGCTGGGATTACTTTACCGCATTTCGGGTGAAAAACAGGTAGCCCGGCTCACTATTCGCGAACCGGGCTACCTCGTTCATACCCTTACAACAGTGTTGTCTATCGCGGCAGCATCATCGGACGCTTGGAAGCGACGATCGGTGCCGGCAGTTCGGTGGAGCCGGTAAGGTACTCGTCGACCGCGGCAGCGCAGGAGCGACCTTCGGAGATGGCCCACACGACGAGGCTCTGGCCACGTCCGGCGTCACCGCAGGCGAAGACGCCGTCCTGGGAGGTGGCGAACTTGTCGTTACGCGCCACATTGCCTCGACCGTCAAGGTCGACCGGCAGCTGATCCACCAACGTGGTGGTGTCAGGGTGCAGGAAGCCCACGGAGATGAGCACCAGATCGGCGGGAATCACTCGTTCGGTGCCTGGCTGGCGGGTGAACGGCCCGTTCTCTCCTGGAGCGACGTTGACGACCTTCAGACCGGTGACATGTCCGTTCTCGTCGGCGACGAAGCCTTCGGTGGCGGTAGAGTTCTCCACCTTCACCTTGGCCTTGTCCTCATCGGAGCCCTCGAAGTTGACCGAGTCGGTGTTGTACACGTATTCGGCGCGCTGCGTTTCGAAACCTTCCTCCATGGAGGAGGTTTCCTTGTACAGGCGGGCGAAGGTCGGCCATGGCTGGTTGGCCGGACGCTCCTTCGGTTCCTGCGGCATGATCTGCAGCACGGTGACGTCCTTAGCGCCTTGGCGCAGGGATGTGCCGAGGCAGTCGGAACCGGTGTCGCCGCCGCCGATGATCACCACATGCTTGCCTTCGGCGGTGATGTCGTTGACCGGCTTGACACCGTACACGCGACGTGTGGCGTCCGGCAGGAACTCCATGGCGAAATGGATACCCTTGAGATCACGGCCTGGAATCTTCATGTCACGCGGCACGGTGGAGCCGATGGCAACCACCACTGCGTCGTAGCGGGAACGCAGGTCATCCCAGGAGATGTCCTTGCCGATTTCCGCGCCGGTACGGAACACGGTGCCTTCGGCTTCCGATCTGCTCGACTCGGCGGTCGATGAGGCGCTTGTCGAGTTTGAAGTTCGGAATGCCGTAACGCATCAGACCACCGATGGCGTCATCACGCTCGTATACGACCACGGTGTGGCCGGCACGGGTGAGCTGCTGGGCGCAGGCGAGACCGGATGGGCCGGAACCGACCACGGCAACGGTCTGGTCGGTCAGACGCTGCGGCGGCAGAGGCTTGACGTAGTCAAGGCTCCATGCCTGATCGAATGATGGTGCGTTCGTCGTTCTGAATCATCGTGGCCGGCTGATGGATGCCAAGCACGCAGGCGGCTTCGCACAATGCCGGGCAGATGCGACCGGTCACTTCGGGGAAGTTGTTGGTTTCGGACAGACGGTTGTACGCGTCCTCCCACTTCTCCTGACGGACCAGATCGTTGAACTCCGGAATGATGTTGCCGAGCGGGCATCCGCTCATGCAGAACGGAGTGCCGCAATCCATGCAGCGGGCCGCCTGCTCGGTGGTCCAGGACTGCAGGCCGGATTCGGTGTGAACGTCGAACCAGTCCTTGATTCGCTCTTCAACGGGGCGTTCGGCCAGTTCGCGACGGGTACGGACCTTCAGGAATCCACGAGGATCTCCCATGTCAGCGCGCTCCTTCCATAACCTGCTCGTACACCTGTTCCCAGACGCCGGGCGTATTGAAATCGATGTTCTTCTCCTCGGCTTCCTTCATCGCCTTCTGCATGGCGAGGAAGTGCTTCGGAACGATGTGGGTGAATCGCTTGGCGCTGTTTTCCCAGTCGTCAAGCAGGGCCTTCGCGAAGGCGGAGCCGGTCTCTTCGGCATGCTGCTTGACGAGACCGTGCACCAGCTTGTCGGCATCGGCGTCAAGCGGCTCGAACAGCAGCGCGCCGTTGGTGGCGGCCGCCGGGTTGACCTGCTTCATGTCGAGGTCGAGCACGTACACGTTGCCGCCGGAGAAGCCCGCGCCGAGGTTACGGCCGGTGGAGCCGAGAATCACGACCGTACCGCCGGTCATGTATTCGCAGCCGTGGTCGCCCACGCCTTCCACCACGAAGGTGGCGCCGCCGTTACGTACGGCGAAACGTTCGCCTGCGCGGCCAGCCACGAACATTTGGCCGGAAGTCGCGCCGAAGCCGGTGACATTGCCTGCGATCACGTTCTCGTGCGGATCGAAGGTGATGCCGTCCTCTGGACGGACCACCATGCGGCCGCCGGACAGGCCCTTACCCGCGTAGTCGTTGACTTCGCCGTAGACGCGGATGGTTTCGCCACGCGGAATGAACGCGCCAATGGACTGGCCGCCGGCACCATGGAACGTCATGCCGATGGTGTCGTCCGGCAGACCTTCCTCGCCGTAACGCTTGGTGATCTCATAGCCGAGCATGGTGCCGAGCGTACGGTACACGTTGCGAATCGGCATTTCGATACGCACGGGCTCCTTCTTGTCAAGGGCTGGCTGGGCAAGCTCGATGAGCTTGTTGTCGAGCGCCTTGTCGAGCTCATGGTTCTGATCGATCGTCTTGTGCAGGATGGTTCCCGGAACCGGACCCGGCTGCATGAGCACGTTGCTCAGGTCGATGCCGTCGGACTTCCAACGCTTGATGGCTTCGTCCTGGTCGAGGCATTCGACATGGCCGACGGCCTCTTCCAGCGTGCGGAAGCCGAGCTGCGCGAGCAGTTCGCGGACTTCCTCGGCGATGAACATGAAGAAGTTGACGACATGTTCCGGCTTGCCCTTGAAGCGTGCTCGGAGCTCCGGATCCTGGGTGGCGATGCCCTGCGGGCAGGTGTTCTTCTGGCAGGCGCGCATCATGACGCAGCCTTCGACGATCAGCGCGGCGGTGGCGAAGCCGAATTCCTCGGCGCCAAGCAGCGCGGCGATCACCACGTCGCGACCGGTCTTGAGCTCGCCGTCGCACTGCACGGTGATGCGGGAACGCAGGCCGTTCAGAACCAGCGTCTGCTGGGTTTCGGACAGGCCGATCGTCCCACGGGGTGACCGGCATGCTTGATGGCGTTGAGCGGAGCCGCGCCGGTGCCGCCGTCATAGCCGGAAATCAGCACCACATCGGCATGGCACTTGGCCACGCCGGCAGCGATGGTGCCGACGCCGAATTCGGAGACGAGCTTGACGTGGATGCGGGCCTTCGGATTGGCCATCTTCGCATCGTTGATCAGCTGCTTCAGATCCTCGATGGAGTAGATGTCGTGGTGCGGCGGTGGGGAGATGAGCTCCACGCCCGGGGTGGCGTGACGGACCTTGGCGATCCACGGCGGAACCTTGGCTCCCGGCAGGTGGCCACCTTCGCCAGGCTTCGCGCCCTGGGCGAGCTTGATCTGCAGGTCGGTGGCATGCACCAGATAGTCGCTGGTCACACCGAAGCGGGCCGAAGCAATCTGCTTGATCTTGCTGTAGCGCAGCGGATCGTTGATACGATCCTCGGATTCGCCGCCTTCACCGGAGTTGGAGCGTGCGCCAATCGTGTTCATGGCAATGGCGAGCGTCTCATGCGCCTCCTGGGAGATGGAGCCGTAGCTCATGGCGCCGGTGGAGAAACGCTTGACGATTTCGCTGGCCGGCTCGACTTCGGAAATGTCGATCGGCTTGCGAGTGGACTTGAACTTCATCAGGCCACGCAGCGTCATCAGACGGTTGGAGGTGTCGTTGATGTGGTTCGAGTACTTCTTGAACAGGTTGTAGTCGCCGCGCTGGGTGGACTGCTGCAGCAGGAAGATGGCTTCCGGATCGTTCAGATGGTCCTCGCCGGTACGACGCCACTTGTAGTCGCCGCCGGTACGCAGGTTGCGGTGCGGGCGGGCGGTCCATTGGGTCGGATACGCCACGCGATGGCGGCTGGCGACTTCCTCGGCGAGCTCGTCGAGGCCGACGCCGCCCACACGGGACGTGGTGCCGGTGAAGTACTCGTCGATGACGTCCTTGTTGAGGCCGACCGCTTCGAACAGCTGCGCGCCACGGTAGCTCATGATGGTGGAGACACCCATCTTGGCCATGATCTTGAGCACGCCGGTGGACAGCGCGCGGGTCAGGTTCTTCACGGCGGTTTCCGCGTCGACCTTGAGGTAGCCCTTGCGGGAGAGGTCTTCGACGGATTCGAATGCCAGATACGGGTTCACCGCGGCAGCGCCATAGGCGATCAGCAGTGCCACATGGTGGATTTCGCGTACATCGCCGGCTTCGACCACCATGGAGATCTGCGTACGCGTGTGGCGGCGCAGCAGATGATGCTGCACTGCGGAAGTGAGCAGCAACGATGGAATCGGACCCCACGCATAGTTGGAATCGCGGTCGGACAGCACCAGGAAGTTGGCACCGTTCTCAATCGCCTCGTCGATCTCCTGGAAGATCTCGTCAAGACGGTCCTTCAGTGCCTGTCCGCCGCCGGCCACCTGGTAAAGGCCCTTGACGATGAACGGCTTGTAATAGCCACCGAGAATCTTGGCGCGGTCGAGGCGCTTGAGCTGTGCCATCTCGTCGGAGTTGAGCACCGGCAGCGGGATGAGGATCTTCTTGGCGTGCAGTTCGGAATCGGCCAGCAGGTTCGGCTCGGGACCGATGGCGGATTCGAGGCTAGTCACGATCTTCTCACGTTCCCAGTCGAGCGGCGGGTTGGTGACTTGCGCGAACTTCTGGGTGAAGTAATCGAACAGCATGCGGCTGTGCTTGGACAGCGCGGCGAGCGGCGTATCGTTGCCCATGGAGCCGAGCGGCTCCTTGCCGGTGTTGGCCATTGGGGCGAGCAGCAGCTTCAGATCTTCCTCGGTGTAGCCGAAGGCGCGCTGACGACGCTGCACGGACTGACCGGAGTGGTTGACGTGCTCGCGCTTGGGCAGCTGACTCAATTCCACGGAGTTGCCTTCCACCCACTTGCGGTAGGGGTGCTGGCTGGCAAGAGTCTTCTTGATTTCCTCGTCGGGGATGATGCGACCCTCGTCGGTGTCGACGAGGAACATCTTGCCCGGTTCCAGACGGCCCTTGGTGACGATATGCTCCTCGGCGACTTCCGGCAGCACACCGGTTTCGGAGGCGAGTACGACAGTAACCATCATCGGTGACCTGCCAACGT
>ENA-OQKX01000264-OQKX01000264.1-human-gut-metagenome-genome-assembly--contig:-NODE-264-length-11496-cov-2.000968_pt1 | contig 11496 bp, 12 predicted proteins | sample MGYA00242654_ERZ504810 | MGnify/ENA primary metagenome ERZ504810 (study PRJEB26092, sample SAMD00036378) | human gut metagenome | host: Homo sapiens | study: EMG produced TPA metagenomics assembly of... | reverse complement strand
TCTGGTCCGACGATTGGTCTTCTGGTCCGACGATTGGTCTTCTGGTCCGACGATTGGTCTTCTGGTCCGACGATTGGTCTTCTGGTCCGACGATTGGTCTTCTGGTCCGACGATTGGTCTTCTGGTCCGACGATTGGTCGGGGTCGGTCTTGCCGGCTCCTTCTGATGTGATGATTGGTGGGGTTGGCTTCTGCTGGTTCCCTCGCCCGAGCCGGATTCGTCCGGCAAGGGGCAATGCAAATGGGTAAAGGATGGGACCATCGCCCGCACGCGAACGGCAATTCGCGTGCGGGCATTCTCTTTTTCACGGACCATCCCATGCGGCCGATATCATGCCGGACGCATGTGTATCGGTAGAACGGATATCGTCTCCAAACACAATCGATCGGCGGGCATGATGGAAGACAACACTGCGGGCTTCGTTCCCGTTCTCCGTCGCCGTCTCATGACGGTGGACCGGATATCCGGGTTCCTGCAGGGCGCATCGATGCCCCTGCGTCTCCAGGCCTCCCCGATCGTGACGGTCCGAGCCGCGATTCGGTACGAGGCGCTGGCCCATGACGAAACGGTGCTCGCGCGGCGGCGCGCCTGGCCTGGCTGGCGTACCGTATGGCCGTCGCCGATGGTCTGTCCGTAATGTCACGGATCCCGCCGTCATGGATGGGCTGCGTTGGATGCTGTCCACGGGGATCACGGACAGCGAGCTGTTCGACGCAGGGCTCTCGTCCGGCATCGTGCTCGCCGCCGCGACCTGTGACGACGCGTATGGGTTCGTCCACGACGTCGCTTCCGCGGTCGCCGAGGGGCGTCGATCCGCTGTGGCCGCCATGAGCCGCACGCGCTTGTAGGGTTGGCATTCCTGGTTCTCTCTTTTCGCTGCAGATGGGTAATGGATGGGTTTGTTTCGGGTAAAGGATGAGTTTTCTCACCCCACCGGGATGGGCCGGCAAGCCCGGTTCCCGGCGCGCGTGGGGACGGCAATCCCCGACGCAAGTCTCTTATGCCGTTCGGCCATGACGCTGCGCTCCACGACCTGGTCCTCCAGATGGACGCCGGCGGCTCGCAGGAACCGGACGTCGCGTGCCACGTGCTCTCCGCGCAGCAGCGTCGCACCGGACAGGATCCGTTCGATCCCATCCACGTAGATGTTCAACGGCAGACGGTTCGCCAGGTTCACGTTCACCCCTCCTGCCGGCACGCTCTTCCAGCCGTCTTCCCTGACGGGGTGGAAGAACGCGTCGAACACCGTGCGATGCGCCTGCCTGTCGACGATGCACAATCCGACAATCTCCCCGCACTCGGGAGTCGGACCGGTCACGCACACCGAAGCCACAACACTCTTTCGCTCATGCGACGACCTCCGACTTGCAGATTCTGAAGCCTAACAGGTAATCCGTTGAGGTGTGTAGCAATAATGCACAAGACTTCACTTCTGGTGAAGTGAACGGGGCCTTACCTGCCAACTTTCTTGAAATCGACGCCTGGGTAACACCCAAATAATGGGCAAGATACTCCTGCGTCAGCTTATTTCGCTTCCTCTGCTCATCAATTCTATACGCAGTCACAACATCTTTATACTTCATTTGTATAAATATACGCATTTTCAACTATAAAGCAAATCACTTCGTATACAATTACGTATATGAACAATATTGAATCCACTCAAACCGCCGCCGCACAAGAATTCCAACGCATTGCGCGAGGCAATATTCGATTGCTTGTGGCTTTCTATAAACCCAAACAGGAGATCTTGGCCGCTGCCTTGAAAATAAAGCAGCCTTCCTTGAGTAGAAAACTCAACGGAAAGGCTGATTGGATGCCAGCAGATATTGCTAATGTTGCAGACTTCTTTGGAATACCGTTTTACGTACTGCTGACAACAGATAAACTCGCCGCATATCTGGTTCCTGGCGAATCCAATTATCAGCCTCGACAACATGTCGAGGCTGATAATGCAATTTCATTATCAACTCGTTATCAGGTGCAACATAATGTTGCACCTGATAATGCGGAGTCCCGTGAGCTCGCCGGTGCCGCCGGTCCACGCTACATCGTGAGGCCAGACGATGCCGAGAATACGAAAAAAGCGCGGAGCGAACAAGTTCGCCCCGCGCCATCGTGATGCCGTATGACCCGGACTTTTTTGGTGCCCTCGGTGGGACTCGAACCCACACTGCGCAGATTTTGAGGCTGCTTCCTCTACCAATTGGGATACGAGGGCGTGCCAAAGCACTCTGAAGAGAGTAGCATACCAATTCGACTCTTGCGACACAAGACACGCGCCAATCCTCCATTCCCCCCGGTGAAACAGGCGAAACACGTCGATATCGCGGACGGCGCACCCGTGTGTTGCCCGTTCTCCTGCGTGGTTTCACCGCTTACAATGGGCTGTAGTTTCGATGTATCGCTTTTGTTAGGAGGGCTTATGAGCAACGAAACTTACCGTCAGTTCGATCCCTGGCGCCCCTCTCCGGTCAAGGAGATTTCCCGTAGACAGATTGTGGAGACGCATTATTTCAATGTCGATCACGTCTCCTATGAGTCGAATCAAATCGGTTCGTTTGAACGCTACTTTGTTCAGGAGAACAATGGCGACACTGTGGCTGTGCTGGCCGTCACCGATGATGGCATGATTCCGCTGGTCGAGCAGTATCGCATCGCCAACCATCGTTGGACGTTGGAGATTCCGGCCGGTCACGCCAACAACCCGTCCGAACGCCCGACCGATGTAGCTAAGCGCAAGCTGGCCGAAGAGGCCGGTTTCGACGCCACCAAGCTTACGCAGTTCACCCGTTTTATGAACACGCCGAGCTATTCCACCCAGCACACCGCAATCTTCTTCGCCACCGGTCTTACCCCGGCTTCCCGTCAGGAAATCGGCCCGGAGACTCCGCGTTCCGACGTGCGTATGGTGTCGGTGGACGATGCCTATGAGATGGTGGTCAATGGCACGATTGTGGATGCCAAGACCATGGTCGCCATTTTGCGCCTGAAGAGCGGCACGCTCGATCATCTCAACGACTGATCGCCACGCTCGATCACCGCGGTGACTGTGGGCCATTGCAAATCACCACACAATCGCAACATAACAGATAACGAAAGCCCCATCCACTTTGGATGGGGCTTTCGTGTGCTATATGCTAGCTGTCAAGCAGCTACCAGAAGCCTGAAATCAGTCGCAAGCGCCAACGGTGTGCACGTAGATGGAGTCAGTGCGGCCCGGCTGGTGATCGCCCTGAGCAGAGCTCAGGATGACGATCTTGTCGACCGTCAGCAACCTTGCCAGCATCCTTGAGGACCTTGTCCGTGTAGACCATGAGATCCTTGCGGGACTTGTCGTGGTAGTCCTCCTTGAGCAGGAAGGCTTCGGTGCCCCAGGACAGAGCCAGCCAGTGGTAGGTGTGCTCGTTGCTGGTCAGGCCGTAGATCGGGGCGGCCGGACGCTCACGGGAGACGCGGTGCACGGTGGCACCGGTCTGGGTGTAAGCAACGATGGCCTTGGCGTTGAGCTTGTCGGCCAGGTCCACAGCGGCGGAGGAGACAGCGCCGGTGGAGGACATGTCAAGGTTCTTGAGCTCCGGGATACGGTCGAAGCCGTGGTCGGTGGCGTAGCCGGAGATACGGGCCATGGTGGCCACGGTCACATCCGGGTACTTACCAACGGCGGTCTCGTTGGAGGTCATGGTGGCGTCGGAGCCGTCGAGGATGGCGTTGGCGCAGTCGGAAGCCTCTGCACGAGTCGGAACCGGGGAGTTCACCATGGAGCCGAGGACTTCGGTAGCCACGATGACCGGCTTGGCGTACTGGCGAGCCAGCTCGATGATGCGCTTAGTGGCCAGCGGGACCTCTTCCAGCGGGCACTCAACGGCCATGTCGCCACGGGCGGCCATGACACCGTCGAAGGTCTTGACGATCTCTTCGAGGTTCTCCAGAGCCTGCGGCTTCTCGATCTTGGCCACGACCGGGATGCGACGGCCTTCCTCGTCCATGATCTCGTGGGCGCGGTCGATGTCGGTGGCGAAACGCACGAAGGACATGGCGATGATGTCGGCGCCGGTGCGGATAGCCCAACGCAGATCGGCTTCATCCTTCTCGGTCAGAGCCGGCAGGGACACCGCAACGCCCGGCAGGTTGATGCCCTTGTGGCTGGAAACCGGCCCGGCAACGACGACCTTGGTGTACACGTTGTTGCCTTCGACCTTGGTGACCTCAAGACGAACCTTGCCGTCATCGATGAGAATCGGATCGCCAGCATGGCAATCGCCCGGCAGGCCCTTGAACGTGGTGGAAGTGATATGCTCGTCGCCCTCGATGTCGTCGGTGGTGATGACGAACTCCTGGCCTTCGGTCAGCTGGACCTTGTCTTCACCGTCGGCGTTCTTCTTGAACCAACCGCAACGGATCTTCGGACCCTGCAGATCAACCAGGGCTGCGACGTTGCGGCCGGTGGCCTTGGCAGCGGCGCGGAGGTTGTTGTAGACCTTGAGGTGGTCTTCCGGAGTGCCGTGGGAGCGGTTCAGACGAGCGACGTCCATACCTGCTTCGACAAGGCTGGTGATGCCTTCCAGGGACTCGGTAGCGGGACCGATGGTATCTACGATCTTGGCTTTACGCATGAATGCCTGCCTATTCTTGTTGATATTGATTTTGGATCTGACGACCCTGTTTCCAATGGCATAGCTTACTAGCAAAAAGCGCCCACTTCCACCTCAGAACTAGGTGTGTTGTGAGCGCTCACAATTTCGTAGGAGAATAGAAAAGCTCTATTCTCCCAACGTTTGCCGGACTGTCACTTTTCGTTCGCTTTCATGGTGCGCATCTTAATAACACTTGCCAAAGCGGAACCGCCGATCGCAAGAACGATCACGACAAGCGACAGCCATGTGGGCACTTCCGGAACCCAGGAAATCGGCTGGCCGCCATTGAGGAACGGCAGCGAATTGCCATGCAGGGCCTCCATGATGAGTTTGACGCCGATGAAGCCCAGCACCACGGACAGGCCCAGCGGAAGATAGACGAGCTTGTCAAGCAGCTCTCCGAGCAGGAAGTACAGCTGCTGCAGACCGAGCAATGCGAACACGTTGGACGTGAACACGATGAACGGATCTTTGGTCAGGCCGAAAATGGCGGGGATCGAATCGAAAGCGAACATCACGTCGGTGGTGCCGATGGTCAGGAACACGATGAGCATCGGGGTCCAATGCTTCACACCGTTCTTGATAGTACGCAGCTTTTCGCCGTCGTATTCATCGGTGATCTTGATGACCTTGCGCAGTGCGTGAATCAACGCGTTCTCATGGTATTCCTCGTCCTCGTCTCCCCCGGCGACGAGTTTGATGGCCGTGACGATGAGGAACGCGCCGAATAGGAAGAACACCCAAGTGAAGCGCGAGATGATGGCAGCGCCCACCAAAATGAACATGCCTCGCAGTACGAGCGCGACGGTGATGCCGACTGACAGCACGAATTTCTGTAGTTCCTTCGGCACCGCGAAATTCGACATGATAATGACAAACACGAACAGGTTGTCTATGCTCAGCGAATATTCGGTCAGCCAACCTGAGTAGAACTCGATGGCAGGCTTCGAGCCGGCGAAGAACCACATGAGTCCGCCGAAGATCAACGCCATGACCACGAAGAACGCGATATGCTGCACGCATTCCTTGGTGGAGGGCACATGCGGCTTGCGCCCGATGATGAACAGGTCCACCACGAAGAAGACGGCAAGCACCGCAAACGTGGCGATTTCAAAAACAAGTGGTGTTTCAGCCATAATCCACTATGGTACGGATGCCGTATGACCGGTCGAGAACTATTTGCTCGCCTCCGTCATCTGCCGAAGTTCCTTTTTCAGGTCACGGATCTCGTCACGCAGACGAGCCGCAAGCTCGAATTGCAGTTGCTCTGCGGCGGTATGCATCTGCTCGGACAGTTTTCGAATGAGACCAGCTAGATCCTGCGCGGGCAATCCGGCCTTGAGAATCTCCTCGTGCCGCCTGCCGGATTCCTCCTTGCTGGTATGTGGCACGCCGAGATGCGAATTGCCGGTTTTGTCCGCGTTTCGGTATCCGGTACCGAGCAATGTCTGGGTGTCGACGTCCTCCTTGGCGAGCATGTCGTTGACATCGGAGATCTTCTTGATGAGCGGCTTCGGATCGATGCCATGTTCCTTATTGTAGGCGATCTGGATGTCACGGCGGCGGTTGGTCTCGTCGATGGCCTTGCGCATGGCTTCGGTGATGTCGTCCGCATACATGACGACGGTGCCGGACACGTTTCGCGCCGCACGGCCGATGGTCTGGATGAGCGAACGGTAGGAACGCAGGAAGCCTTCCTTATCCGCGTCGAGGATTGCGACCAATGACACTTCCGGCAGATCGAGGCCCTCTCGTAGCAGGTTGATGCCGACGATGACGTCGATCTTGCCTTCACGCAGTTCACGCAGCAGTTCGACACGACGCAAGGTGTCCACATCGGAATGCAGGTATTCGACCTTGATGCCGCGTTCCAGCAGATAGTCGGTCAGATCCTCGGCCATTTTCTTAGTGAGCGTGGTGACCAGCGCACGTTCGTTCCTTGCCACGCGGTCCTTGATTTCGGCGAGCAGGTCATCGATCTGCCCTTCCACCGGCCGCACGTCGATCTGCGGATCGACTAGTCCGGTCGGACGTATGATCTGTTCGACTACGCCGTCGCTCAAACCGAGTTCGTAATCGCCGGGCGTTGCCGACAGGTACACCGTCTGACCGACGCGTTCCTGGAACTCCGGCCATTTGAGCGGTCGATTGTCCATTGCCGACGGCAGGCGGAAACCGTGTTCGACCAGCGTGCGTTTGCGGCTCGCGTCGCCTTCGTACATGGCACCGATCTGCGGCACGGTGACATGTGATTCGTCGATGACGAGCAGGAAATCATCGGGGAAAAAGTCAAGCAGCGTGTGCGGAGGCGTGCCCGGCGCGCGTCCGTCGAAAATGCCGCGAATAGTTCTCCACGCCGGAGCATGTGCCGACCTGCGAGAGCATTTCCAGATCGTATGTGGTGCGCATGGTGAGACGCTGCGCTTCAAGTTCCTTGCCTTGCTTATGCAATTCGGCGGTACGCTCGTCAAGTTCCTGTTGGATGGTTTTGAGCGCCCGTTCCATACGTTCCGGTCCGGCAACGTAATGCGAGGCCGGGAAGATGTGCACCTGCGATTCGTGCGCGATCACGTCGCCGGTCAGCGGGTGCAGCGTGGAGATGCGGTCGATCTCGTCGCCGAAGAATTCGATGCGGATGGCCAGTTCCTCGTATACGGGGATGATCTCAACGGTGTCGCCGCGCACGCGGAATGTGCCTCGCGTGAAGGCGATGTCGTTGCGCTTGTATTGCATGTCCACGAATTTGCGCAGTAAATCGTCACGGTCGATCTGCTGGCCTTCCTGGAGGAACAGCATACGGCCAGCGTATTCTTCCGGCGTTCCCAAACCGTAGATGCAGGAGACGGTGGCCACGACCACGCAATCGCGACGGGTCAGAAGGTTCGCGGTGGCGGCGTGGCGCAATCGCTCCACATCGTCGTTGATGTTGGAATCCTTCTCGATGTAGGTGTCGGTCTGGGGAATGTACGCTTCCGGCTGGTAGTAGTCGTAGTAGGAAACGAAGTAGCTCACCGCATTGTCCGGCATGAGTTCGCGGAATTCGGCGCACAACTGCGCGGCGAGCGTCTTGTTCGGCTCGATGATAAGCGTCGGTCGCTGCAGACGTTCGATCAGCCACGCTGTAGTGGCGGTTTTGCCGGTGCCGGTGGCGCCCATGAGCACCACGTCGTTCTCGCCATTCTCGATGCGCGTGGCCAGCTCCTCGATGGCCTTCGGCTGGTCGCCTGAAGGCTTATATGGAGATTTGACCACAAACGGCTTGTTCACTCGTTCAATGTTGAATCCCATGGTTCCGTCTCGCTTCCTTACGCCACTGTTCCATCAGCCTATCAACACAGTCGAACATGTGTTCTACATCCTGGGATGAGTCAATCACCGCATCGGCTATGGATTCTCGTGCCGCACGCGTGGGCTGATGCGCGATACGCGCCTTCGCCTGTGCCTCACTCATGCCACGGGTGCGCATCATACGTTCCACACGCGTCTGTTCCGGTGCTTCGACTGTTACGATATGGTCGAAACGCATGGGTATGTCATCGATTACTTCCGCCAAAAGCGGAATATCATGTACGACCACGGCATCCGGATTCTTTTCGACCGCCTGCCGTTCCTCCGACAATGCAAGATCGTAGATCAACGGATGTTCGATATCGTCAAGGATTCTACGTTCGGATTCGGCATTCGGATCGGAGAAGACGTGTTCGGACATCCATCGCCGATTAAGACCACCTTGCGCGTTCATCGCATCCGGCCCGAAATGTTCCACGATTCGTTGCAGGCCCACGCTTCCGGGTTCCACGACTTTTCGGGCGAGCACATCATAATCGACAAGCGTCGCGTCCAGTTCACGCAGATGCGTAGCGACGGTGCTTTTGCCGGCGGCGATGCCTCCGGTCAACCCAATTCGAATCATCACAACCGCCATTGTAATGTTTGAGGACTCGCAACATACGCAAATGGCCCCACACCATCAGGTGCGGGGCCATTTATCAGCGGTTTACGCGAATCAGTTTATTTTGATTCGTCGAAACTCACTTGCCGAGCAGCTGGTCGCGCAGAGCGGCGAGCTGGTCGGAATCGGCGAGGGTGCCGTTGGAGGTGTTGTCGGAGGAGTAGTTGGACACCTCTTCGACCTTCTCTTCCTTCGGAGCCTGGCCGTCTTCGGCTGCGGAAGCCTCGGCGTTCTCGAGTTCCTTGGCAACGAATTCCTTGTGCTGCTCCCACAGATCGTGAGCGGTGGCGTACTGGGACTCCCACTCCTCACGCTGCTTCTCGTAACCAGCGATCCACTCGTTGGTTGCCGGGTCGAAGCCTTCCGGATACTTGTAGTTGCCCTGCTCGTCGTACTCTGCCGGCATGCCGTACAGAGCCGGATCGAAGTCCTCGGAAGCCGGATCGACGGAGTCGTTGGCCTGCTTGAGGGACAGGGAGATGCGGCGACGATCGAGATCAACGTCAATCACCTTGACGAAGACTTCTTCGCCCGGCTTGACGACGGTCTCCGGGTTCTCCACGTGGCGGTTGGCCAGCTCGGAGATGTGCACGAGGCCTTCGATGCCGTCTTCGACGGAGATGAAGACACCGAACTGGACGATCTTGGTGACCTTGCCCTTGACGATCTGGCCGGGAACGTGGGTGCGAGCGAAGCGCTGCCACGGATCTTCCTGGGTGGCCTTGAGGGACAGGGAGATGCGCTCACGATCGAGATCAACGTCAAGCACCTCGACGGTGACCTTGTCTCCGACCTTGACGACCTCGGACGGGTGATCGATGTGCTTCCAAGACAGCTCGGAAACGTGGATCAGGCCGTCAACACCGCCCAGATCGACGAACGCGCCGAAGTTGACGATGGAGGACACGACGCCTTCACGGATCTGGCCCTTCTTAAGCTGGGACAGGAAGGTCTCGCGCACTTCGGACTGGGTCTCCTCGAGGTACTGGCGACGGGAGAGGACCACGTTGTTGCGGTTCTTGTCGAGCTCGAGGATCTTGGCCTTGATCTTCTGGCCGATGTACGGGGACAGATCGCGGACACGACGCATCTCGACGAGAGATGCCGGCAGGAAGCCACGCAGACCGATGTCGACGATGAGGCCACCCTTGACAGCTTCGATGACGGTGCCTTCGACAACGCCATCGGCTTCCTTGATCTTCTCGATGTCGCCCCAAGCGCGCTCGTACTGTGCACGCTTCTTGGACAGAATCAGACGGCCTTCCTTGTCTTCCTTAGTGACGACAAGGGCCTCAATGGTGTCGCCGACCTCGACGACTTCGTCCGGATCAACGTCCTTCTTGATGGAAAGCTCACGGGAGGGGATGACACCCTCAGTCTTGTAGCCGATGTCGAGCAGGACCTCGTCGTGATCGACCTTGACGACGGTACCTTCGACCAGATCACCATCATCGAAGTTCTTGATGGTGGAATCGACTGCCTTGATGAAGTCCTCTTCGGTGCCGATGTCGTTGATGGCGACCTTGGCGACTTCGTTATTGTTCTCTGCCATTAATTTGGTTTCTTACAAATAGTGGGTGGATAAAATCGGTCTTCAATTATGTGCGTGCGATATAACACACGCAAGGCGTAAGTTTACATGGGACCATGCACAAAAAAGGCGTGCCGCAACCCGCGACACGCCCGAAATTACTTCATATTTTCACACACAGAGCGCAATTACAGCTGACGCTCGGCCATCTCGACCACGTTTTCCAGCAGCATGGCGCGGGTCATAGGGCCTACACCGCCTGGATTCGGCGTGTATGCCAAGGCCTTCTCATAACAGGCTTATCGACATCGCCCTTCACGCGATAACGGCCGACCTCCTCGTCGAACACGCGAGAAACACCGACATCGACCAACACCGCGCCTTCCTTGATATCTTCCGGCTTGACGAAACCGGCGGAGCCCATGGCCGCAACGATGATATCGGCCTCACGCATATGCTTGCGCACGTCCTTGGTGCCGGTATGGCACAGCGTGACCGTGGCATTCACCGCCTTGCGAGTCAGCATGAGACCAATAGTGCGGCCGATGGTGATGCCTCGGCCGAGCACGCAGACCTCTTTGCCGTCCAGGTCAATGTCGTAGGCTTTGAGCAGTTCGATCACGCCTCGCGGAGTGCATGGCAGCGGAGTAGTGATCTCGCCGCGCGCATGCAACACGAGTTCGCCAAGATTATATGGGTGCATACCATCGGCGTCTTTCTTGGGGTCGATCAGATCGATGATGGCGTTCTCGTCGATGCCCTTCGGCAACGGCAACTGCACGATGTAGCCGGTGCAGGCAGGATCGGCGTTAAGCTCCTGTACGACTTCGGCGATTTGTTCGAATGTTGCGTCGGCAGGCAACTCCTTCTTAATGGAGTTCACACCGATTTCAGCGCAATCGGCATGCTTTCCGGCAACATATTTGACGGATCCGGCATCGGAACCAACCAGGATAGTTCCAAGACCGGGGTTAACCCCCTGCTCTTTCAGCGCTGCGACTCGCTCGGCGAGATTCGCTTTGATCTGCGCGGACACCATCTTTCCATCGATTTTCACCGCCATGCCGGCCACTCCCCTTTTCGTTGTCTCATTGTTGTATTGGCATTTGCATGTATCGTAGGCTATCTTGGTTTCAGTCGTAAGTCGCACACGTATTTATGAGATGAACACGATTAGGGCGGTTCAGGAAGAGGGCAATCGACATGCGCTTGCACAAACGTTCTTTGTTACGCGCTTTCGCTGCGGGAATCGCGCTTTGCGTGGCGTTCGGCACGGCAGCATGTTCCGGAGGGTCAACTTCGCAGGAGAATGACGCCTCCGCCGACTCCGAAACCCCAACCGAACAGATCACTCCAATCGAAGTGGTCGCCTCGGT
>ENA-OQKX01000263-OQKX01000263.1-human-gut-metagenome-genome-assembly--contig:-NODE-263-length-11505-cov-3.409562_pt1 | contig 11505 bp, 6 predicted proteins | sample MGYA00242654_ERZ504810 | MGnify/ENA primary metagenome ERZ504810 (study PRJEB26092, sample SAMD00036378) | human gut metagenome | host: Homo sapiens | study: EMG produced TPA metagenomics assembly of... | reverse complement strand
AACAATCCGACGAATTATAGTCAAAAACAGGGTAAACTATAGTTCATTCTGCCGGACTATAATTTACCCTGTTTTCCATCTCTTTCTATTCCATTTTACTGCTGCATCTGCTTCCGGAATTTTGCCGGTGTGCATCCTTTTACCTGAATAAAGCGGTTGACAAAATAATCCAGATCATGGTATCCAACCTCTTCCGCCACCTGAATAATCTTCTTATCGGAATGCAGAAGAAGATCGGCAGCCTGATCCATCCGGTAATTATTCAGATAATCCTTAAACGACTGACCGTATTTCTTTCGGAACAGTTGTCCGAGATAGGCGCTGTTGACATAATATTTCTCGCTAAGCCCCTTGAGTGTGAGGTTATCCGCATAATGTTCCTTAATTTCTTTCTCTACATTTCCGAGAACACCTCTGGATACATTCTTGCGAAGCTGGGACAGATAGTCTCCGTACTCACAGGCGAAACGCATCAGATGTGTCTTACTGCCGCGCATCGTTCCTGTTTCAAAGCTGCTCTCCGAAATCAGACGCAGGATTTCTTCCTGATTGACCTCATCATCCTGCTCGCTTGCAAGATGGATCAACTGAAAAAGCAGATAGTTAATATTAAGCGTCATGGATTCCCCACGCAGGCCTCTCTGACTCATTTCTCCATAGAAATGGTCCACCGCCGCCCGGATTTCCATATGATTGTTCTGCTCCACTACCTTCAGCAAATCATCAAGACTCTTCTTGCACAAAACCATACCGTCATTGGACACCTGCACTTCTTCCTCGTAGAAATAGATGTCCTTTTTGCTTCGAAATCCCTGAAAGGAACGAAGCATACAGGCATTCCCGTATGATCTTGCAATAAGGCTGATATCCTGCACCTTTTTCCCGACCAGCATCGTAACCGGGCGCGACAGATTCTCACCCAGATATTCCACCAACCCGTTCAGATAAGCGTTTTCATCGAGTCCTGCCTCTTCCGCCATATATTGAAAAAAGATCAATCCCACATCATATATTTTTTCATCTGCCGATGCGTCAAACACACAATTCTCCGCATAATCTTTCAGGAATGCAGTACAGCATTCATACATCTGTCTTTGGAATTCGCGCATCTCCTGATCCGTCACATCTTCGTCCGCATCACATCCCGCCATCTGAATTTCAACGTAGCGGACACCTTCTTTGCATTTCATCTGTGATGTGACATATTGCAGATTGGAATCATCGTATTTTCCCTTGATCAAAGCAATCTGATTTCTTGCAAGATATGCCTTTTCCATTTTATTGTTCTTCTGCCTCATCCGGTCATCTTCATCACGCATCGCAGATACCCTGTTAAGCAGTTTCAGCAGCATATCACGGTCAACCGGCTTTAAAATATAATCCGTACATTCATTTTGAAGCGCCCTTCTTGCATACTCGAAATCCGCATATCCGCTTAATATGACAAAATATGCATTCGATAGATTTTCTTTTCGTATCGCTTCCTGCAGATCCAGCCCTGTCATGACTGGCATCTGAATATCTGCAATTATCAGGTCTACACTCTCTTTTTTCAGAAAATCATATGCCTCTTTTCCATTTGATGCAGTCCCTGCAATCATATAGCCTTCCTGTTCCCAGTCGATCAGCACTTTTAATCCCTGAATAATAAAAGGCTCATCATCTACAAGCAAAACCTTTAACATATTTCTTTCCCCCTTTTGCACACCGGTCCATTAACACAGCCTTCAGCAAATGATAAATACTCCATCGGAATGCAGATCGTAATCCATGTTCCCACACCCTCTTCGCCTTCAATTTCAAAGCACACATGATCTTCTGTGTACATTTTAAGCTGCAGGCATGCATTGAGCATTCCCACGCTTTTCTTGTTTTTCAGCATCTCAATATCCGCATTCTGCATATCATGCTGCATCTGATACAACTTCTGCTCCTCAATTCCGCTTCCCGTATCTTCAATCTCGATGTATAATTGTTCTTCCCTTTTATAAGCTCTTACGAAAATCCATCCCGGTGATGCCTTACTTTCGATTCCATGTACACAGGCGTTCTCCACAAAAGTTACAATTGTAAGTTTCGGTATCCGGATCTGCGCACATTCCGGATCAATCTCGAGATTGTAATTCAGCCGGTCACCAAAACGATATTTCTGCAAGGACAGATACGCTTTTACAAATTCAAGTTCCTGTTCAATCTCTACCGAATCATTTCCCCAGTCCACATATTGTCTTTGCATGATCGCCAGTTTTTCGACCATATCTGCCGTCTCGTTTTCTTCCTTCAAAAGGCTTCTCATGCGGATACTTTCCAGCGCATTAAACAGAAAATGCGGATTGATCTGGCTTTGCAATGCCAATAGTTCTGCATTTTTCCTGCCGACAAGGATTTCCTGTTCTTTGATCTTGTTCTTGTATACGGTCTGGATTAGTTCATTGGTCCGTTTGACCATCCGATTGTAATTCCGGATCATGCTTCCAATCTCATCCCTACCGTCTTCGTGTGCCATCTGAACAAGATGCTCACCGTTGACAGACTGGAACACTTTGCTCAGCCCACGGATTCTCTTTGTAAACGAATGATTGAGAAGCAGCACAAATCCCATCGGGAGAACCACATTGATGATCACCAGAAAACCAAGAATCGGAAGAAAACGCACAATCTTACTCCGCACTCTATTATCCGCTTTTAAAACATAAATATCAAGTTTAGCTCCGTGAAGTGTAATGGTCTGTTTGTATCCCATCTTCTGCTGTACACTGATCATGTCAAATTTTTTACCGACACCACTGAAAGGTCCGTTACTCAGTACGATCGCATCCCCTTGACAAATAAGAACTTCATTGTCAAACTTCATTCGTCTCAGCATCCGCATCATACTGTTATAATCAAATTCGATTTGCAGCATCTTTTCCTTATTCTTGGAAAAAAAATCAAGATTCTGCAATAGGATGATCTTACGATGATAGGAATTGGCATATCTCTTACGCTCATATACAAAAAAAAGTCCTTCATTTTCGCCTCGTTCCTTCCACGCTTCATACGCTGCCGTTTCCTTCAGATTGGACATATTATCAATCTTTCCACCCTTTACCACGGTAGGATTATCCGTATACAGGGTAAAGACGATCTGATTCATGCCGAGTACGTTTTCCAACGTCGAATCCTGAAAGAAATTCTGATATTCCGCATAATAATCCGAAGTGCTCTCATATTGCTTCTCCAAAAAGGTATTCATCCTTCTATCGGTGTACATACTTTTGGCAATTTCTCCCGCATTCTCCACCAGTGCACTGATATTATAGCTAACTGCATTCGCAACGTTTGCCATCTCATGATACTGCCGCTGCGATTCCATGCTGTCTTCAATATATAAGACGACACTGTCCGTAATGATCAGCGGTAATAAAACACAGAAAATGTATAACTGTATAAATTTTTTCTTAATAGAAAGATTATCCATATATCTTTCCAATACCTTGATGAACTTTTCGATGATATTCATACCAACCCCTCTAAATTCACACACAACAAAGCGATAAAGGAGCAGATTTTTCGACCTGCTCCTCATTCGTACAACCGATTAAATTCATTATAACATATACGAGACTATATTTAAAATTGTTTCTTGATATTTCTGCACGCTAATACTCAACCGGTGTCTGCGCACCCTCTCTGCGGACCACCAGCGCAGCCACGTCACTTCCGGTAAGTTTTGCACTTCTTGCATCCGGCTGCTGACCTCCGATTGCGATGCGGTAAGATCCCGGTCTTACAACGCATTCTCCCTCCTGCGTGATAATCGCAAAGTCACGTGCCTTAAGAGATATGGTCACACGCTTCGTCTCTTTCGGCTGTAATGTAACCGTCTGTATTCCTTTCAACTGATATCCCGGTTCATACGCATCCGCTTCCTCATGCTGAATGTACGCCTGAACACTCTCATGGATCGTGTAGGAACTCTCATTTATGACATCCACACTCACATCGACGGCATCTCTCACACTGCACTGCGCACAGGAAATCTGTGCATTCTCGTAACGGATCGTTCCATAATGCAATCCGTAACCGAACGGATAGAGCACATTCTTGTCCGTATAACGATATGTGCGATCGGACATATCATAATCTGTAAACTCCGGAAGATTTTCCGTTCCCTGATAAAAGGTGACAGGCAGCTTTCCGGATGGTGAAAAATCACCGAAGATTGCTTCTGCGACTGCCTTTCCTCCACGGGCTCCCGGATAAAAACTGTCAATAATCGCAGCAACATGCGCATCCGCCCATGAGAGATCGAGTGCACTTCCCGCCGAAATCACGAGCACAACCGGCTTTCCGACAGCCGTAACCGTCTCGAGCAGTTCTTCCTGAAGTCCCGGAAGATTGAGTCCCAGTTTATCCCCGCTGGCATATTCATTACCGGCATCGCCTTCCTCTCCTTCGATCGTCGCGTCAAGACCAAGGCACATAACTACAACATCTGCCTGCTCCGCCGCAATGACCGCTTCCTTGAATCGATCCTTCGTCTCTGCCAGAAATTCCACTTTGTCTTTGTACAGATGACAGCCTTCTGCATATAATACACGCACATCATCCCCCACATACTGCTGAATTCCCTCCAGTGGAGTAATGTAACGGGAAGAGGTTCCGACATAGTTTCCGACCAGCGCATCTCTTGAATTCGCATTCGGACCGATGACTGCGACGGTCTGTATCTTATTTTTATCCAACGGCAGGAACGCATTCTCGTTTTTCAACAGAACAAGACTTCTTCTTGCCGCTTCAACAGACAACTTCACATGTTCCGGACATTCTACTTTATCATAGGTAATGTCTTCATACGGGGACGGATAATCCTTCATCATACCCAGACGAATACGAACTTCCATCAGACGCTCCACCGCTTTTGTGATCGCCTCCTCGGAAACAAGTCCCTTCTCGTAAGCTTCCTGCAAATGTAAAAAGGCGCTTCCGCAGTTCAGGTCGCAGCCGTTGTTTACTGCCATAGCCGCAGATTCCTCGACGCTCTCTGTCACATGATGGTGCTCGTGGAAATCAAGAATCGCCCAGCAGTCCGATACCACATGACCTTCAAAACCAAATTCATCTCTTAAAATATCCTTCAGGAGAGTTTTGCTTCCACACGCCGGCTCTCCGTTCACGCGATTGTAAGCGCCCATGACGGCCTCAACCTTGGCATCCTTGACACATCTCTTAAACGCATACAGATAAGTGTCATACATATCATGCTTAGACGCTTTTGCATCGAATTCATGGCGGATCGCTTCCGGACCGCTGTGTACCGCAAAATGCTTTGCGCACGCTGCAGATTTCAGATGATCCGGATCCGGTCCCTGCAATCCCTTGATGTACGCGCATCCGAGTTCCGCCGTAAGATACGGATCCTCGCCATATGTCTCATGGCCTCTTCCCCATCTCGGATCGCGGAAAATATTGACATTCGGTGCCCAGAACGTCAACCCTTTGTAGATTCCGTGATCTCCTCTCCGTGAAAACTCGTTAAATTTTGCGCGGCCTTCCGTCGATACCACATCCCCGATTTGTCCGACAAGCTCCGGATCAAATGTCGCCGCAAGTCCGATCGACTGCGGAAATACCGTAGCAACTCCGGCTCTTGCAACACCATGCAAAGCCTCATTCCACCAGTTATATGCCGGAATATTAAGTCGCTCGATCGCCGGTGACTCATAGAGCATCTGGCTCATTTTTTCCTCAACCGTCATCTGTGCAACCAGTTTCTTTGCATATTCTTTTGTCTGTCTACTCATTATTTCATTTTCTCATCTTAAACACTTTCTATCAATCCATCGACTGGCATGTCAGCCATTCAAAATCAGCATAATTTGTACTGTCACTGCCGTTGGAAGACGCATATACACCGACTGTGCATCCTACAAAGCCTCCGGCTTCCTCTGTCGTGTAAGCAAGAAGATCCAGATTTTCCGCAACGGATACATATCCTTTGCCTTCCGAAATCCAGACACGGGCACACTGATTGCGGCACTGCAGGCGGATCTTTAATTTTCCTTTCTTCTCCAGCCGTGTTGTTGCCAGCGTCTGCTCATCTCCGTGAATACAGCTGGTAACCACAAAACAAACTTCTCCATCCACGCGCACCACTTCAAACCGGAGATGATTTTCATTATTCTGGTAAAGCACAAGTCCCGCCGTCTCCGACTCATTGTCCGGATAGAATTCCATTCCGGTCTCTGCGACAAAGCGGTAACTCTTCTGTCTTACACCAAGATATGCACAGTTTGCTCTCTCGGAAATCTTTTCTTTGCGAAGGTACATCCGAAGTGCACCCTCACGTTCGGTCAGCGAATAAATTCCGGATGTCCAGTCCTCGATCGCCACCAGCCGCTGATCCAGCTGTTCTCCCCAGAAATGAATGACATCGGAATTCGTAATTTCTTCCGCAAAGCGATGCTCAGGCATATCGATCGTAAATTCGTCCTCCAGATGTCCGACTCCCGGAGCGATCACCGGCCAGCCGTTCTCCCAGATCACCCTGGCAAGGAAAGTCTCACGCCCCATGCTGCTATGCTTTTTGCAAGGTCTTGATGCAAGCATTACAACATACCAGTTTCCCTTGCCGTCATCAACCAGATCTCCATGTCCCGCATAGATGACCGGATAATCCATACCGAGATTGCGGTGTGTGAAAATCGGATTGCGCGGACAGCCTTCAAACCACTGGAACAGCTTCTTACTGCGTGCCACCGTAATACTATGTTCCGGACCGGTTCCGCCTTCTGCGTGGAGTAGATAATAATAACCATCGATCTTGTAAATATGCGGACCTTCCGGCCAGATACATCCCTTTACCGCACCTTTCCAGATTGCCATGCTCTCACCGACCAGCTTCATGGTCTTAAGATCCAATTCCTGAATCCAAATCTCCCAGTCCCCGTTATAGCGAACGCCCTCCGGATTCGGACGGGTTCCGCAATATAACATTTGCCGTCATCGTCGAAAAAAAGGCTCGGATCGATGCCCGGGGCATCGTCGCCGAGATAATACGGCTCGGACCACGGTCCTTGCGGATTCTCCGCTGTGACGATAAAATTGTTGCCGTGCGTCACATTGGTCGTGATCATATAAAACAAACCATCATGATAGCGGATCGTCGGCGCATAAATACCATCTGAGATATCCGCTCCCGCCACAGGAAGCTGCGACGGACGGTCTAAAATATTACCGATCTGCTCCCAATGTGCGAGATCTCTGCTGTGAAAGATCGGCACTCCCGGTGCATACACAAAACTTGAATTGACGATATAATAATCCTCTCCCTTTCTGCAAATGGAAGGGTCCGGATAAAATCCCATTAAAATCGGATTCTTAACTGTAACCATTTTACTCCTCCTTATAACACGTAACCAAATCCTAAAATTGTAAACTTCTTGTCTCTGTCTTCTTCTGCGACTTCAATGCGTACCGTATGGTCGGCGCTTTCATCCTCATTGAACACGATCATCGCGTTGCAGTGCTGCCAGTTGTTAATATGCGGATCCGCCGTCATGCGACGCTCACCGTCCACATCGACATACGCCTTTCCAACGTCCACTTCTCCGGAATCCTTAAAGATCAACACAAGCGCTTTGCAATGGATGCGGATTGTAAAGACAGCATTCTCCGGCATCGTTGCATCGTACATCCAATTGTACGGAAACTCCGGTGTCAATTCTAACCGGTCATCCATCTCCACACTCTGGAGCTGATCATCCGTTGCACAGAAGCCACCGGCGTCGATTTGAGCCCCGGCATAGACATCTTTCTTATCCAGAAGCCGTACATGCTCAAAGCTTTTGCCGATTGCCGGCTTCATCTGCAGCTGCTGTGCAAGCATTCCCTCCTCGGTCAGGCCGCTCTCAAAAGCGTCAAGTCTTGCATGTTCGCTCAAATCACAGCGCTCAAACAGATACTGTAAACAGTCTGCCATAATGGTATGGCCGAGGTTGCTCGGATGAAACATATCGTAAAAGAACTGATTTTTTGTCAGAACCCTTCCCTCATTCGGTTTCTTTGTAAACTGCTCCACTACGGTATCCTTGATACTGACCATCGGCAGATCATACAGTCTGCCGACCGGACTTAAGCGATCCTGCAGATTCCAGTCATTGGCAAATACGGAAAAAAGCAGAACGACCGCCGGATTCCAATCCAGCTTTAAGATCTTGCGCACAAGGCTTTCGTAGCAATCGCCCTTCGTCTCGTCGCCCTCATCGTTGACCGCAAATTCTACGACTACGATATCCGGCTTCTCGCCGTCTCTTAACACATCTCTGTCAAAGCGGAGCATTCCAAGCTCCGACGGGGTTCCTCCAACGCCCGCTTTCACAAATTTAACGTTATCTCTCATCGCAAATCTGCTTTTGAAAAGCTGATAGGACTTATAGGCATAACACGCGGTATTGATCGGTGTTGCTCCCGCCCCCTGCGTGATCGAACCTCCGATATAGGCAAGCGTTACTTCTTTTCCGGCTCTCGCCTTCTCGATCGCTTTGCGGATACGGTAGGTGTTGCCCAGATTCATGAGAGAACGCTCGATCATCGTGCAGTACAGTTCCGATTTCGTATCCACCGCTTCTTCTTCCACCTCTTCCGGAGCCGTATATCCGTCGTTCAGATAAAACCGAACGCTCGCTTTTCCCATCTTTTCCGGTACGCTCATGATGAACTTGATCTGTCCCGGAATATAATCATCCTCTGTCCATGTATAATCCGACAGATAAATGCGCCGTTCCATTCCGTCTCCGGTCAGGCTGCATCGCAGATTGGTTCCGCCTCCGTAGAGATCTTTTTTCCCGTACATCTGGAAAATGAACTCCATCTCCTCCTTTGGATTGTCGGTCTCAACAGACACCCCGATACTGTGTACAAGCTTGCCGAATCCCTCCACCGTCTCCAACAACCGAAGCATGTTCTCATCCGTAATATTTCCGACGATCTGTGCGCTGTTGATCAGTCTTCCGTCACTCTCATAGATAAAATGAATCGCACTTCCGTCTTCCTGTTTTGCTCCGAAGATTTCTTTATCCTTCATAATGTAAAAATATGGTCTTTTCTTCTCCGGATCCTTTGGTGCTGCCGGTCCGTTCATAATCATTACCTCCCTACTTTCTTTGCTTTCTTTTCTTTATACATTTCTATATCACTCATGCGCATGCACTCTTCAAAAGATCCACTCCGGCCACTTCTTATTATTACTGCTTGATTTCTTTTGGGATTATGCTTTTCTTGTGATTTGATTATAAAAAAAACCCCCGCTTGCGTCACGAGGGCTTTTTATGGAATAATTACCGACAAACTATAGTAATTGTATTCCTGTCAATATTTTCTATCGAACGGCTATCTTCATTGATACCGTTTTTGTTTTTCCATTCTTTAAAGTCACGGTCGCCTTGATCGTTACCGTTCCTTTCCTGTTTGCTTTGATCTTACCGTTCTTGTTTACGGTAGCAATCGACTTCTTGGAAGTTTTGTAGGTTACCTTCTTTACATTGTTCTGATTCAGCTTGCTGTCAAGCTTAAACTCCGTTGTTTTTCCTTTTTTAACCGTTGCCTTTGTTTTCTTCGGAGCGATGGTCTTAAGGATTTCTTTTTCAATTCTGGCTGCTTCCTTTGTCGTCAGAAGTACATAATCGCCCTTCTTTCCAAAACTTACATTCAGATTTCCATCCTTAGCCTTATAGGTCTTGCTGTTGATCAGTTCATATTCACCCGTCTTACGGTTGACAACAAATGCCTTCAGTGATTTATTATTTTTCACATTCTTTGCGGAAACGGAAACCGTGTATTTCACATCACCATTCGCATTCTTAACCTGCACGATGATCGTAAGATCTTCGGTTCCTGCCGCCTCGGTAAGCTGCTTTACCACATCTGCGGTAAGTGTTCCCTTTGATCCCGATACCGTTGCATTTGCGCTGGTCACATTTCCCTGCACATCCTTTGTTATGGTTACCGATGCCTCAGCCTTCTTACCGCCGGAAACTGTAATTTCCACTTTGGATGTCTCAACGGTTGATTCGTCCGGCTTTGTCTCAATGGTCGCATCCTGTTTTCCGTCCGGTTTCACATCCGGCTTCGTATCCGAAATTCCCGGATTTACAGACGAGCCGCCGCCATTGCTGCCGGTCTTTCCGGTTAATTCGACCGTACCATATACGTTTGAGCCTGACCAACCCATTCCGGTCTCATCATACCAGCTTAACGTACCGATACGCTTGCCGCCTTTTGCATCGTTGATCTGGAATTCCAGACCAATCTTGGCTCCGTTTGCCGGCTTGATATCCGTCCACTTGAAAGCAGCCTCAACCACGTATCCGCCATCGATTGTTTTTGTTGCAGACTTGACATTCTCTGCCAGACATTTTTTACCATTGAAGGACTGCTCATTGTTATAATTGATACGATACTGCTTATCGTCCTCTCCATAGGAAGCGGTCTTGCCGTTGTCCTCGTCGATGAACACTTCAAGAGAATCCTGCTCATGCGTCTGAGCGCCTGTTTTATCCAATACCGCGTCTTTTACGGTTGCATATACATAGAGATTGTCATCATCCCAGAGAACCTTTGCATTGGCAGAAGCCTCGGAGCCTTTGTTGATCGTAAGCGGGATGTTTACCGCATTGCCCCATGCGGCATCTGCATCTGCGTCAATCGAAATTATTCCGTACGGGATCTTCTCGATGCCCGGCTTCATGGTTGCCACTGCATAATACTTGCTGCTTGACTCCTGCTTTCCGGTCAGATCATTAAAGCTTCCTGTCTCCCCGTCATTGTTTACAACAACATCGAGACTGATCTGCTGTGCAACTTTCAAACCCTTCATCGAAACCTTGACGGTTGCCTGATATCCGCCTGCGATCGCAGCAGCAGCTGTTCTTGCAACCGTCACCTTATGTGGTGTGATATCCGATGCCGAATTTTTTGGATCTACATATACCGTAACGGCATCTGCGTCATTTACGGTTGTATCTTTTACTTTTACCTGTACGGTAAGACCGTCTGCATCCCAAACCGGGATAAATTCTGCCTGTACCGCACCCTGATCGATCGTATAGGTTTCTCCTGCAATATTTCCATCCTTCGCCTCTGTAATGGTAACCTTCTGAATCGCCGGCTGAAGTTTCGTTGCATCCACATAAGCCCAATAAGCAGGCTTTGCCTTATAGTTTCCGTCAAAAAGCAGTGGGCACTGTGCAGAGCCGCTTGCTCCGCCACCGAGATTCGACTGGGAATGCAGCCATGAATTCGGCTCAATGACCCCCCAGACGGTAAGGCCGGATACGTTTGCTCCTTCTGCCTTTAACGCCTTGATCGCCTCATACAGATTCTTATGGCAGTATGCCATCTTTGTGTATTCGCTTTCCTTTGTAGCCGCTGTACCGTCGTAGGTACTGCTTGCCTTAAAATCCAGCTCAGTCAGCTGCACTTTGCCGGCTGCCTGTGCATACTTCTTCGCTACACTCTTAAACT
>ENA-OQKX01000262-OQKX01000262.1-human-gut-metagenome-genome-assembly--contig:-NODE-262-length-11526-cov-2.075357_pt1 | contig 11526 bp, 10 predicted proteins | sample MGYA00242654_ERZ504810 | MGnify/ENA primary metagenome ERZ504810 (study PRJEB26092, sample SAMD00036378) | human gut metagenome | host: Homo sapiens | study: EMG produced TPA metagenomics assembly of... | reverse complement strand
TCGGTACAATGGAGGTAAACAGATGCAGAACGCGAACCGCTGACACTGGCGTGGACGATGAACCCGTCACGGTGGGCATCGACCTGCATGACAAGACCGGCATCCGCTTCTGTTCGGGCGACAGCCAGAAATGGAAAGAACAGCCCAAACGCGAGTGGGACAAGTACACTTTCGGCGTGTACGGCTGCTGGGTGATGGACGATGACGGCAACCTCGACTATGTTCCCGAAGAGGAATATACCGAAGAACTGTGGAACGAACAGAAGAAAAGCGCCGAGCGTAACCGTGCGGCGGGAGTTCACAAATAATATCTTAACATCCAGCGAATATGGCAGAACACCAATATTATTCCGAAGAGGTACTTATCGAGAAGATGGAGCGCGGCGAATACGGCTGGCTCGACTATGTGAATCATTTCTCGCCCGAATGGCAGGAGGAATATGCCCGCTATTGCAAGGAGCACAGCCTTATGGCGGGCAACGAATCCGCCGCCGAGTTCGTCCACTACAAGGACGAGCAACTGGAGGCGGCGATGGAGAACGGAGATGCATAACGGAAACCCTTTTTAACAACGGATTATGGCGATACGAAAGAATACCAACCCCCGAATGATGGACCTGCAACCCGAAATGCAGGACATATTGAGGCGTAACGGTATGCAGGCCCACGTGGTCAGCGACGGCACGGGCTACCGGCTCGTGGTGCAGGGCCACGATTCGCCGCTGCTGACCTACGACCTTACCGAGCGTCAGATGTTGGCCCTGACGGACTGGGGAACAAACTCGGCCAACAAGAAAGCCTACAACGTGTTCACGAGCATTGTAGGGAAAGACTTTTATATGCCCAAGAACTTCGTCCATGCCCGCAATGCCAACGGTCGTGTCGCTATGGGGCTGCACGGCTACCGTATCGGTATCGGCGAATACGGGCATGTGGGACGGTTGGGTATGCCGCCCCCGTTTCTCGGCTGGACGCCACGCCACCAGTGGGGCTTCCATCTGCGGCGGGTCGGCGGCCAACTGTTCTATCCGGGACCGCCCGTTGTCCCTGAACGGTGGGACGGACGCATGAAGCCGGGCGAATTGCAGTCGGGCGGCTACGGCTTCTATTACAAATACAAGGCCGGACAACCGGTGCAACCGGCACAACAGGCCGACGTCCTGCAAAACCTGCAGACGGTCATCACGCCGCTGGTCAGCCGTCCGCGCAGCACGGAACCGGCCCGTACCTACAAGGAACTGATAAGCTCTCCTGTCTATTTTTCCAACGAGAAATGGCAGGAATGTCTTGCCTCCCACGGCCTTATCGTCGATAAGGAGGCACGGACACTGACCGTACAGTCCGAAAAGGTGACCGCCGATCTGGTCTATGACCTGACGGAAGAAGAAACGGCCGTCCTGACCTCCAACTCCATCGAGGAACAACCGGTCGAGAAGCGGCTGGAAGTCCTGAACGGGGTTATCGGGGCGGATTTTGCCGACAAGGTAACGATGGCGGACCTCGACAGCAAACAACGTATCGCCCTTGGTCTGCACCCCGAAGTACAGGAGGAACTGACGCAGCGTCAGCAACAGGAGCAGGAAATCCTCTCCCCACTGGAAAACCAGCTCCGGCAGGAGATGCCGTATGGTGCGGCTGCTTCCGTCGATGGACGGGATATTTCCGTCCTTGACGAGCGCAAGGGCTGGTACCGAGAAGAACGGCACGGCAGGGAGGTCGAGGTCGGCGAGATAGCCGTACACCCGTCCCCCATAGAGGGCAAGTACAAGATGACGGCCGTCATCGACGGGCAGGTCATCAGCCACGAGATCAGCCAGAAGGATTACGACAAATTCCTTGCGGTCGATGACTACCACCGCATGAAAATCTTTTCGAAAATATTCAGCGAGGTGGACATGAAGATGCGGCCGGAAGCACAGCGCGGTCTCGGCGTGAAGATTTTCGCCGCCCTTGCGGCAGGAACGGTCGTCACGGCGGGTGTCGTCCACGGCCTGCGGCATCATCATCACGGTCCGGAGTTCTACGGTGAGCGTTTCGGAGGCGAGCCGCGTCCGATTTCAAGCCCGGTGTCGATACGCCGAGGGACGTGGCTATACGCAATTTCGAGGCACAGATGAATCAGGATATTAACGATATGAGAAGAGGGAGATAAAGACAATTATGAGAGAAGGAGACCTTACCTACGACGACTTCCTGCAAAGGCTGAACATTCAGGACGTGCTGATTGACGCGGGCTACCACCTGAACCGGCGCGACGGCCTGCGCTATCCCTCGTATGTCCGTCTGGACAGCGAGGGACGGCGTATCCGTGGCGACAAGTTCATCGTGACGCAACAGGGAAAGTGCTGCTTCCAAGCACAGCAGCAGAAAGTCTATAACATCATCTCGTTCATCAAGGCGCACCCGCAGTTTTTCGCTGAATACCGTGCGGGCATGTCTCCCGACCGACTGGTGAACCTCGTGTGCAACCGGCTGCTGAACCATCCCATCGAGGACCGGACAACGCGGATTATACAGCCCAAGCGGGACATCCGCCCGTTCGACATCGCGAACTACGACCTGTACAAGTTCAACCCGCAGGACCGGGAGACACAGAAGAAGTTCTATCCTTATTTCAAGAGCCGGGGTATCGACCTCTACACCCAGTACGCCTTCCACCGCCACTTCTGTCTGGCGACGAAACACCGTGAGGACGGTGCGGCATACACCAATCTCGCTTTTCCGCTGACCTTGCCCAAAGGCGACGGCACGGTCGTGGGCTTCGAGGAACGGGGACGTGCAAGAATGGACGGAAGCGGCAGCTACAAAGGCAAGGCCGAGGGCAGCAATTCGAGCGAGGGGCTGTGGATTGCCAGCCCTGCCCAAACCCCACTTGCGGAAGCTAAGCGTATCTATTGGTTCGAGAGTGCCTACGACGCGATGGCTTATTACCAGCTTAACCAGAAATGGGACAAGGAACTGCGAAAGGGAGTGTTCGTTTCTACCGGCGGGGCACCGAGCCAACAGCAGTTCAAAGCCATGATAAAGGCCACTCCACGCGCTTACCACCATCTCTGCTTCGACCAGGACCGTGCCGGACAGATCTTCGCCATCAACTTCGCGCTCACCCAGGCGGGCAAGACATTCACCAGCAACGTGACGAAAGACGACAAACTGCTGGTCCGTATCAGTGGCGAGGAGAACCAGAACTACGAAATAAAACTCGAACCCTTCGACTTTCACAGGATAATCGGCACGCTTTTACGTCCCAAAGAAACTCTATCGGGAAGATGGTACGCTCGACTATCGGACAATCGGCGACGGATATTTGCAGGAGATGAGCATGGTGTGCCAAGACGAGTACGAGATAGCCCTTGCCGAGGGTTCGGCCAGTGAGGAAACACTGGAGGGCATGAGACAAAATATCATGGCCATAGAGGATGCGATCCGTAATCTTCCCGCTCCCGGCGAGGACAGCACCGACCTTATTGTGTACGAGCCCGCTGAAAAAGGCTATAAGGACTGGAACGAACAGCTCTTGGCAAAGATCAGGCTGCAAGAATCAGTTCACGAAGAGCCGGCCAGAAGAGAAGAACCCGAACAGGAACGGCAAGCACGTTTCCACCGATGACAACGCAGTACCCCCTACATGAAACAACAAAAGAAAAGAGAAGACAATGAATGACAAGAAATTGACACATAATGATTTTTTGCAAAGACTCGATATCCGGGATGTACTGCTTGATGCCGGGTATCGCCAGAACCGACGCTTCGGACTACGCCTCTCCTCGTTTATCCGCACGGACAGTGAGGAAAAGCGTATCCGGGGTGACAAGTTCGTCATAACGCAACAGGGAAAATGCTGTTGCCAACCACCCCGGCAGAAGGAATACAACGTCGTTTCGTTCATCAAGGAGCACCCGGCGTTATTCGCGGAATATTATGAGGGAATAGACCTGAACCGGCTGGTAAACCTCGTGTGCAGCCGCCTGCTGAACATCCCCTTCGAAGAATACGAGGTGCAAACCGTACCGGTCAAGCAAGACCTACGACCATTCGATATAACAGACTACGACCTGCACAGATTCAACCCTCAAGACCATGAGATGCAGGAGATATTCTATCCCTATTTCAAGAACCGGGGTATCGACCTCAGCACGCAGAATGCTTTCCACCGTCATTTCTGCCTGGCAACAAAACACGGCGCAGACGGTGCGGCATACACCTGTCTCGCTTTTCCACTGACCTTGCCCAAAGAGGGCGGTACGGTCGTGGGTTTCGAGGAACGGGAACGTATGAGAATGGACGGATGCGATAGCTATAAAGGCAAGAGCGAGGAAAGCAATGAGAGCGAAGGGTTGTGGATTGCAAGTCCTGCCGGAACACCTCTTGCCGAGGCCAAACATATCTACTGGTTCGGGAGTACCTATGACGCGATGGCCTATTACCAACTCCATCAGGCGAAGAACAAGGATTTGAGAAAGGCGGTCTTTATCTCAACGGGCGGCAAGCCTATCGGGAAACAGATGAGAGAGATACTTGATCTTACCATCCCTGCCCGGCAACATATCTGTTTCGATAATACCCGGAAAGGGTCGAATCTCACATGGGATTTGCAAAAGGAGATATGCCGCTCAGTACGTTTTGCCATAGAGGAAACGCCGGAGAGGAAACCCTATCTCGATTCCATACCGGACGGCGGGGATTTGACAGACGGAGAATTTTACCTATTGCCCAAGGGTGGTTTGCAAGAAATCTGCATACGGTTCGACGCCGAATCGGAAGAAGCGGAGTCGATGCGTTCGAGCGGGTTGTGTGCCCCGGAAGACGTGCAGGACCAGATAGATACCACGAACAAGTGCTACCGGGAATATCGAGAGAAACTACGGGAGTTCCTTGGTATTGACAGGGAGCATGATGTCTCCATTACCTGGGAAAGTCCGGATTATCGCCATACGAGCTGGAACGAACAGCTTTTGGCTGAACAGAAACGTGAAGAGACTGTCGGGCAGGAGTCGGAAAAAGAAGAAAACGCCGGGCAGGAACGACAGATACACTTTCGCCGATGACCATGCCATATACCATACAAGATGTCCGGAACATTATCCTGCGCCCGCACGCCGGGCAATTCGTCATCGACGAACTGCCATTGATATTCATGTGCATGGCGGGACTGGTGTACGGCGGCATGGAAGGTATGCCGCTTGGCGGTATGGCGACGGTCATTGCCTTGTTTCTGTTCCTCGTGCTGCTGTATCGTTTCATTTGCCTGCGCCGGATATGTTACCGGGTCGGCAACGAACAGCTTGTCTGCGAGCGGGGACTTTTCTGCCGCAGGGTGGACTACATGGAACTGTACCGTATCGTGGACTTTCAGGAACACCAGAGCCTCCTGCAACAGCTTTGCGGTCTGAAAACGGTCGTTATCCTTTCGACGGACCGGAACAGCCCGAAGCTCGACCTTATCGGTATCCGGCGCGGAAACGACATCGTGGCGATTATCCGGTGAACGTGTGGAAATCAAGTAAACGAAAAAGGGAATCTATGAGATTACGAATCATTAGCATATGGGTGGTCTTGTGCTTGCCGGTCTGCTTCCGCAATTGGCCAAGGCGCAGGTTGCCGCTTCGAACCCGTTGGAATGGGCAGCCTTGGCCGAGGGAAACGAACTGATAAACGGCCAGATAGACAAACAAATCAAAGGGCAGACACAGACCGCCCTGATGCAGAACAGTATCGCAGCGGAGTTCAACCGCATACATGAGTGGGAAAAGCAGTACAACAGTTACCTCAAGACGGCGAACGGTTATGCTTCGTCGCTGAAAGCCTGTACCCACCTCTATAACGACGGCGTGCGGATTTTCCTCACGCTGGGAAAACTGGGCAAAGCCATCGGGGACAACCCGCAGGGCATCGTCGCCAGCATGAACATGAACAACCTCTATATCGAGACGGCGACGGAGCTGGTTTCCGTGTTCACGTTGCTGAACGACGCCGTGGCCAAAGGCGGCACGGAAAACATGCTCACGGGGGCGGAACGGAGCAAAACCCGTGTGGGCTTTGAACGACCAGCTCGCGGCATTCAGCCGGAAACTGCATCTGCTCTATTTGAGCCTGCGCTATTATACCCTGAACGACGTGTGGAACAACATAACGGCGGGTATGATAGACCGCAGCAACGGCGAGGTGGCCCGTCTGGCCATGTCCCGCTGGCGCAGGGCGGCAGCCATCGCCCGTTGAAAAAAGGATAATAAAAAACGAAGAACGATGAAGCGGATAATCTCGATATGGATTCTGTTGCTGTGCGCCGGTATCTCGAAGGTACAGGCGCAGAACGATGCGACCCTTGCGGGAATGATTCTGGTTTATACCAACAAGGCCGAGAAGGAACTGAAAAACCAAGAGAAGGTCATGCTGATGCAAACTACAGGGCATGTGTGGACGAAGGAAGAAGTGGAAGGCACGACGGACTTGCAACGGGAGTTCAACAATTACCTGAACTCGTTCCGCTCGATTGTCTGCTATGCGGCTCAGATTTACGGTTTTTACCATGAAATATCGCAGCTTACAGACAACATGGGCGACTTCACCAAACAATTGAGCAGACATTCGACGGGTGCATTGGCCGTCGCCCTCTCCACGCGGCGCAACCAGATTTACCGGGAGATGATATTGAACAGCGTGGAAATCGTGAACGATATACGCACGGCCTGCCTCTCGGACAACAAGATGACGGAAAGGGAACGTATGGAGATCGTGTTCGGCATACGTCCGAAACTCCGGTCGATGAACCGGACGCTGCAGCGACTGACCAAGGCAGTGAAATACACCACGATGGGCGACATCTGGCGGGAAATCGACGAGGGCGCACGCCCTGTCGCGGACAAGTACGACATCGTGAAAGCCGCCCAAAGACGCTGGCGGCAAAATTGGAAGAAATGTAAGACCCTAAAAAAAAGATAAAAATATGGGAGCTTGGGATACGATATTGAAATACGGCGGAAAGGCCATGAAAGGCATGGGCAAGGCCGCCAATGCGACGGGGAAAAGTGCCGGTCATGCGGTACTGCATCCCTCGCAGACCCTTCGGGGAGCCGGGCAGGCGGTCAAAACGGCTACCGCCGGAGCTGCCGTCGGTTATGTGGGTTGGGAAAAACTGACCACCGACAAAAGTGTCGCACGGATCGTCAGTGAGGCCGTAGTCGGCAAATCCGCCACGGATGCCCTTGCAGGTACGACCGAAGACATGAAGGAACTGAAAGACAAAGCCGGAGAGACGGTCTCTGCCATAGGTGAGGCTGTGGGAGGCGCGGACTCGAAACTGAACGGGGTATCGAACTTCCTGCGGGAAGCCTCCGGCGGTGGGTTGTTCAACATGCTCAGCGGCTTTTTGCGAAACCTCGGAGGGGGCAATGTGTCGGGATTGAACATTGCAGGACTTATCGCAGCAGCGTACCTCGTGTTCGGACGTTTCGGCTGGCTGGGTAAAATCGCCGGTCTGTTTCTGGGCATGATGCTTATCGGCAACAATGCGGGCGTTGTCCGCACGGTTCCCTCGGAAACGGTATCGAGGACACAGACGCCGACACTCTCTCCGGAGGAACAAACGCAAAGCGGAGGAATGAGAAGATAGAAACACGAAAATATATATCACAATGAAATATACGGAAGAAATGATTCTGCACTCCGACAGCGGCTATTGTATGCCGTTCGAGGAGCCGCAGGGGAAAGATGTGGAGATGTCGCTCGGCTACGGCGAACAGGTACACCCGGCAACGGGAGAAAAGTTCTTTCATCACGGAATAGACTTCAACGTGAGGTGTTACATGCTGTCAGCCGTGGCCAGCGGCATCGTGTCAGGTGTGGGCAACGACCCGGTACATGGCATTTGCCAGACGGTCCGTTACGGCGGGTACGAGGTGACATACGGTCATCTGTCGAATGTATTCGCCCAATTCGGACAGCGGGTGAAAGCCGGACAAACGGTGGCTTTGAGCGGCGAACTGCTGCATATAGAAGTCAAATTCAAGGGCGAGGAACTGAACCCAATAGAGTTCCTGACCATGTTGTACGGCAACATCAAGGCTTTGCAGGAAGCCGACGGCAATGGTGCGGCGTCTTTTTACGATGCGGAAACAAGAGTAAAAAACGACTACGAGAAGGATCAAAGGGAAATAGAAGAGCTGATGCTCCGCTTTCTGCCACTTTACATGGAGGATTTACAGCGGGGAGCGTACACGGTGCCCGCACATACGGAGCAGTCGCTGCGCCACATCTTTACAATGGGAGCTGCGAAGGAGTATTTCTATGAGAAGATGCCGAGCATGTACAACCCGCTGGGACTGGGGCGCAAAGCCATGCCGCTGGCCTGCAAGGTACAGAACCTGCTGATAGCGGATTTCCTGAACTACCTTGCCCTGCGGCATGATGTGTACCTTTCCGCAACAGGCGGCGAGGTAAAAAAAAACCTTCATGACGAAGCCGTAGCGGGCAGCGGACTCATTGATCTGTTGGCGGAACTGGACATCGACATCCAGAGCTTCGACATACCGAGAATCGTCTCCGTCTATCCCGACCGTGCCGGAGTCCGCTGGTGGACGAAGGCATGGTTCAACAACCGGGAGGAAGGGGAAGCCTCGGTAGAAATCGAGCGGGAACAGGCGATACGTTTCATTCACGACAATATCGAAAAGGACACGTGGCTCGAAGAGTTTTTCCCCAAGCAAATGGAGGTGTACCATAACGCTATCGAGCAGACGAAGGAACAACTGTTGAAACAAATAAACATGATATAGAAAGACATTGATTATATGGACGGAATCAAACATAGCAGAAGGTTTGCGGAGTTGGAGGCCCTGATGGGCAGTTATTTCCGCCATCATCTTGTCCCCGTCATGACGCAGACGCAATCCTACCTGACCGAAAAACAGGGCGAGGAAATGAAAGCGTATTCGACCTCCCTGGGCGGCATACTCGGCATGATGGCGTCAGCGGGGCAACCGCTCGCCGACCCGTACCAGACTCTCAAGGTTACGGGAGAGTGGAACTCCAAGACGACCGAGGACTACATCGGGATGTGCAAGGACAGGATTCTCTCGTCGGAGGAGATGCAGCACGACCTCGCCTACATGGCCGGACAGTGGCGCGATGTCGTTGTGAAGGAAGTCGGACGCGAGCGTTACGATAAACTGTCGCAGGAATTGGGCTGCGACCTCGCCTATGCCTTCGTGGACTATCGTGTAGAGCAACTGATGATAGACCAACTGGTCAAGGAACGTATGCCCAAATCCTCGGCGGACTACATCATCCGTAAGGCGGCAGAATCGAGCCTGCTGGGATTGCCACAGGCTTTGGGGCGCTCGCCGCTGGCCGAAGAGATAGAAAAACGCGGAGAGGTTGCCTACCGGCCGAGCAAGTTGGAGAAAGGTGCGGGCTGGGTGTTGGGGGCTTCGGCCGATACGGTCATGTTGGGCGGTACGGGTTCGTGGACGGCCGTTGCACGGTTCATCGGTGCGGATACGGCAATCTCAGCCGTTGCCGACCATTTCGGGAAGGAGGAAACGCAGCCGCTCTCTGCAGAGGAGTGTATCAGCAAGGGCGTGTTCGGCAGCGACAGCAACGTGTTCGACAGCTTCCGCAAAGAGGCGGCAAGCATACCGGGCAAAGAAAACACGGCTCTTGCCGCAGCCAACGGAAAGTTGCAAAAGAAGATACCGATTGTAACATTCGATTTTATGGACTGGTGGAAAACAGACAATAGAAATATGCCGTGGCGGGAAGAAACCGCCGAGGAGGAACGGAAACGGGTGGAACGGTATAAAGACGTGCCGATGGTTGTCGCTCCCGGACAAGAGGAAGCCTACCTGCAAGATATGGAAAGACGGAAAGCCGAAACGGAGGAACAGACGGAATCGAAACCCAAACAAAGGGAAAAAGAGGAAAAGGAAGTGTCGACTTCCGCCGTCTCTGCGGGGGAAGGGATGCGGCAGGAACAGGCAGGTCAGGGAACACAGACCATACAGACCAACGAGAACGGCTGGGACGAGCTGGTCCGCTCGCTCGGACTGGACGGCATAGGCGATGTCGCGGGTAATCTGGGCTATATACTGGCCATGCTGCCGACATCCTGCTGGGCGTGTTTACAGGTAGGACACAATCGCTGGGCCTGAAAGACAACCTGCTGCCGATAGCGAGTATAGTGGCAGGTATGTTCGTCAAGAATCCGATGTTGAAGATGCTGCTTATCGGCTTGGGTGGCGCGAACCTGCTGAACAAGGCGGGACACGAAGCTTTGGGACGGGAACGGCCCGGCATGGCTGCCGACGGCAGGCATGTGCAGTACAAGCGCTATCCGGACGAACCGCTCAACCCGCGTATCGTGAACCCGGTACTGCATGGCAGTACGCTTGTCGCCACGATAGACCGCGTACCCTGCACCGTGCAACTCAGCCCCACGGTAGCGGACGCTTACCGTTCCGGGGCCTTGCCGCTGAACACGCTGGCCAATGCCATACTTGCCCAAAACGACCGGGTGCGCCAAATGACCTCGCGGAACTACGACAACGGGCAGCAGGAAACAATCGTGCGTACACGGGGCATCCAGTAATTCCATAACCGACAAACACCAGGAGTATGAAAGAAAAGTCACAGATAGAAAAGAACGCTGAAAAAAAGCAAATCGACCTGCTCTCCACGGCCTTGCGTGAGGCATCGAACGCCGGAGGCCACTGGCTCAACGCCACGGGCAAAGGTTATCCGAAATTTTACCCGCGCGGCGTGTCCGTCAGTCCGTTTAATGCCTTGTTCATGACCTTGCATTCGGACAGGCACGGATGCAAGACCAACCTGTTCACCCTTTACAGCGATGCCAAGGCACGCGGCACATCGGTACGCGAGCACGAGCAAGGCGTTCCGTTCCTGTTCTACAACTGGAACAAGTACGTCCACCGCAACAATCCGGAGGACATCATCAGCCGGGACGCTTATCTGAAACTGGACGAGGAGGTGCAGAAACAGTACAAGGGCATACATAACAGGGAGATCCGCACACTTTTCAACATCGACCAGACGACACTGCCCTACGTGGATAAGGAGACTTACGATGCGGTATTGCAGAAAGACGGTAGTGCCGTGGAGCGTGGCTACTCCGAAACCGATGAACGGAGACTGCATATCCGCTTCAACGACTTCCTGCTGAAAATGCGGGACAATCTCGTGCCCGTGCGTTCGGACGGCAGCGGAATGCCCCATTACGAGACGGACCGCGATGCGGTCTATATGCCGCGCCAACGGAACTTCGAGCATTATAACGACTACGTTCAGGAAGCCTTGCGGCAAATCGTGAGCGCCACGGGGCACCAACAACGGCTGGCCCGTGAAGGCATGGTGATGAAAAACGGCATGGGTCCTTCGGAAGATGCCCTCAAACAGGAACGGCTGATCGTGGAGGTGGCTTCGGGCATCAAAATGCTGGAACTGGGACTGCCTGCCCGTCTGTCCGACAAAAGCCTTGAATTGGTAGACTACTGGAACCGGGAACTTAAAGAG
>ENA-OQKX01000260-OQKX01000260.1-human-gut-metagenome-genome-assembly--contig:-NODE-260-length-11591-cov-5.177163_pt1 | contig 11591 bp, 5 predicted proteins | sample MGYA00242654_ERZ504810 | MGnify/ENA primary metagenome ERZ504810 (study PRJEB26092, sample SAMD00036378) | human gut metagenome | host: Homo sapiens | study: EMG produced TPA metagenomics assembly of... | reverse complement strand
TCCAACGCTCCAGATACCGTTTGCACAGGGCATCCGCTTCTCTCTCATCATCTTCCGTCAACTCCCGTCTGCCTTTGGTCAGTTCAATCTCCACATAAGTCCGGTAATCATCAGCTAAGAGATTGAACAGTTCCTTGGGAGTATGGCACACCTCGCCAGAGCAATAGTGAAAATCCTGGTCAAATTCAACCCTTACACATCCGTGGCGGCTGATATAAACTTCTATGGTCTCGTCTGCGGTCAGGTAATCCGCAAAAATCTCCAGCACCTTTTCAAAGGTCAGCATCTATTTTCACTCCTTTGCTTCACTTTTTATTCTACTCATATTATCCGGTACGGACAGGCAAAAGACAAGGATACAGACAAAAAGAAAAAGCGGAGGAAGGTGCGGCGAAGAAACGCCGTTCCTCCCTCCGCAAATGGAGTATCTATCCCTGTTATGAAAGTTTGGAGAGTTGGGTAAGGATTTCCTTCACACCCTCCCACAGTTGTTCCTGCCGCTGGGATATATCCTCCAAGTCAGCATTATAAACCCGCCCGGTCTCATGCACTTTGCGGGTCAGCTGGTTCAAGTTGTTGCTGCTTCGGCGCATCAGGGAGACCAACTCCTTCAGCTCTGGCAGTTCCAGCTTGACCACATAACCATCCAGCGCCATTTTCCGCAGATAAGCGCTCAAATTCTCTGTCCCGTATTGCTGCATCTTTTGATGGATCAGTTCCAGTTCTTCTGCGGACACCCAAAACAAAACCGGCACATCCCGCTTGCGCTTTGCCATGGTTATCGCTCCGGCTCCCGTTTTTTCGGGGCGGCAGACTTATGGGCGGGCAGCTCCTGTTTGAGCTTATCCCGCACTGAGGGACGGGACGGTTCCAGTTTTTCTCTCTGGGTACGGCTGCGCTGCTGTTCTTCACGCACCAGATCAATAAAACCATCCAGCACAGCAGGGTGGCTGTTTAAGGCATAACCACAACGGACGGTTTCGGGATTATCGTTGGGAATGGTCTTGGCCCATTCTTTGTTGCGTCGGGAGTAACGCCCATCCCAGTCCTGAAGCTGGACCGTGTTAGACAGAACCATGGACACACGCTCCATGCCATAGGTCTCGATCACACCCTTTGCCGCATCGTGGCTGAGATACATTCCGTCGAAGTGCTCCCGCACCGCCGCTTCAATAGACTCCTTGCATTGGCGATTTACATTGTTGGAAGCTCGGTACTGCTCCAGCTCCCCATGTTCTCTCGCATAGGCAGCTGAATGGGGATAGATCGGTGTTGTTCGCAGTTCCTCTTTAGCTCTGCACACATCGTCGGCACGGTTCTCAATGCTGTCCCGGATCACATCCATATAGCCGGTCTCCAGCTTTTCAAAATAGCGGTACACATCCGCCAATGGAGAGGGAGATTCCAAAAGTGCCTTGGCCTGGGCGTCGGTCAGCTCCAGCTCCTCCATCGCCATCACAATATCCTCACGGACAGTATATTCATAGGTGTGGTGCAGGATTTCTTCCGGGGGCTGGCTTTTCAGCCAGTCCCGGAACTTGTCCTGTTCGGCAGCCATCTTTTCATAAAGGGCTGTATTCAGATCGTTAGTATTCATGTTATCGCACCTCCTCATGCTGTTTTGGTTTCTTGTCTGTACTGCGGGGTTGCACCGGGCGTTTTAGGTTATCCAGCACCGAAGGCCGTGTGCTTTTGGCAACAACAGACTCGGTGTGTGCCTGCCCCTTTCCGTCGATGTTGAGCAGGGTATCCAGCTCCACCAGACGGGCGTTTTTGCTTCTCAGTTCTTCTTCATAAAGGAATGGCTTTCCGACTTCCTCCTTTGCGGCAGCCTGCTGCTGATAGAGGTTATCCAGCTGGGCCTTTGCCGCCTCCAGACGCTGGGGCATCTGGGCGAGGGCATTGTCGATACGGGTAAGATTTCCGCGAGGGTCTGTACCAAGGGTTGCCCGGTGGGTCATCTGTCCTTTCAGCAGGAGCGTATACTCCTGTTTCCAAGCGGAAAATTCCACGGACATGGCATAACCCCGGTAGCTGCCGATCTGCACCGGATCGGAGGTTTTGACCTCCTTGCAGGCATCCAAAAGGGCTGCACCGGCGTTCTCCTTATCGGTCAGCAGGTCTCCACGAATCTCCATACCGGCAAAGCCGTCCTCCGGGTGCGGGTGAGCTGTCAAAACCTCCAGATCGGATTCAAAGCCCTTGATAAAACCTTTGTGCTTTTCAATCTCCTCCGGGAAGTATTTGAGCAGCTGGTCCTCCAGACGATATTGCTTGCTCTGGTGGTCGGCTTTCATCAGCTTCAGGCGGGATACCTCCACATCCAAATCCATACGCTCCTTGATGCGGGGATCTCCGGCACACAGAGCCTTGATCTCGGCAAAACTGAGGGCTGTTTCATCCACATCATCGCAGGAACGCACCGGCGATTTAGAAGTCATGATCTGGCTGATGAATTTCTGCTTGTTCTCCACCGTCTGCCAGAGGTATGCGTCAAAGGTTCCTTCTGTCACATAGCGGTACACATGGACAAGGGGGTTCTGGTTGCCCTGGCGCTCGATACGGCCCTTGCGCTGGGCAAGGTCTCCCGGTCTCCACGGACAGTCCAGGTCATGAAGTGCCACCAGACGGTCCTGCACATTGGTGCCTGCGCCCATCTTGGCGGTGCTGCCCAAAAGGACACGAACCTGACCGGTACGGACTTTAGAGAACAGCTCCTTTTTCCGCACTTCGGTATTGGCTTCATGGATAAAAGCGATCTGGTCGGCAGGCATCCCCTGGGCAATGAGTTTCTGACGAATATCGTCATATACCGTAAAGACCGGTTCCTGCTCCGGCAGAGGCACAGCGCCTTCCAGTGCGTGAAGCAGTGGATTATCCAGCGTTTTCGCCGCCTTGCTTGCAGGAGCTTTTGCCTGGCGGGGTAGAAATGTCGCAGAATACCAGCTGGGTCAGCTTGTCAGCTTCGCCATCCCGCCAGATCTGCATGATGTTGTCCACGCACTGATTGACCTTTGTCCGGGTTCGTCCGGCAGCATCTGGTTGACGATCCTCTGGTCCAGCCCCAGCTTGCGGCCATCCGAGGTAATCTTGAGCATATTGTCCTGGGACGGGTCAACGGTTCCGCTGTGTACCAGCGATGCGCGCTCCGAAAGGGCCTTGACCATTTCCTGCTGATGTTCGGTGGGCTGCGCCACGATGTTGTGGTACTCCACTTCCGGGGTAGGGAGATTTAACTGGTCGGCAGTCTTAATGTCCGCCACTTCTTTGAACAGGTTCATCAGCTCCGGCAGATTAAAGAACTTGCTGAATCTCGTTCTTGCCCGGTAGCCGGTGCCTTCCGGTGCCAGCTCCAATGCTGTGACGGTCTCCCCAAATCGGGAAGCCCAGCAGTCGAAGTGGGTCATGTTCAGTTCTTGCAGGCGTTCATACTGAAGGTAACGCTGCATGGTGTAAAGCTCGGTCATGGAGTTGCTGACCGGTGTGCCGGTGGCAAAAATCACGCCACGGTTTCCGGTGATCTCATCCATATAGCGGCACTTGGCAAACATATCGGAGGATTTCTGCGCGTCCGATGTGGAAAGACCAGCCACATTCCGCATCTTGGTGTATAGAAACAGGTTTTTATAGTTGTGGGCCTCGTCCACAAACAAACGGTCCACACCCAGCTGCTCGAAGGTTACCACATCGTCTTTTCGCCCCTCGGCTTGCAGCTTTTCCAGTCTGGCTTCCAGAGACTTTCTGGTACGCTCCAGCTGCTTGACGGTAAAACGCTCGCCGCCGCTGGCCTGCACCTCTGCGATCCCCTCGGTGATCTCGTCGATCTGCTCATAGAGAAGCCGTTCCTGACGCTCCCGGCTGATGGGGATACGCTCAAACTGGCTGTGTCCCATGATGATGGCGTCGTAGTCACCGGTCGCAATACGGGCGCAGAACTTCTTTCGGTTATGGGTCTCAAAGTCCTTTTTGGTGGTGACTAAGATATTGGCGGAAGGATAGAGGCGCAGAAACTCCGACGCCCACTGCTCGGTCAGGTGGTTGGGAACCACAAAGAGAGATTTCTGGCACAAGCCCAGGCGTTTGGCTTCCATCGCAGCGGCCACCATCTCAAAGGTTTTGCCCGCGCCTACTTCGTGTGCCAGCAGGGTATTTCCGCCATACAGCACATGGGCGATGGCACTTTTCTGGTGTTCCCGCAGGGTAATGGCCGGGTTCATGCCGCCAAAAGTGATATGGCTGCCATCATACTCGCGGGGACGGGTAGAGTTCATTTCTTCGTTATACTGGCGCACCAAAGTCTGGCGGCGCTCCGGGTCTCTCCAGATCCAGTCCCTAAAGGCTTCCCGGATAGCCTGCTGTTTTTGGGCAGCCAGAGTGGTCTCCTTGGCGTTCAGCACGCGGCGCTCTTTTCCGTCTGCGTCCTCTATGGTGTCATAGATACGGACATCCCGCAGGTTCAGGCTGTCCTCCAAAATCTTGTAGGCATTGGCACGGCTGGTTCCGTAGGTGGTGTAGGCTGCCACATCGTTGTAGGATACGGAAGATTTCCCCTTGATCTGCCATTCAGCGGTAAAGGACGAATAGTTGACCTCGATACTGCGCTGGAGATAAAACGGGGTGTTGAAGGTCTCGTACATAAACTGCTGGATATATTCCTTGTCAATCCAGGTAGCGCCCAGACGCACCTCAATCTCCGACGCATCCAGGTCTTTGGGCTGGGCGGCGGTAAGAGCTTCCACATTGACTGCATAAACCGGGTCCTGCTGTGCCGCCCGCTGCGCCTGACGCAGTTTGCGGCGTACATTGCCGGAAAGGTATTCATCAGCAGTCACATAATGGGGTGTGCCGTCTTTCTCCAACTGTCCCGGTACACGGAAGATCACGCCTTGCAGCTCTCCGGCCAGTTCTTCTTTTGTTTTTCCGGTAAGCCGACTCATATAGCTCATATCTACGCAGGCTTTTTCCGAGATGGACACCGCCAGTGCTTCGCTTGCCGTATCCACAGTAGCCACTGCCTGATGGGGCTTGATGGTTCGTTTGGTGAACATATCCGCCTTACGTTCCAGTTTCCCGTCCTCGTCGATGACTTCCAGCGCACAGAGCAGGTAATAGGAAGAATCATCTGCATAGGCCAGGCGGTTTGCACGGTCATTGATAAGGCCATATTTTGCAGAAAAGCTGTCATAGAGGCTGTTCAGTTCCGCCTGCTTTTGGGTAATGGTGCTGTCTGGAACCGCTGCATCCATCTGAAGGTCGATCAGTTCCTGCACACAATCACGCAGTCCCACAAGACCTTTCACACGGGCTTCGGCGGTGGTGTTGAGGTCAGGGCGCACCATACGGCTGTTTTCCCGATAGTACACCTGCCCGTCTACAATGGCATAGGAATAGTTCTTCACATTAGGGTCGGCAGGAATGGAGGTGTCAATGGCTTCGCCTTCGCCCAGCTCCGGCAGCTCTGCCTCCTGATAAGTGCCATGAATGTACTTCACAGCATCATGCAGCTGGTCGGAAAGCTCCAGTCCCTCGATAGGGTTCACGGTGTAATCCATACCATGAGCAGTGCTTACCGGCTCCTGTCTGCCCAGCACCATTTCCGGGTGGTCGATAAAATACCGGTTGATGGCAAACCCATCCTGCGTCGTCGCGGACTGCGCCTGCTCGTTTCCGCCTTGCGGCGAAAAGCTCGCTTGCTCCGTCGCTCCTCCTTCTCCCACAAAGTCTTGCGACTTTGCGGGAACCCTGATAATGCCGGTCTGCGTCCACTCTGGTGCAATGTCCAGCGGGCGGTCCCGCTTTTGGAGGAAGATGATGTCCGATACCACCTCGGCACCGGCATTCTTTTTGAACGCGTCATTGGGCAGACGGATAGCTCCCAGCAGCTCGGCACGCTGGGCAAGATAGCGGCGCACGGTGGAATCCTTGGCGTCCATGGTATAGCGGGAGGTCACAAAAGCTACCACACCGCCGGGACGCACCTGATCCAATGCTTTGGCGAAAAAGTAATTATGAATGTTGAAATTCAGCTTGTTGTAGGCTTTGTCATTGACCTGATACTGACCAAAAGGCACATTGCCGATGGCAAGGTCAAAGAAGTCACGCCTGTCGGTGGTCTCAAAGCCGCCTACTGTGATGTCCGCCTTGGGATAGAGCTGCTTTGCGATACGCCCGGAAACCGGGTCCAGCTCCACACCGTACAAACGGCTGTTTCTCATTTCCTCCGGCAGCATACCGAAGAAGTTGCCCACACCCATAGATGGCTCCAAAATATTTCCGGTCTCAAAGCCCATGCGCCCCACCGCTTCATAGATGGCCTGAATGACCGTAGGGCTGGTGTAATGGGCGTTGAGGGTAGAGCTTCTGGCGGCGGCATATTCCTCCGGGGTCAGCAGCTCTTTCAGCTGGGCATACTCTAAAGCCCATGCCGGTTTCTCCGGGTCAAACGCATCAGAGAGACCGCCCCAGCCCACATATCGAGAAAGAACCTCCTGCTGTTCGGGGCTTGCCTGCTGTCCGGCAGCTTCCAGCTCTTTCAGCAAACGAATCGCATTGACATTTGCCTGGAACTTGGCTTTCGGACCGCCTTCGCCCAAATGCTCATCGGTAATGCGGAAGTTCTGTGCATTGCGGCGCAGGTTAGCCTTGTATTCCTCATAGGAGGCTTCCTCGGCAGCTTTGGCATTGGGGAAGGTCTGCCACTGGCCGTTGACCTGAATGGAAACCGGGTGTTCATCCAGCACTTCCTCAAAGGTTTTCTCCGGCTCTGTTGCAGGGGCTGGCGGCTCTGGCTCCTCGATATGCAGCCGTTCCACCACCACATCATAAGGCAGATTGTTCTTATCGCCCGGATAGACGGCCACGGTCTCGGAATGAAAGGCTGGGGATTCGGCAGACGGTTGGGGCTGTTCTTGTCCAAAGCCATCCAGCTGACGGGCATACATCCCGCGCAACAAAGGCACAACCTCATCCCAGCGGAAATATAGCATAGCCAGACGCTTTTCCTCTGCATCCATGACTTCCAGTTCTATGCCCTGTGCCGTGGTACGGTAATCGGCAATATCGCCGGTCTCCAGATTCAGTGTCTCGATCTCACCGGAATAGGCTCTGCTCAACCAGTAGGCGATCTCGCTGTTGCTCCTGCCGGATTGCAGCAGCGTGGAAAGCTGCTGTTTATCCGCTTCATCCATGAGTCCATGGGCCAATACATCCCGCAAGTCTTGATCTGCCTTGTCCGGGTCAATGGAAAGAAACTCGGTATAGTAAGCATTGCGGCGGTCTGCCCGAAGCAGCTGCTCGAACTGTTCTTTGCGCTCTGCCCGGTAGATGGGATATACCATGCCGGTGGGCAGAAGCTGTACGGTGTCATCCCTCAGCTCGGTGATCTGATAGGCGTCATCCTCGATATACACGGTATCGCCCACAGCATAGACCGGGGCAGCAGGGTCATAGGATGTTCTTTGCGGAGTTGGGCGGCGAACTGCGTCATATTCCTCATCGGAAATGGAAACTTCGGAAGTCTGCTCTGTCTCGGCATCTGACATCACCTGTTGGATAAACGGGTCATTGTCCAGTTTTTCCGGGTCTGCCACCTGTCCGTTGACGATTCCTCTTTCCTCCAGAGCTTCCCGGATGGCGATTGGGTCGATGTCGTCAAAACGGTCCTGTTCTTCTTCGGTATAGAACCGGTCCTCCTGAATGAGCTGGGCAAGCCTGCGCTGTACCTTCGGCCAGGGCAGCTGCGTTTCCTCCGGGCTGCCGGCACGGACAACGAACAGGCTGTTGCTGTTACTGCCGCCGTATTCCTGAGCCAGCCATGCGGCGGTATCTTTTTCTCTTGCATGGTCTTTCATATAGCGGACAACAGCGTGTTTACTCTCGATATTGCCGTTCCATGCACAAAGGGCAGTATCAATATCTTCCTGAGAAAGAGGGCGCAGAAGCTCATGGAGCTTTGGATAGGTTTCGTCGATCACTTCCCGGTGCAGGCGCTGGCGGAACTCCGGCACATCCGAATAAAGGCGGATCAGCTCCATATCCTTAGAGCCAAGAACCGCACGGCGCACAGCGGCATTGCCCTCGATGACAGCATTTTCACGGTCGGAATGACCGCAGGCATTTCGATATGCCACATCCTCAGATATGGCGGCAGTCACCACAGGCTTATACTGCTCAAACTGCTCCCGAAGGGTAGGCTTTGGCGTTTCTTCCTCTATCTCCGGCTGCTGGGCATGAATGGCATCTTCTTCTGCCAGATCCTTTTCAGCCTGGATCTTGTCATACTGCGCTTGTTCCTGTTCGGTAAGATAGCGGCCTTTCTGGACAAGTGAGGTAATGCGCTTGGCAACCTTTTCCCAGTTCAAGTGAACATCCGGGCAGTCCTGCTTTTTATAGTGCAGTCCTTTCCCATCGTGATCTTCGCCGCTGTGTGTTGCGCCGGACAGGGCATGAGAGCGTCCGCCAATGCCATACTCGTCTTTAAGGAATCTCACTTTTTCCTTATCCGTATGGTTTGCCATGAAGAACGCATAGATACGGCCTTTTCCTCCGGCGAAACTGCTTCCGCCGGTCATGGCGGCGTCGATCTCATCCTCGGTAATAAAGTGCTGGACGGTTGGCACTTTGGAAAGCTCTGAAGAAAAGGTCCTGCGGGGCAGGTCAAGGTCCTTCAGGTTCTCCCAGATCTCCCTCGGTCTATGATAGTGAAAACGCAACAGGTCACGGTCCTGCTGATAGGCAGTCCAGAAGGCGGCGTATTCTTCCTTGAGGGTCTGGCGGAAAGCCGGGTCACTCAGCTGCTCCGTCAGGCGGCGAGTCTCCTCCGGGAAACCATTGCCTTTGATCTCTGACAGGCAGGACAAATATCCGGCTTCTCTGGCACCCTCACTGAGATCGTGATACAGATACCAGAGCTTTTCTGCAAGGAGGGAGCGTTCATAGCCTGCCGCTTCTGCAAGCTCCACATTGGAGGCAAACTGGCCACTTTCCAAAAGTTCCCCGATGCGCTCTGCGGCGCTCTCCCAGGAAATGACCTGGGCAGACCTGTCATAACGGACAGACTTCCCGTGGGAAAGATGGATACCATCCTCGGCATACCATGCGCTCACACTGCCAAGGCCATTGCCGCCGTGGTACAGCGTTTTCAGTATCTCGGCAATCTCAGCGGTGGTTTTCTGCTTTTCAAAGGCTGCAACCACACGCTCCCTTTGACGGTCTGTATTGCCGCCCAAACGCAGCACATGGTCGATGTCATTTTGGGCAAAAGAAAAAGCAGAGGATGTATGCGCTACATTCTCTGCTTCATCTATGGATTGGATCTGTTCCGCTTCGGAGAGGAACAGGTTTAGGGTCAGCTGTTGATAAGCTCCGCCATCAGGATTTCCTCGGCCTGAGCTTTGCAGGTGTTCATCAGCCCCACCCACTTCATGGGATCGCTGGCTTTCAGTTCCTCGGTGGCTCCCGCTTCCTTCGCCAGCTGGGGCATCATCTGCTCCAGTCTGCTCTGGGCGGTCTCGTCGATCTCCAGAAGGTGCGGGTACAGCTTCTCGCTCAGCAACATCTGGTTGTAGAGGATGGGACGATGTTCCTTCAGGTAGGTTTTCCTCATCCTGCCGTACTTGCCCAGGGGTTTCTCCGGCTGCTGGCTCAGCTTCAGGTCGGGAATCTGATAGTCTCCGTTCTGGATGTAGGTCATGGGATTGTTCATCTTGCTTGCTCCTTTCTTGGTTGGCTTCGCGCTCTGCATTTCGGACGGTAACGCCGATCTGCCGCAGCACCTGCTGGTTGATCTGGCTGACCGCTGTTCCCAGCGCCCCGATGGTGGACGGGGTGTTGAAATCAAAGATCGCCATGAAATCTTCGTGGTCGAAGTAGCGTTCCGGCTCCAGTCCACAGCGGGACATCAAAGCGTAAGTGATGCTGACGGTGGCGGCTGCCTTGAACTGCACTCCGATGTTATACTCATCATATTCCTCCAAAAAGGAACCGTCAACGATATAGAAGAAGTCCTGCTGATGCTCCGTCCAGTATTCCTCAGCCAGTTTTCCGGCTACCTCCGTGAGCTGTCCGGCAAGGTCATCACCGGAAACATCATAGGTGCGCTCCAGCATGGCCTGCACGGAATCCAGATGGCGCTCCTCCAGCTGCCACAGCCAGGGAGTGCGGGAATGTTCACGGGTTCCGGTGTCGGAAATGTCAAAGACATAACGCAGGCGAGGTCTGTCCCCGGAATCATCCACCAGAGCGATTCCCTTGGAACCGCGCCTTACATAACGGCCCATCTTTTCATTCCACAAATCGTACTCTGCACAGGCGGTGGCGTCCGGTCGCTGGGCGTAGATCATCAGCTGCTCATGGAACGGGTATTTGTAAAGGCGGGAAGCAGTGGTGAGAAACCCCGCCCATTCCTGCCAGCTCCCCGTGAGCTGCGTTGCCACCTTCTCCGCCATCTGTGCATATAGTTCAGCTTTGGTTGGCATAGTGTTCTGTCCTCCTTTCAGTTTTGGAGTAAAGAGGTGGGGTGGCATATTGCCACCCCATCCCTGCGATTATGGTGTTTACTGGTCAAAATCCGGATACAACTCCAGCTCGGCAAACTCGGCATCACTCATGGCCTGGAGCTTGCCCAGTGCGCTGTCTGTCAACTCCCGCAGCTCGGTTTCCTCCGGGGCCAGCTCGCCGCGCATCTCACGCAGGCTGTCGATCAGTCCGGTGCGGCTGCCGGTATTGTAAATGCACATCAGGTTCATTTCCTCAAAAGTAAAGTTTCCCATATCAAATCTCCCTTTCCGCACTCTTTTTTGGCGCTATCTTTTTGTGTTCTGCCTTGGGCTGGCTTTTCAGCTGCTCCATGACGGACTTTTTCTTTTCCCGTTCCTCCCGATGGGTGGCGGCTGCCAACTCCATGAGGGAAATGGGCTGACCGCTTCGGGCCTGCTGTTCCAGCTCTGCCACCGTGGGTTCTTTTGCGCCATTGTTGATGATACCGTCGATCATGCCGTAATCGTCCTCCAGGGCCATTTCCGCATTTTTCAGCGGGTTTTCTGGCAGGAATCCGGGGATCTGGGTAAAACCAACGCTGTCACAGTAATGACAGGATACCTTACCGTCCTGTCTGATCGCAACGATGTCGCTGACGCTCATGGAGGGACTGTGAAAGTCCACGGGCTTTTCCAGATTGAATTGCTGATAGAGTTTTTCCAGCTGCTCCGGCACAGTGCCAGACTCCCTCAGAGGAGCTGTGTAAATGAGGTCATAATTGCTGCGGTCTATGGAAATGTCATGGGACTTTAACCAATCCAGATTCATAAAGCGCACATTCTGCGGATCGTCACGACTTACCTGATAGATGGCAAAGCAATCTCTGTTCTGGGAGAGAAATGCCTGTTCGCGTTCCTGCTGATGTTCCTGACGCTCCATGACCTTTTCGTGGAACTGAGGGCTTTTCTCCCATTCCTCATGGTCCACACCGAAAAGACCGCCATGATCCATGATTTCCTGCGGGTCAAACACCATGCTCTCCGTATTGTCCTCATGCAGCACATAGACGGTCAAACCGGCGGCATCCAGTTCCAGCGCCCGTTCTCTGGTAACAG
>ENA-OQKX01000259-OQKX01000259.1-human-gut-metagenome-genome-assembly--contig:-NODE-259-length-11594-cov-3.258394_pt1 | contig 11594 bp, 14 predicted proteins | sample MGYA00242654_ERZ504810 | MGnify/ENA primary metagenome ERZ504810 (study PRJEB26092, sample SAMD00036378) | human gut metagenome | host: Homo sapiens | study: EMG produced TPA metagenomics assembly of... | reverse complement strand
GGTAGCGGGCGATCTGCTCTTTGCCGGTGCCCGGCTCGCCGCAGATGAACAGGGGCTGGCGCACGGCTAGCAAGGGCGTTGATCTCGGCGTCCTGCGTGCCCATGGCACCGCTCAGGCTGTAAAAGCTGTTAGAGAAAAGATATTCGCACTCGCCCTGGTTCAGCGTCCGCAGCCCCGGGCGGCTGGAATGCAGCGGGATGCGGGAGGGCACGCAGTAGAACAGATACCGCTGCACATTGTTCATCAGCAGCACCTGCGCCGTGATGCTGTACAGCTGGCTACGCTCGGTGTAGTAGAACTTTAAGCTGCCCGTGGCAGGGATCTCCCGCAGATGGGTCTGCAAACAGCGGTGCAGCTCCGGGGAGATGTCCTTCATATTATTATAGAGCAGGCTGCCGTCTGGCTCCATCACCACCACTCTGCCGCCCTGCTCCTGCGTGATGCTGCGCAGAAACAGGTTCTCCTGCCGCAGCTGGCCGAACCATGTGCTGATGTTCACCGCCTGATCGATGGCGCTGTGCAGGCTCTCGATGCCGGAGGTGATCAGGAAGGCGTCAAAGCCCATCTCCCGGGCAATGGTGTGGGTGACCATATCACAGACCACCATCCGGTAGCCGCCCTGCTTGAGCCGCTCCAAGGTGTGGCGCACCTCCTCGGCACTGCGGACGGTGAGAATGTCCAAATCAAAGTTCAGCAGGCTGCAAAGGGTGTGGCGGGCTCGGTGATGCTGGGAAATCGACCACAATTATAAGTGTAAATACAATCCAAGCTAAACTGATCATCTTAGATTTGAATGTGTCATTATTAAGTGGGGGAATAACAACTAGTTTTTGTTGAATGGCTAGATCCATTTCTTTCACAGAATTATAGCGATTCTTATAATCGAGTTGTGTTGCTTTTAAAATAATTTGTTTTAAATCAAAGGAAATATTGCTTTGATGTTCTAGTGAACCATTTAATAAGTAGTTCATTAATTTACCCAAGGCATAAATGTCAGTTTGTGGATTGGATTGTTGAAAACCAAATTGTTCAGGTGCTGCATAGCCAACACTGCCTAAGATAAGGGTATCTTTACTTTTTTTGGAATCTAAAAATCGTGCAATGCCAAAATCAAGGAGTGTTACCTTATTATTGTGATAAATAATATTTTCTGGTTTGATATCACGATGAATAATTGGTGGATTTAACTTATGTAATGAATCTAAACACTCGCATAATTGATGCATGATGTCTTTAACTTGTTCTTTTGAAAAGGATTGTTGATCCAACGTTTTACCTCTATATATTCCTCAATTAGTATTAGATGATTGTCATTTTCTTGTATCACAAAAATTTTAGGTAAGTAAGGATTCTTTATCTTTTGAATCGTTTGATAAAGAGTCTTATCATAATAATTCAATTCTTTCTGGATATATTTTGTATGTGATATTTCATGTTCTACTAATGAAATTGTTTTATCTTGATCTTGTTTAATTATTTGTAAAGTCTTCATAAATTGCTCTTTCTTGTGTATATTATAAGTATTATGACAGAGACAAATCAATTATTAAAAACAATTCAAGAAACAAAGAGTGATGGTTTAAATACTTTAATGGAAAGTCTAGATAATTTAACTTTTTCAGAGTATTTAAATCACATATTAGAAATTAAACATGTAACTAAGGCGCAAGTTTTATCGAAGACGACAATTCAAAGAAATTATGGGTATACAAATCTTTGAATGGATCAAAGGTTCCTAATAAAGATAAGGTGATTCAGTTAAGTTTAGGATTAGGCTTAGATTTACGTATAGACAAACAACTTATTGTCGTTATCAAATAATGGGATGTTGTATCCAAAAGTAAAAAGAGATGCTATTATTGATTTATTGTATAGAAAATCATAAGAGTGTATATGAAACCAATGAGTGTTAATGGAGTATCAGTTAGAGTTATTGGATTAGTGATGAAAAACCATCACTTTTTGTTGACTTTGGAAAACAAACTCCTATAATGCCTATAAAGTTACTAGGAATAATAAGTGGAGGTACTGATTATGAAGCGATGTTGCAGCTCTTTAAATGAATAATATTGAATTTGTTTAATAGGAGGAAAAGAAAATGACAGTATATAAAGCAATTTCAGATTTGATTGGAAATACACCATTAGTAGAATTAACACATATTGAAGAAAAAGAAGGTTTAGATGCTAGTGTAGTTGCAAAAGTAGAATTTTTTAATCCAGCTGGAAGTGTAAAGGATCGTATCGCAAAGAAAATGATTGAAGATGCAGAGAAAAAAGGTTTGATTAAACCTGGTGCTACATTGATTGAACCAACAAGTGGAAATACAGGTATTGGTATTGCGTCTGTTGCAGCAGCTAAGGGATATAAGGCTATTATGACAATGCCTGAAACAATGAGTGTAGAGCGTCGTAACTTATTGAAGGCGTATGGCGCAAAAGTTGTTTTAACAGATGGAAAGGCTGGGATGAAGGGGGCTATCGCAAAAGCTCAGGAATTAGCAGCTGCTACACCAAACAGTTTTATTCCAAGTCAATTTGAAAATCCATCAAATCCTCAGGCCCATTATGAATCAACAGGTCCAGAAATTTGGAAGGATACAGAGGGGAAAGTTGATATTTTTGTTGCCGGTGTTGGAACGGGTGGTACTGTAAGTGGTACAGGTAAATATTTGAAGGATCAAAATCCAAATGTAAAAGTGGTTGCGGTTGAACCTGCAACAAGTCCAGTACTTTCACAAGGTCATGCAGGTCCTCATGGTATTCAAGGTATTGGTGCTGGTTTTGTTCCGAATACTTTGGATACAAGTGTATATGATGAAGTCTTTACAGTCACAAATGAACAAGCTTATGAAACAGGTCGCTTGATTGCACATAATGAAGGTATGTTAGTGGGTATTTCAAGTGGTGCTGCTACATATGCCGCTATTCAAATCGCAAAACGTCCAGAAAACAAAGGGAAAACAATCGTCGTATTGTTACCAGATACAGGTGAGCGTTATTTATCTACTCCAATGTTTGCAGAATAATGAAAAAGCGAAGTATTTCTACTTCGTAAAAGTCTTGGCATAGCCATGATCTTCTCTAGAACCCGTACCAATGGGTTCTTTTATTTTTCCAATTTCTTCAATTTCAAATGGTGTTAATTGATATACATAGTTTAGCCAGTTTCGATATAGAAGATTGGCATGGCTTCTCCATTTTAAAATAGGTTCTTTTTCTGGATCATCATCGGGAAAATAATTGAATGGAATATGGATGGGTTTATTGGCTTTTAAATCTCTGAAATATTCATCTTTTAATGTTTCTTTTCCATATTCTAAATGACCTAAAATAAATATTTGACGATAGTCTTTTGTGACAATGATGTTTGATCCAATTTCATCGTTTTTAGATAGTATGGATAAGCATTTCACTTTTTTGACGGCTTCTTCATCAATTGCCGTATGTCTTGAATGCGGCGTATAGTGGATTTCATCAAAGCCATTCGTTAAAAAGTCATATTCATCGACTAATTGTTCTGGAAAGATGCCTAAATACTTTTCTGGCAAGATATGCTTTTGAACTCCATAATGATAATAAAGTCCAGCTTGGGCTCCCCAACAAATATGTAATGTAGAATAGACGTGAGTCTTAGACCATTCCATGATTTCTTCAAGTTCACTCCAATAATCCACATCTTCATATTCTAGATGTTCAACAGGAGCTCCTGTAATGATCATTCCATCGTAGTAATTATTTTTAATTTTTCAAAGTATGTGTAGAATTTAACTAAATGATCTTGGCTTGTATTTTTAGAAATATGATTTTTGACCATCATAAAATCAATATCAACTTGAAGTGCACTTTTTGAAATTAATCGTAAGATTTGTGTTTCCGTTTCTATTTTTTTGGGCATTAGATTTAAAATCACGATCTTTAATGGTCGAATTCTTTGCCTATGTGCACTTTTATCTTCAATCGCAAAGATTTTTTCACTTTCTAATATGTCTTTTGCGGGCAATGCATCGGGTATGTTGATTGGCATATATAAACAACTCCTTTTTTGTATACTCTTTATTATACTCGAAAAAAAACAGAATGGAAAATTCCATTCTGTAAAAGACTATGCTTTCATTGCGTCTAGTGCTTGTTGTAAATCGTTGATAATGTCTTGTGCATCTTCAAGACCTACAGAGAAACGAATTAAATCTGGAGCTACACCAGCTTCTTTTAATTGTTCTTCACTCATTTGACGGTGTGTATGACTTGCTGGGTGTAATAGACAAGTTTTTGCGTCGGCAACATGGGTTACAATAGAAGCTAATTTTAGGCTATCCATAAATTTTTCAGTTTGATCACGATTGGCTTTTAATCCAAATGACAATACACCACAAGTTCCGTTTGGACAATATTTTTTAGCTAATTCATGATGAGGGTCACTTTCAAGATCTGCATATTTTACCCATGCAACAGCTTCATTGGCTTCTAAGTATTTAGCTACAGCTAGTGCATTTGCACAATGTGCCTTCATACGAACGGCTAATGATTCTAATCCTAAGTTAAGATAGTATGCATTTTGAGGCGCTTGGATTGATCCTAAATCACGCATCAATTGGCTTGTAGCTTTTGTGATATAAGCTAATTTACCGAATTTTTCGGCATATACAATACCATGATAAGATTCATCGGGTGTAGTTAGTCCTGGATATTTATCGACGTGTTCTAGCCAGTTGAAATTACCACTATCTACAATAGCTCCACCTACACAAGATGCATGTCCATCCATATATTTTGTGGTAGAGTGAGTAACAATATCAGCTCCCCATTGGATTGGTTGACACATAATTGGTGTAGCGAATGTGTTATCGATAATTAATGGAACTCCATTCGCATGTGCAACTTTCGCAAATTTTTCAATATCAAAAATACGTACAGTTGGATTTGTGATGGTTTCTCCAAAGACACATTTTGTGTTTGGCTTGAATTCTTTTTGAAGGTCTTCTTCACTGATTTCTGGGTCAACAAATGTACAATCAATACCCATTTTCTTCATTGTTACACCAAATAGGTTGTATGTTCCACCATAGATAGCACTTGAAGCAATTAGGTGATCTCCAGCTTCACAAATGTTAAATACCGCAAAGAAGTTTGCAGCTTGTCCACTTGATGTAAGCATAGCAGCAATACCACCTTCTAATGCAGCAATCTTACTAGCGACAATATCATTTGTTGGGTTTTGAAGGCGTGAATAGAAATATCCACTGTCTTCTAAGTCAAATAATCTTCCCATTTGAAGACTTGAATCATATTTAAAAGTTGTACTTTGATAAATTGGAACTTCTCTTGGCTCACCATTTTTTGGCTCGTATCCGGCATGTAAACATTTTGTTTCAGTTTTCATAATAAATTTACCTCATTTCCTATCCATTATTGTAATATTATCTTTAAAAAAAGTAAAAGAAAAGCTTAGATTATATAATCAAAGCTTTGTTCGTGACTTAAAATGTCTTGGAGTGTGATTCCTTTTAAATAGGTTTTAATCACTTGATTTAATCCTTCATAAATATAAAGTGTTGCACAATCTTCTTTTCTAGGACATGTATTTACATCTGAATCTAGGCAGGCAACGCAAGATAAATTTCCTTCGGTTGCGACAAGTACATCATATACACAGATTTGGTCGATATTTTTGGCTAATTTATAGCCACCTTGAAAACCACGATTGGATTGAACCATTTGGCTCTTGGTAAGAATGGGTACGATTTGTTCCAAATATTTTTTGGAGATATTTTGTCTTGCGGCAATGTCTTTTAGTGTTATAAAGCCTGAATCATTATGTTGAGCTAAATCTATAAGTAAGCGAAGGGCATAGCGTCCTTTAGTTGATATTTTCATTTTTTCCTCCATTTCCCCGCGCCTAAAGTCGCGCGGACACAAATACTTTATTAATAAATTCTTTTCCCACGCTTTATGTGTTACCATGAAAAAGAGGTGGTACACGACAGAGCACGTGGAGGTGAGTAGGTATTCTACTCGATAGAATTAACCTGCATTTTTATAAGTTGCCGTCATCATTTCAAGCACAAATAATAGGGGACTTTGAGCCCGGACACTTATAATTGTTTAATCAACTGTTGTCGATTCGCTTTGATGACCGTCAATGCCACTTCTCCTTTCACAGAAAGGAGATTTTTTATGACTTTTAAAATTGTTCGCTTTATTTGTGGTGGTATGGATGTCCACAAAAATCTGATTGTTGCTACAATCGGAACTACAGACAAACAAACTCTAACTACTGAATATATTCAGCAATCATTCTCCACATTTTATTCGGACTTGATTCGTTTAAAAGAGTGGTTTATATCACATGATTGTTATGATGTCTGTATGGAATCTACAGGTAAATACTGGATTCCAATTTATAACGTCCTTGAAACTGAATTGAACATTTGTCTTACTCACCCAAAATATGTTAAAGCCATTAAAGGCAAAAAGACTGATAAGCGAGATTCCAAATGGATTTGCGACCTTTACAAGTGTGATCTTGTCAAACATTCTTTTATTCCTGAAAAAGAGATTCGAGAAATGAGAGAAATTGCTCGTTACAGATGCAAGCTTGTCTATATGCGTTCTTCCGAAAGAAACAGATATCAGAATTGTTTGACAGTTTCTAATATCGGTCTTGCTTCTGCAGTTTCTGATCCTTTTGGTAAAACTGCTACAAACATCATGAAGGAATTGATGCAATCTGAAGTAATTGAAGATGACAAGATTTTGAAACTTATTCATAAAAACTGCAAAGATAAAGATAAAATCTTAGATTCATTACAGGGATACCACATCGAATCAGATCAACGCTTTAAAATGGATACAGTTATGAATCATATTGAGTATCTCGATAAACAGATTCAAGCCTGCGAAGCTGAACTTATCAAAAGAGCTTATCCATTGCGAGACTATTTCCAACACATAACCCATATCAAAGGAATCAGTGCACTCTCAGCTATCCTGATTGTTTCTGAGATTGGTACAGATATGAATCAGTTTGAATCCGATAAGCAGCTTGTCAATTGGGCAGGTCTTTCTCCTGCAAACAATGAAAGTGCAAATAAGAAAAAATCCGTTCGCATCTCTAAAGCTGGTCAATACCTAAAACCATTGCTTGTTCAATGTGCACTTTCTTCTATTAAAGACAAGAATTCATACTTCGGAATCAAATACTGTCGAATCAAAAAACGCAGAGGCCATAAGAAGGCGATTATCGCAATAGCACGAATGATGCTTGTCTGTATATATCACATGATTCTTACGGGTGAAGAATTTAATCCATGTGATTATGAATCTTTAACAAATCCAAAGCCGAAAAAAGAACCAATAATGACAGTTGAATCTGCTTTACAATTCTTAAAAGATTCAAACTTTGATTTTTCTTCAATTCAGTTATAAACAATAATTTGAAATTGTTTTTTAGTGATTTTGACCACCTCTTTTTAGTGCGGCCTTTTTTTATGTTTTTTCTAAGTTTTATTCACACTTATGTTCTTCATCGATTTTAAATGGAATGCGTATCACAAATTGAGAACCCACACCTTCTTGACTTGTAAACGCAATGGATCCACCCATCTTTTCGACAAGGCTTTTTGCGATTGGCATACCCAAACCTGTTCCCACATATTTAGAACGACTTCCCATATGTTCTTGGGCAAAAGGCTCAAAGATTTTGTTCTGGAATTCTTTAGACATACCAACACCTGTGTCTCGACAAGTGAATTCAATCACTGTCGAATTTGAATGATTTGAATTCAACTCTTTATAACTTACATAGATAAATCCATTATCCCGATTGTATTTAATGGCATTGGAAAGAACATTCATTAGTACACGCTTTACATGGATTGGACTTCCCATCAAATATGGATGGGTAATACTTTTTTCTTCTTCGACAATTTGAATATTACGCTCTTTTGCGAGTTCTTCTACTATTCCAATCGTTTCATCACTCAACTTATCTATATTAAATCCAACTTCTTCAAGGACGATTTCACCCGACTCAAGCTTACTCATGTCTAATACTTCATTCACTAATTCAAGTAATGTATTTGAAGCATCTTTGATCTTTGCACGACAATCCGCCTGCTTTTCAATATCATCCCTATAATAATCACCAACTTCAACCATACCAATGATTCCATTGATGGGAGTACGAATGTCGTGAGACATTCTTTGAAGAAATTCGGTTTTGGCAACATTCGCCGCCTCTGCCTTTTTAGCTGCCTTTAATAATTCTTCTTGGTGCGCCTTCTCTTTTTCTTGATCTTTAACCTGTCTTATACGATTATTGCGATACCCAATATATCTTAGTACAAGCACAAACAATATATATATAAGTAAAATCGCAACTAATTTTGTGAAAACACCTTCAAATACCACATGATCTGGAATATAGGCAAAGATATAATAATTACTTTGTTTCAACATAATGCCATAATAGCCTGCGCCTTTACTATTAAAACGATAAATATGTTGACTATCCTTATTCTTTTTTAAGAATTGAACGACTTCATTGTTTTTTGTCGAAGCATGAAGTAGTGATCTATCATTACTCGCGATGATGTTTCCCTATCGCAAACAAGAATCGTTCCATTCCAATTTTGTACTATATCCCTTTAATAGATTTTGAAGCGTTAAATTATAATTCTGCGCAAAATAAGCGGAAGTATAAAAATAAGTAGCCACAATGCCAGGTGCATCACTTCTTGCACATGTCGCAATATCTATATGAGACCCATCATCCAATTCAATACGTTGAGAATAAGTTCTTTCTGGATAATTCATATAGTCCAAAACAATATCTTTACGGATATATTTATGAACTTGTTTTAAAATGGAATCATTTGTACTATAGGAACTTTCTATATTCCCATTTTCATCCAATACAAGACTTCCATCCATCCATAACGTACTCAGATTTTCTTTTAGAAAAGCTTGATCTATAGGGTTTCCTGCATCCACTTCACTTTGAATATTCGTTTGAAGCTGACGACAACTCTCAATCGTTCGTAACAAACTCTTCGATTCACTCGCCTCATTATAATGGGTATAAGTGGAGCATTGTACCTTTACATAATTTACGATTTTTACCAACTTGGCCTCTGTTTCATCTTTTTGTGTTTGAATAAAATAAAATGCAGAAGAGAAAATCATGCAAACGCCTAGTAGTGCTATCAGTATATGGTAGTAACAATTTTTAATACGCAAAATCATCCACCTCCAAATACTTTTCTGGATCCGATAGATATTTACCTATGATTTTTTTTAGAAGTGCCATCCTTACGCATCTCTTTTAAAGTCTTGTCTAACTTCTCACAAAGATCACGCTTATCATTTTTTTGAGAAAGCTACACCAACGCCTACTTTCATCAACGGCTCTTCTAAAATCGAAAAATTCGCATCATAGTCCTTCATATATTGAATGATTCTCTGTCCGATGTCGTGAAGAGTGATGAGACAAGAATTCTTTATGGACAGGACTTCTTTTACGAGAAGCTTCTCGGACTGGAATTCAAGATTACACCATTTTCATTTTTTCAGCCGAACTCCAAAGGGGCAGAAGTACTTTATGAAACAGTAAGAGAATATATCGGAGATATCGATAATCAGGTTGTATTTGATCTGTTCAGCGGAACAGGAACAATTGGTCAGGTACTTGCTCCGGTTGCGAAGAAAGTGATCGGTGTCGAGATTATTGAAGAAGCAGTCGAGGCGGCAAAAGAAAATGCTGTCCGAAATGGACTTTCCAATTGTAAATTCATTGCAGGCGATGTGTTTAAAGTGCTTGATGAGATTGAAGAGAAGCCGGATGTGATCGTACTGGATCCGCCGAGAGACGGAATCCATCCGAAGGCACTTCCGAAGATCTTGAATTATGGGGTGGATAAGATTGTATATATTTCCTGTAAGATGACCAGTCTGGCACGTGATCTGGAGATGATGCAGCTGGCGGGATATCGTGTGGAGAAGATGACGGCGGTGGATCAGTTTTGTGAGTACGGTGCATGTGGAGACGGTTGTTCTTTTGTCCCAACAAAAACCAGATGACACGATAGAGATCGACTTAGACCTGGACGAGCTGGATGCCACCAGTGCCGAGTTGAAAGCAACCTATCAGGAAATCAAAGATTATGTGCTGAAAGAATTTGGCTTGAAGGTTTCAAGTTTATATATTTCTCAGGTAAAACGCAAATGTGGAATTGAAGTGGGAGAAAACTATAATCTTCCAAAATCAGAAAATGCAAGAGTTCCACAATGCCCGAAAGAGAAAGAAGATGCTATCAAGGCTGCCCTGAAATATTATGCGATGATCTAAGGACATCGCTGATTTCAAGGAGGAATAACACATGAAAAGCACATTTGAAAAAATGGGTGGAACCTACACACTTGGCGCAGACGGAATTTACTATCCGAATCTTGTCAGTACAGATGAAGAACCGCATTATGGGAAATATGGAATGATGCGGAAAACATATCTGAAAGAGCATCGTCCGGCAATGTATTCACTGTATATGTTGGAAGACAGATTGACAGAACATCTGAATACTGTGGACGATGAAGCACAGGAGAGAATGGATATTCTGGTGAGTCAGATGATGGAAAAACAAGCTATTACGGAAGAATTGAAAGCCTATGACCATATGGAATGGGTCAGGGCGGTGAATAATATCCGAAATGCAGCAGAAGAGATTGTGTTGAAAGAATTAGTGTATATTTAAAGCGTGGAAAGCTCCTTCGGGAGCTTTTTACCGTTTCTACAAACAATTTTTTCGCGTGCCGGAAAGCAATCTATTTACATGGAACAGATGCAGAGAGAGAAAATATTGGAAGGTTATGATTCTTGATCTAGCTTTTTTGCTATTGCTCTTTTGAAGATGGTAAAAAAACAAGTGATATGGTAAAATAATACTATTAGATTGAACGGACAGAAATGAGGAAAGTTGATGAATTAAGAAATGTAATTGCAAATCAATTTGCCTGCGAATATAAGACTTATGACTTTGGGGAAATCTGTAATGCATTCATTGATGATTTGATTAGATTAATGGAAAATAGTATTAAAAATGAACAAGGCAATTTTTAGTTGACATAAGGAGAACAGAAAAATATGAAAAAATATTACGCAGAAAGACATGGTTTACTTACAAAGCAACTACAGATAGATTTTGATGAGTTATTACAGTATTTCGGACAGGTATATAAATATTTTTGTGATAAAGAGTATTTTGAAGTGGCTACAAGAGGAGTGTGGAGGTCAAATTCCTTATACGCAGGATTCGGAGCAGATTTTACCACCAAGTTTGTTGCCATCACCGGAAGTGTATTTTGCAACATGCTTACAGGATAAAGAGGTTTGGCCAATTTGGCAATATCTTGAAGAATATGATGAGCAGACATTGTTTTCAGTGATTGAGATTTTATACGACCATATTGGTGTTTATAACTATGAAATAGATCAGTTTGAAAATGAAGCACAAAAGGAAGAATTTGCTGAACAAATTAATAATATCTTACGTGCATATAAAGAGGGATATTATCTTGAACCGACAAATGGATTTATA
>ENA-OQKX01000258-OQKX01000258.1-human-gut-metagenome-genome-assembly--contig:-NODE-258-length-11596-cov-3.821955_pt1 | contig 11596 bp, 12 predicted proteins | sample MGYA00242654_ERZ504810 | MGnify/ENA primary metagenome ERZ504810 (study PRJEB26092, sample SAMD00036378) | human gut metagenome | host: Homo sapiens | study: EMG produced TPA metagenomics assembly of... | reverse complement strand
GATTCTGCTAATGCAATCCATAATTTTCTCCATGTTTTAAACGTTCATATCAGGTGAAAAAATATACTGCATTTCCTTTACTTGTCATATCTTTCTGATAATGGGCTTTGGTATCTGTCGTTCATAAATTCCTCCTTAACATTTGACCTTATTTTATATATTCTCCACGGATATCCTCTTTTGGTGGCTCCATTGGATATTTTTCATCAAAACATCCTGTGCAAATCCCAAGTCCGCCTGCGATTTCTTTTAATCTTTCAACTCTAAGGTATCCTAATGAATCTGCACCGATTATTTCGTTGATTTCTTCTATTGTTCTATTGTGGGCAATTAACTGATCTCTTGATGGTATATCAGTTCCAAAATAACATTCATATAAGAATGGTGGTGAACTGATTCTTACATGTACCTCTGTGGCACCTGCATCCTTTAACATCTGAACAATTCTATCACTTGTGGTTCCTCTTACAATTGAATCATCAATCATTATTACTCGTTTACCACAAACTGCCTCTTTTAAAACATTTAATTTAATTCTAACACTTGATTCCCTGCTCTTTTGCTGAGGCTTAATAAATGTACGGCCAACATAACTGTTTTTGACAAATGCCGTTCCGTAAGGAATTCCTGATTCCATTGCATAACCCATGGCTGCTGCATTTCCGGATTCAGGTACACCCACAACAATATCTGCTTCAACCGGTGAATCCATAGCTAAGAATCTTCCTGCCATAATTCTTGAATGATATACACTCACTCCATCAAAATTGCTGTCCGGTCTTGCAAAGTAAATATATTCAAAAATACATCTTGCTTCCTGCTCTTTTGGTAATGCCATCGACAAATCGGACTGGATTCCGTTTTCCGGTGTAATGGTCACAACCTCCCCCGGCAGGACATCACGTACAAAATCTGCTCCGATCGTCTCCAATGCGCAGCTCTCAGATGCAAGAATGTAAGCATTATCACGTTTTCCAATGCAGAGCGGTTTAAAACCAAAAGGATCTCTTGCACCGATGAGTTTCCGCGGGCTCATGACAACCAGCGAATACGCTCCTTTTAATTTACGGCAGGCTCTTCCAACAGCCTCCTCAACTGTCTTGGATTTCAGACGTTCTCTTGCGATATGATATGCGATCACCTCCGAGTCAATGGTCGTCTGGAAAATTGCTCCGGTATATTCCAAATCTTTGCGAAGCTCCATTGCATTGATAAGATTACCGTTATGTGCCAGCGCCAGCGTACCTTTTACATAATTCAAAACCAATGGCTGTGCATTTTCACGGGTGGATGCACCCGCTGTGGAATAACGCACATGTCCAACTCCGATATCTCCCTTCATCGGTTCTAAATTATCCTGGGCAAACACTTCATTTACAAGTCCCATTCCTTATGGGAAGTCACTTTTCCCTTAGGACCATCTGTCTCGCTGACTGCGATACCGCAGCTTTCCTGTCCTCTGTGCTGCAATGCAAACAGTCCATAATAAATGGTAGACGCTACATCTCCTCCATCAAAATCATACATTCCAAAGACACCACATTCCTCATGCAGATCATCCCATGGTGTATCTTTTTCAAACTCGTTGTTATACATATAATCGTTTCTGCCTTTCCGCTGGTTTCCTGAAAATCCGTCAGTGTAACTAATGTGTACCTGTTGGTGTTTTATTTAAATTCTTTTCCTGTCAATAACGCAAATGCTTCTTTGTATTTATCAACGGTCTTTGTTACTACCTCTTCTGGTAAAAGGAAATCATTGTCAGGGTTTGCTTTTAACCAGTCTCTCACATACTGCTTGTCAAAGGATGGCTGTCCTTTTCCTGCTTCATATCCCTCTAAAGGCCAGAATCTGGAGCTGTCCGGAGTCAACATTTCATCACCGAGAACAACATTTCCATTCTCGTCCAAACCAAACTCAAATTTTGTATCTGCAATAATAATTCCTTTGCTTAAAGCATATTCTGCACATTTTTTGTAAAGGGCGATGGTTGCGTCTTTAATTTTGGTTGCATATTCCTCACCTTTTCCCGGATGAAGTTTCTCTAACACTTCCACACTCTGCTCAAAGGAAATATTCTCATCATGATCCCCAAGATCTGCCTTTGTACTAGGAGTATAAATCGGTTCCGGTAATTTATCGGATTCCACCAGACCTTCCGGAAGTTTGATTCCACAGACTGTACCATTTTCTTTGTAGCTTGCCCAGCCGCTTCCTGTGATATAGCCACGAACGATACACTCGATTGGAAGCATCTCAAGCTTCTTGCACATCATGCTGTTTCCGTCAAAACGCTCCTGTTGGAAAAATTCCGGCATATCCCTGACATCTACAGAAATCATATGATTCGGAACAACATCCTTTGTAAAATCAAACCAGAACTTTGACATCTGGGTCAGAATTGCGCCCTTGTCCGTAATCCTGTTCTTTAAAATGTTGTCAAATGCGGAAATACGGTCAGTAGCTACAATGATCAGGCTGTCTCCGTTATCATAGACTTCTCTTACTTTTCCTTCTTTGAATGGTTTAAATTCCTTCATTTTCGCTCTCCTTATTCTTTTATTTTTCGATTAACAAACTCTTTCCGGTCATCTCTTTCGGCTGCTCTAATCCCATAATCTGAAGCAGGGTCGGGGCAATATCTGCCAGGCATCCGCCCTCACGCAGTGTATACTTCGGATCCGCATTTACGAGAATAAACGGTACCGGATTGGTTGTATGGGCAGTATGTGGCTCACCTGTTTCGTAGTCAATCATTTTCTCTGCATTTCCATGATCTGCACAAATAAACAGAACACCATCCATATCCTTCACCGCCTGGACTGCATCTCCTACCAGTCCGTCCACACGCTCGACTGCCTTGATGGCTGCCGGAATCACACCTGTATGTCCGACCATATCCGGGTTTGCAAAGTTGATAACGATCACATCATACTTGTCTGACTTAATAGCCTCAAACAAGATCCATACCAACCTCCGGAGCACTCATTTCCGGCTTCAGATCATATGTTGCAACATCCTTCGGGGAATTTACCAGCAGACGTGCCTCATCAACGTTTGGCTCTTCCACTCCGCCATTAAAGAAGAATGTAACATGTGCATACTTCTCTGTCTCGGCCAGACGAAGCTGTGTCTTTCCGCACTTTGCCAGGTACTCACCGAATGTATTTACAATATGCTCTTTTTCAAATGCGATCAGCTTGTTCGGGATCGTCTCATCATAGTCCTTAAAGCAGACAAATGTTGTCTTAATGAACGGACGGTCAAATCCGGTAAACTTGTCATCACAGAATGCACGTGTCATTTCACGGGCACGGTCCGGACGGAAGTTAAAGAAGATCACGGAATCATTCTCTTTTACAACAGAGACCGGTTTTCCATTCTCTGTAATTACGGTAGGAAGTACGAACTCGTCTGTTACATCCTTTGCATAGGAATCTTCCATTGCCTTAACCGCATCTTCTGCCTGTACGCCCTCACCCTTTGTCAGGGAATCATAGGCTTTCTGTACACGATCCCAGTTATTATCACGATCCATTGCATAGTAACGTCCGGATAAAGAAGCAATCTTTCCAACACCGATCTCTTTCATCTTCTTTTCCAGTTCTTCGATAAATTCTTTTCCGGATGCAGGAGGTGTATCACGTCCGTCTAAGAATGCATGAACATATACCTTGCTCAGTCCCTGCTTCTTTGCCATCTCAAGCAGTCCGTAAAGATGTGTAATATGACTGTGCACACCACCATCGGAAAGAAGTCCCCACAGATGCAGGTCCGAATCATTTTTCTTACAATTATCCATGGCTGCAAGCAGTGCCTTATTCTCGAAAAAGTCACCGTCTTCGATTGCCTTGGTAATTCTGGTCAGATCCTGGTAAATAATGCGGCCGGCACCGATATTCATATGTCCAACCTCAGAGTTACCCATCTGTCCGTCCGGAAGTCCTACTGCCAGGCCGGAAGCCTGTCCTTTTACAAAAGGACATTCCTTCATTAATCTATCCATCACCGGGGTATTTGCCAGCGCAATGGCATTTCCCTCTGTACGGTCATTCAGACCATAACCGTCAAGAACCATTAAAACAACAGGTTTTTTGCTCATAATTCATCCTCTCTTTCCATTGTAACAATCCTATACTATTGTACTTCATTATTGTTACACAAACACTTATTATATTACATAATTTGAACGGGATTGCAAGTGTTCACTGCAAATTTCCCACGATATCTATCGATTTTAAATCCAGATCCACATCATCAAAATACTGTCCATAACGCCTTCCGGACGTATAGGCATAAGGAGAAACTCCCGGTTTTTCGACATTTTTATACGGATAAAAGAATCCGTCCTCATCAATTCCCACATGATTGGAGATATCTGCCAGATAATGATAAAATGCTTTGATCTGTTTTTTTTCTGTCAGAATCGAAGTCGTAAGCGAATCCTGTATGCACGGAATCATCCGCAATTTCAGACTGCCGGAACCATCAATCTGAATCTGTGCAATCGTTGTGTAAAGTTTTCCGGTAGAAAACCAGAAATTTCCCACGCTGTATGCCACCGGCACATTTTTTATAAACTCAACGCCCTGCAGACGGTGCGGATGTCCACCAATCACGGCGTCTGCACCAGCTTTTACACAAAGGTCTGCAATCTCTGTCTGATCCTGCCCATAATGGATCTTTCCTTCTGTTCCCCAGTGAACATACGCGATCACATAATCACTGTTCTTCTTCGCACGCTTCAGTTCTTTCTTCCATACCTCTTCCTGCTGGGTCTTTAATACTCCCGGTTTCTCCTTCTGGGCTTTCTGTGTAAAATGATAAAACCTTTCGATTTCCGTTGCAGATACAATCGCAATCTTTCGTCCACCTGTGACCACATAACGCACAGCGCTTGCCTCTGTCAGATTTCTGCCACCACCACTGTACGGAATTCCCGCAGCATGCAATGCATCCAGCGTATCTAAAAATCCCTGCTCACCATAATCAAACACATGATTATTTGCCACAGAGACCATATCTATTCCCAGTGTGCGCAGGAATCCGGCATCTTTGGGATCTGCCCGAAAACAGTATGCTTTGCCAACCTGCCGCTGTCCCCGTGTTGTATAAGCAAACTCATTGTTTGCCATCGTAAAATCTGCCGAAATCAGTTCCTTTTTACTTCATCGGAAAAATAATCCGCCATGTGATTCTTTGCCGTCTTCCCCGTACACCAATTCTCATCCAGACAGATATCCCCGACAAAATCCAGACGGATGCATGCCGGATCGGATGCTTCTTTCCAGATCACATCCTCATACGAATACGACATATACTGTTGCTGCCTGCAATACATAAGCCACAGAACATGCATACTGTTTCCGGTAAACCGATACCACAGATCCGGGTCCTGATTTCCGTTTTCCAGCTGTGTATACAGACTCTGCAGCACACCGCTCCCATACTTCGTTTCAATCCATCCCATAAAGGCTTCATCCACCGGATATTTCTGAAAAAACTTTCCGGAGGCAGTCCTTAAAATCTGGTTTTCCAGATCCTGTACTTCCGGCTCGGTTTCCTGTGATTTCTCCGTGACCTGGGAGGTTTTTTCCTCATATTCAGTTTGTACTTCCTTAGTCTCTTTCAGCGGCTGTGTATTTTGGATGATGCCATGTGTCAAAGCAAAAATAAACAACAAGAGAACGACACATTCCAGACATTTTTTCTTCATGTGTAAAATTTCAAAGGCTATTCACCTGAAATTCAGATGAATAGCCCTATAACCATACAATATCAGATTCTAGTAGTTTACAATCTTACCGAAATCAGCTTTCAGGGATGCTCCGCCAACCAGACCACCATCGATGTCCGGCTTTGCGAACAGCTCTGCTGCATTTCCTGCATTTACAGATCCGCCGTACTGGATACGAACAGAATCAGCAGTAGCCTGATCATAGATTTCAGCTACACATGCACGGATTGCGCCACAGACTTCCTGTGCCTGATCGGATGTAGCAGTCTTGCCTGTTCCGATTGCCCAGATTGGCTCATAAGCGATTACCATGTTTGCAACGTCTGCTGCTGCAACGCCTGCAAGATCAGATTTGATCTGAAGTCTGATCCAATCAAGTGTTACACCCATCTCTCTCTGCTCTAAAGTCTCTCCACAGCAAAGGATTGGAGTAAGTCCTGCCTCGATTGCCTTCTTAACCTTCTTATTTAAGAGAACATCATCCTCTTTGAAGTAGTCACGTCTCTCGGAATGTCCGATTACCACGTACTTAACACCAGCGTCTACCAGCATCTCTGCGGAGATCTCACCTGTGTATGCACCCTTCTCTTCGAAGTACATGTTCTCGGCTCCAACCTGTACGTTGGTTCCTTTCACAGCCTCTACAACCGGTACGATATCGATTGCAGGTACACAGTAAACAACATCTACGCTGTCAGATACTACTAATGGCTTTAACTCTTCTACTAATTTTACAGCCTGGCTTGGAGTCATGTTCATTTTCCAGTTGCCGGCTACGATTTTCTTTCTTGCCATGATTTTTATTTCTCCTAATCTGTAAATAATTTAACTGTCTTTTATTTATCGTCTGCTGCTACTACGCCTGGCAGTTCCTTACCCTCTAAGAATTCAAGGGAAGCTCCACCACCGGTAGAAATATGGCTCATCTTATCAGCATAACCCATCTGGTTAACAGCTGCAGCGGAATCTCCACCACCGATGATTGTTGTTGCATCGGTCTCTGCAAGAGCCTTAGCTACTGCAAGTGTACCAGCTGCAAGTGTCGGGTTCTCGAATACACCCATCGGTCCGTTCCATACAACAGTCTTAGCTGTCTTAACAGCATCTGCAAACATCTCTGCGGACTTAGGTCCGATATCGCATCCCTCACGGTCTGCCGGCATAGCTGTGATATCACATACTTCTGTCTCTACAGGTCCGTCGATTGGATCCGGGAAATCCTTGATGGTAACAGCATCTACAGGAAGAAGGATCTTCTTGCCCATCTTCTCAGCCTTAGCCATCATTTCCTTACAGTAATCAAGCTTCTCATCATCGCAGAGAGAAAGTCCGATCTCATATCCCTGAGCCTTGATGAATGTGTAAGCCATACCACCACCGATGATAAGGGTATCACACTTCTCAAGCAGGTTGTTGATAACGTTGAGTTTGTCTGCTACCTTAGCACCACCGAGGATTGCTACGAATGGACGTACCGGATTCTCAACAGCATTTCCTAAGAAGGCGATCTCCTTCTCCATCAGGTAACCAACAACATTCTGTCCACCCTTTGCAGTGATGAACTTTGTAACACCGGCTACAGAAGCGTGTGCTCTGTGGGAGGAACCGAATGCATCACATACATAGATGTCTGCAAGATCAGCAAGTTCCTTAGAGAACTGCTCACCGTTCTTTGTCTCCTCAGCGCCACGAAAACGGGTATTCTGAAGTAATACAACTTCTCCCTCTTTCATTTCCTCAACAGCCTTTGTAGCTGCCTCGCCTGTTACGTTGTAATCAGATACGAAGTTTACTTTCTGTCCGAGAAGCTCCTCAAGTCTCTTGGCAACCGGTGCAAGGGACTCTCCTTCGTTTGGTCCGTTCTTTACTTTTCCAAGATGGGAGCAAAGGATTACCTTTCCACCATCGTTTAATAACTTCTTAATTGTAGGAAGAGCAGCTTTGATACGGGTATCATCTGTGATCTCGCCAGCTTTCAGTGGTACATTGAAGTCACATCTTACAAGGACTCTCTTGCCCTTTGCGTTGATATCATCAACTGTTTTCTTATTTAATGCCATGTTTTTATTCTCCGTTCTGCCTTTTCGGCAATTTTAAACCCGAAGAAAAGGAAATGACTTTCCAACCGATTGTTTCATACTCCGCAGCTGCATGAAACAGCGGAACCCTTTCCTTTTCTTCTTATTTGTCATAATGAAAAAAGGTCCGGCCCTACAGGCCGGACCCTTTCACATAAACTAAGATAGATTATGCTAACTCAGAGAAGTACTTGATTGTACGAACCATCTGAGATGTGTAGCTGTTCTCGTTATCATACCAAGAAACAACCTGAACCTCATACAGATCATCACCGATTGGGTTAACCATTGTCTGAGTAGCATCGAATAAAGAACCGAATCTCATACCAACGATATCAGAAGATACGATCTCGTCCTCATTGTATCCGAAGGACTCATTAGCTGCTGCCTTCATAGCTGCGTTGATGTCTTCCTTAGTAACGCCAGCCTTCTTAACAACTGCTGTAAGAATTGTAGTAGATCCTGTAGGGGTTGGTACACGCTGTGCAGATCCGATTAACTTTCCGTTCAGCTCTGGGATTACAAGACCGATAGCCTTTGCAGCACCTGTGCTGTTTGGAACGATATTAACTGCAGCTGCACGGGATCTTCTTAAATCACCCTTACGCTGTGGTCCATCAAGAGTCATCTGATCACCAGTGTAAGCATGGATTGTTACCATGATACCAGACTGGATTGGAGCAAACTTGTTAAGAGCATCTGCCATTGGAGCTAAGCAGTTTGTTGTACAAGAAGCTGCAGAAATGATTGTGTCAGAAGCCTTTAATGTCTCGTGGTTTGTATTGTAAACGATTGTAGGAAGGTCGTTTCCTGCTGGTGCAGAGATAACTACCTTACGAGCTCCGGCATTGATATGAGCCTGAGCCTTCTCCTTGCTTGTATAGAATCCAGAGCACTCTAATACAACGTCAACCTTTAACTCACCCCATGGGCAATTGTTTGCATCTGGGAAAGCGTAGATCTTGATTTCCTTACCACATACTGTGATAGAATCATCGCTTGCAGAAACTTCATCTGCATGCTCGTACTTACCCTGTGAGCTATCATACTTTAATAAGTGTGCTAACATCTTTGGGCTTGTTAAGTCGTTGATTGCTACTACTTCGTATCCTTCTGCTCCGAACATCTGTCTGAAAGCAAGACGACCGATACGGCCGAATCCGTTGATTGCTACTCTTACTGCCATTCTTAATTCCTCCTAGAATTGTAAATAAATAGTCTCATGGGACTTGCGTCCCAAGCTTCCTTTATTTTACCCAATTATTTCCGAAAGTTCAAGTCTTTTCTCCGTCTTTGTTAATTTTTTCACTAAAGGTATCTATTTCCCCTGAAATATAGTATAATCTTACGAAAAGACTTTTTCCAAAACCAACCACACAGAAAAAAGGAGGCTCTTATGCTTTGGGATACACATATGCACACGCATCACAGCGGAGACAGTGACGCATTGATGCCTGACATGATCCAGGCCGCTGTACGGCAGAACCTGGATGGCATCTGTTTTACCGATCATTTTGATTATGATTACCCGGATGATCCCAATCTGTTTCTTCTGGATTTTGATTCCTATATAAAAGAAGTCCGCAGTTTTCAGGACACCTGCCGTGACCGTCTTTCCATTCGTCTCGGAATCGAAGTCGGTCTGCAGCCCCACATCACGGAAATCAACCGCAAAGCGGTGACCGGACATCCGTTTGATTTTGTCATCGGTTCCTCCCACGTTGTTCACGGAATCGATCCCTATTACCCGAAATACTATGAAGGACGCTCCGAAAAAACTGCTTACCGCGAGTACTTCGAATCCATTCTGGAAAACCTGAACACCTATTCCGACTTCGATGTATACGGTCATCTCGATTATGTTGTCCGCTACGGTCCGGACCGCAACCGTTTCTATACATATGAGGCCTATGCCGATATCATTGATGAGATTCTGCGTAAACTCATTTCCATGGGAAAAGGGATCGAAGTCAACACGGCAGGATTCAAATACGGGCTGGGACATCCAAACCCGACCGAAGCTGTTCTTTTACGCTATCACGAACTCGGGGGAGAGATTCTGACACTCGGAGCCGATGCCCATGCGCCGGAGCACGTTGCATATGCGTTTGACCGTCTCCCTCAGATTCTGCGGCATGCAGGCTTCCGGTACTTTACGGTCTTTACCGGCAGAAAGCCGGACTTCCTTCCGCTTCCGGAATAGCGAAAATAAAGGATTAATTCCAAAAATTTCAAAATAGGTATTGCAAAATCCGAATAACACGGTATAATGTAAGTATTGAATGGTGTTATTTAAATATAGCATGCACGTACGCAAATGAGTATGTAGTTCAATTTTATTAAACAATTATCTAATTAACTACTCAGTTACTCAATTTCCTTTAAGTAACTAAGAAGGAGCAGGTTTCCTCGCCTGCTCCTTTCTTTGTTTTTCGGACTTCTGTTTGTATTTTCATGATATTACAGCATGCAGGCAACATCCTGCAGATAAAGATCACGCATCTTTCTCACATCCGACCGCCTTGCCTTGCTGCATGGCACTGAAATCTCTTCCTTAAGCTTTACTTCTTCTCCAATTTGCTCGATATAAGCACAATTGATCAGATAACTTTTTGCCGAATGTACAAAAAAACAGCCCTGAAGCATCTCTTCGTACACTGCCATTCTGCCACGAAAACGATAGTTTTCTCCATCTGCACAATGAATGGAAAGGTAATGCCCCTGGCTCTCCAGATACATAATATCCTGTATCCGGATCAGCTTATGAGAACGCTGATGCCGGACCGTAATACTCCGCCCTGCATGCTTTATGGCCCACAAACGGCATAAAAGCTTTTCCAGTTCCTGTTCCGAACGCATTTTCCGCATATACGCAACCGGTTGATAAGAAAATGCCTCAAATACATCCTCATCATGGTCACTCAGAAAAATCAGAGAAGTTTCCTTTTTCTCCTCCCGATTCCGAATTTCTCTGGCAAGCTCATACCCATGTACATCAGCCAATCTCGTGTTCAGAAAAATCAGATCCATTTTTCTGTCATCCAGGTCCCTGCAAAACGATGCACCCTCCGTATAAATCCGTACATTCGTCTCAAGCTTCCGGTCCTGATAGAAATTGCGCACATGGTCCTCAAGCTTTGACGCAAAGCTCTTATCCGAATCGCAAATCACTATTTCCCACATAACTTCTCCTCTTTCAACTTTCACATTTGAACAGGTTGCATTTGATCTTTATATGTCTGCCGTCTTTTTGCTGTTACTCTCAGACCTCTTTTTTATGAAAGTAAGAACGGCAAGCAGAAGCACAAGGCTGATGCCCAGTGCTACCCACCAGATCTGTACCAGTCCTGCAATGATATAGCCAATGATACATACCACAGCAACAACCGCTGCGTACTGCATCTGTGTTGTCACATGGTTGATATGGTTACTCTGCGCGCCGGCCGAAGACATAACCGTTGTATCCGAAATCGGTGAAATATGATCCCCGCAGACGGCACCTGCCAGCACTGCGGAAACCGCAATGATCATCATTTCCAGATGATCTGCCCCCGGAAACATGGCGATTGCAATCGGAACAAGAATCGCAAATGTTCCCCAGCTTGTTCCGGTAGAAAACGCAAGGAACACTGCAACAACAAACAAAACAGCCGGAAGGAACAGGCTAGCAGAAGCACTCGTTCCAACGATGGATTCCACAAATGTACCAATCTGCAGAGCATCTCCCATTCCCTTTAAGGTCCAGGCAAATATCAGTATTCCGATCGCCGGAATCATCAGC
>ENA-OQKX01000257-OQKX01000257.1-human-gut-metagenome-genome-assembly--contig:-NODE-257-length-11611-cov-4.369035_pt1 | contig 11611 bp, 13 predicted proteins | sample MGYA00242654_ERZ504810 | MGnify/ENA primary metagenome ERZ504810 (study PRJEB26092, sample SAMD00036378) | human gut metagenome | host: Homo sapiens | study: EMG produced TPA metagenomics assembly of... | reverse complement strand
AAAAACATATGCGTATGATGATGGGGATCAGCCAATTGATTTTTATCCATGCGATTTCGTTTACTTTGTTAGCAAGTACAAAAGATACGTTCAAGTAGATTATTTTGAAAAATATTATTATTAAGAAGCAGCCATGGAAAAGTCATGGAAGTTCCAGATATAGCTTTGGATAAACACACTAAACGTGGACAAGAAATGGGACGAGGATCAAAGCACTTCTTTGAAGAGGGAACAAAGGTCATTCCTCAATTGAAAATTGATAATGATTATCGTGAAAGATATGGTAAGATTTTAGAGAAGTATGATCCAAATCATGTTGTACCGAATGCATTTAAGTATAACCCAGGACAATATTAAGATTTAAAAGACCAGCTTTGACTGGTCTTTATTTTAGGAGGAAATTATGTCAACAGCACACAATAGCGCAAATATAGAAGATGTCGCAAAAGTTGTTTTAATGCCAGGTGATCCATTAAGAGCTAAATTGATTGCCGAAAATTTTTTAAAGGATGCCGTATTATTTAATGATGTACGAGGCATGCTAGGATATACAGGGACTTATAAAGGAAAAAGAGTTTCTGTCATGGGAAGCGGAATGGGAATGGCAAGTATGGGAATCTATTCCTATGAACTTTTTAAATTCTATGATGTGGATGCCATTATACGAGTAGGTAGTACAGGAAGTTATTCTGAAAAACTACCAATGAAATCTGTAGCTTTAGTCAAAGGAAGTTATTCAGAATCTACCTATGCCTTAGCACAAAGTGGTGATACAGATACAATGCAATATCCAGATGAAGATTTAAATAAGTTGATTGAAAGTGTAAGTCAAGAAGTTTCAATTCCTGTTGTAAAGACAAATACACATTCTAGTGATGTGTTCTATTATGAAGGTGATTTAGAACAACCAGAAAAAATGGTTGAAGAACAGGATGCGCTTTGCGTCGAAATGGAGAGTTTTGCCCTATTCCACAATGCCAAGGTATTGAATAAAAAGGCGGCTTGTTTATTAACGGTATCGGATTCTTTATGTACAAATGAACATTTAAGTGCGGATGAAAGACAAACATCCTTTAATGAAATGATTACCCTTGCCTTAGAAAGTGCAATTCGCTTATGAAATACAAAAAATAGTTTGTGTCGTTATTGATTCTTTTGGGATTGGACAAGCTACAGATGCCAAAGAATTTGATGATGTAGGTGCCGATACTTTTGGACATATCCTAGAATATCGCCCAGATTTAAAGATAGATAATCTATATCAATTAGGTTTAGGAAATCTTCATCCTTGTGGTAAAGCTTTACAATCAAAAGGCTATGCTTGTAAGATGCATGAGGCAAGTTGTTCCAAAGATACAATGACAGGTCATTGGGAAATGATGGGAATTCATACGACAAAACCATTTAAAACATTTACTGAAAATGGTTTTCCTGATGAATTGGTTCAGGAATTAGAAAGATTAACAGGTCATGTCTTTATTGGAAATAAGAGTGCAAGTGGAACGGAAATTTTAGATGAGTTGGCGATGGAAGAGATTCAATCGGATGGAAAGAAATTGATACTTTATACATCGGCCGATAGTGTTCTACAAATTTGTGGACATGAAGAAGTGACAGGACTTGATGAATTGTATCGTGTTTGTCAAATTGCTCGAGAAATAACTCTAAAACCAGAATATAAAGTAGGAAGAGTCATTGCCCGTCCTTATGTTGGAGATTCAATTGGGCACTTTACACGCACGAGCAATCGTCATGATTATGCTTTGTCTCCATCGAGTAAAACCGTTTTAGATGTCTTAAAATCAAATGCATTTGATGTGATTGGCATTGGTAAGATTCGTGATATCTTTAATGGGCAGGGAATCACAAAAAGTATTCATTCGACTTCAAGTCATGAGGGTATGCTTCAAACGATTGAAGAAATGAAAAAAGATTTTACTGGTTTATTATTTACGAATCTTGTGGATTTTGATGCCAAATGGGGACATCGAAGAAATGTTTCTGGATATGCCGATGAACTTGAAGATTTTGATGTCTTGCTAGGGCAATTACTTTCAGTTCTTGATCCAGATACACTATTGATTATAACGGCCGATCATGGAAATGATCCAACCTATAAAGGAACGGATCATACTCGAGAGTGTGTGCCATGTTTAATGTATTCACCTAGTATGAAAGAATATGGAATATTGGATGATTCAAGTTCTTTTGGTGTTCTTGGTGCAAGTGTTTTAGATAACTTTGATTTATCAAAACCATCTGATTTGATTGGTGAGTCTATTCTTGATTTGACAAAGTAGAAAAAATATATTAATTTATTTTAGCGTTTTATTTTCGTTTTGGTATCCCCTATGAAACTGCCAAAACATAGGGGAGGTAATTTTTTATGAATAAAATGGAAAATATGGAAATCAAACAATTGGTGGTTTCTATGAGTTTGCCCATCATCATCTCGATGGTGATTCAAGCTTTATATAATATTGTCGATAGTATCTTTGTTGCCAAAATTTCAAGTGATGCCTTAACCGCTGTATCTTTATGTTATCCAGTACAAACCATTATGATTGCGATTGCCTGTGGTACAGCCGTTGGCTTTAATACATTGCTTGCGCGATATTTAGGTGAAAAGAAATTTGATTATGCGAATAATACAATGATGCATGGAATCTTGTTAGGATTTGTGAATGGACTTGTCTTTTTGATTTTAGGTTTACTATTTTCTAATGTCTTTTTATCTTGGTTTACATCTGATTCAAATGTGGTTTCACTAGCCAATACGTATATTCGTATATGTACGATGTTTTCATTTAGTGTCTTTGTACAAATTATTTTTGAAAGTAATCATGCAGGCAACAGGAAATGCCATTTACAACATGGTTATGCAAGGAGCAGGAGCCATTATTAATATTATTCTAGATCCAATCTTGATCTTTGGATGGTTCGGTCTACCTAAAATGGGGGTTGCCGGAGCTGCTATTGCGACCGTTATTGGACAGTTTTGTGCCATGCTTATTGGATATGTTATTACGAAGGTAAAAATAAAAGAATTGGATATCCATATACATAATTTTTCCTTTTCGATACCTATTCTATGTAAAATCTATAAAGTAGGTGTACCTGCCATATTAATGCAGTCTGTATTAAGTTTTATGACTGTTTTTATGAATATGATTCTAGCACCAATCTCAGCTATGGCGATTACTGTCTTTAGTGTTTACTATAAATTACAGAATTTCTTGAATATGGCCGTGCTTGGAATCACCAATGCCTTAATTCCAATTGTTGCCTATAATAATGGGGCCAACAGAAAAGATCGAGCAATTGAAGCTATACAATTTTCTATGATTTTATCGATTTTCATCATGGCTGTAGGAACAATTGTATTTCAATTATTCCCTAAACAATTATTAGCTATGTTTAGTGCGAATGACCAAATGTATGGATTAGGAATACCAGCCTTAAAAATCATTAGCTTAAGCTTTGTGTTTGCAGGTATCAGTATGGTACTATGTGCTGCCTTCCAGGCTTTAAATAAGGCAAATACTTCGTTAGTGATTACTTTGGCTAGACAACTAGTCATCTTAATTCCATTGACATATGGGTTGATGAAATGTTTTGGCATTCATGTAGGTTGGTATGCTTTTGTGGTTACGGAATTTATATGTACCACATATTCATTATTTGAATGGAGAAAAATGAAAAGGTAGCATTCGCTACCTTTTTGCGTATTTAAATGTATACATACAAATGGATGTGGCAATGGCCACGTTTAGACTTTCAAAAGTTTCCATTTCAATTTTGACAATGTGATCGCTTAAATCAATTAATTCTTTACGAACACCTTGACCTTCGTTGCCGACTAGAATTGCGTATTTTTCACTTGGTTTAATATCTTGAAGATCTTTATGTTTATCATGTAAAGCTGTGGCATACACTTCAATATTTCTTTCTTGAAGCTTTTTAATTTCTTCTACTAAATTCGTTTGAATCACAGGAATATAGAAAAGGGCTCCTTGACTGGACTGAATCGTTTTTGGATTGTAGATATCCGCACATCCTTTTGACATATAAATGCAGTCGATGCCAAAAGAGTGGGCGGTTCTCAAAATCGTTCCTACATTTCCTGGATCTTGTACATTATCAAGTAATAGAATATTTTCTTCTTTTACTGGCTTTAAGTTTAGCTTTTTACATACACCAATCATCTTTGAATTTGAATTCTGATTTGACAATTTATTTAATACTTGTTGCGTTACTGTTTCATAGTTAAATTGAATGGGGCATTCAATTCCTTCAAGAATAAATAATTCTTGTAAAGCATTTGCGTTATATGCTTCTTTAACCATATGTTCGCCTTCAACTAGAAATAAAATTTGTCTTATCTCTTTCTTTTTTTTGAATTCAGTTTGGCGTATTCTTTTATTTTCTTATTGTTTATTGATTGAATCATAAAAAAATATTACCATACTTCGGCTTGAAAAAAAACATGGACTTCGATATAATTTGAACTGTTAAAGCAATGAGAAGACATAGTAGCTATTTAGCGCTTAGATAAGAGAGTAAACCAATTGGTGAAAGGTTTATATGAGTAGGGATAGTGAATTCACCTTTGAGTAAGAGTTAAAACCTCTTCCGTTTCATACGGTTATCATGGTCAATTAAGTGTGTCTATCAAGACGAAGCAAGATGGTAACGCGGCAAAAAGTCGTTCTTGCGTCGTCTTTTTTGTTTTTAGGGAAAGGAAGAACAACATGAAAACAATCGAAGAGCTTTTGCAGGAAGCTACACAAAAAATTCAAGATGTTAAAGATTCATCTTCATTGAACGATTTACGTGTCTTGTATTTAGGTAAAAAAGGACCCGTTCAAGAGTTGATGAAGGGTATGAAGGATTTGTCGAAAGAAGAAAAACCTATCTTTGGACAAAAGGTCAACCAATTGAAACAAGATCTTTCTAAGATGATTGAAGAAAAGAAAGAACAATTGGCGGCTTTTGAAATGCAAAAAAAGATCGAATCTGAAAAAATCGATATTACATTACCTGGTCGTAAACCAGAATTAGGGAATGCGCACCCATTAAATTTGGTACGCCAAGAATTGGAAGATTTATTCATTGGTTTAGGTTACCAAGTTATTGAAGGTGATGATATTGTGGATGATGAATATTGTTTTGAAAGAGCTAATATTCCTAAGGATCACCCAGCACGTGATATGCAGGATTCTTTATATATTGATCCAAATCGTTTATTGAGAACACATACTACGGCCATTCAGATGGTTGTATTAGAAGAAAGTGCACCAAATTTACCAATCAAAGTTGTATGTCCAGGTAAGGTATACCGTCGTGATGATGATGATGCAACGCACTCTCACCAATTCATGCAGATGGAAGGTTTAGTTATGGTGAAAAGGTCACTTTAGCGGACTTAAAGGGAACTTTAGAATTTATGGCCAGAAAGTTATTTGGTCAAGATCGCCAGATTCGTTTTAGACCTAGTTATTTCCCATTCACTGAACCAAGTGTAGAAGTGGATGTTTCTTGTCACATTTGTAACGGAAAAGGATGTCCAACATGTAAAGGGACTGGATGGATCGAAATTCTAGGTGCTGGAGAAGTACATCCTAACGTATTAAAAATGGCTGGTTATGATCCAGAAAAATGCAGTGGTTTTGCGTTCGGTGTAGGTATTGAGCGTGTTGCGATGTTGAAATATGGTATTGATGATATTCGTCATTTCTATACAAATGATAAACGATTCAATTCTACATTCAAACGTTATGAGTAGGAGGATTTAAATATGCGTATTTCAAGAAAATGGTTTAATCAATTTATGGATGTACAAGATCTTTCTATTGAAGAAATGGCAAAACGTATTACAGATGCTGGTTTTGAAGTAGAAGGTATTGAACATTTATCGCAAGGAACAAATTTAGTGATTGGTCACGTTGAAACTTGTACTGAACACCCAGACAGTGATCATTTACACTGTACAACCGTTAATGTTGGAAATGAAGTTGTCAATATTGTGTGTGGTGCACCAAACGTGGCTGCAGGACAAAATGTAATTGTTGCACTACCAGGAGCTGTTTTGCCTGGTGGAGAAATCAAGAAAGGTGTGATTCGTGGTGTTGAAAGTAATGGTATGATTTGTTCATTACTAGAACTTGGGGTCGATCCATCAAGTTTAGATGAACATCAAAAAAATGGTATTGAAGTATTACCAGCTGATGCACCAGTAGGAAATACGGATCCATTAGGTTACTTGGGCTTAGATGATGAAGTATTAGATATTGGATTAACACCCAATCGTAATGATTGTCTAGCTGCATTCAATATGGCAAAAGAAGCAGGAGCTATTTTAAATCGTGAAGTTAAACTTCCTGAATTTAATGGGGCTAGCGATGTGGGTAGCAAAACGCATCTTCACGTTGAAAGCACAACTGAAAAATGTCCACTATTCTATGGCAAAGTGATCAATCATTTAACAATCAAAGAAAGTCCAAAATGGATGAAAGAATTATTGGCAGCGAGTGGTGTAAAATCAATCAATAATGTTGTTGATATTTCAAATATTGTTATGTTAGAAACAGGGCAACCAATGCACTTCTATGATGCAAAATCATTGCCAGTACAAAGTATTGTTGTAGCGGATGGATTTGATGAGGAATATACAGCTTTAGATGGTGTAACTTATAAATTACAACCAGAAGATATTGTCATCACAAACCAAGGAAAACCAATCGGTATTGCCGGCATCATGGGTGGAGATGATTCTAAAATTTTAGATATGACAGATTCAATTATTATTGAGTGTGCAATTTTCGATCATGTATCGATTCGTAATACAGCTCGTCGATTAAATTTATCAACGGATGCGAGTGTTCGTTACCAAAAAGGGATTGAGCCATTAGCTAGTAAGAAAGCCTTAAATCGTGCCGTTCAATTGTTGATTGAATATGCGGATGCGACAGGTATTGAAGAAACGGTTCAATATGGACAAGTTCCTTATGAGCCAAAATCAATTTCTTGTACTTTAGAAGCTATCAACAATCGTTTGGGTACAGACTTCAACTTAGATGAAGTTGTGGATGTATTTACACGTTTAGATTTTGAACCTGAAGTTGAAGGTACAACAATTACATGCCACATTCCAAGTTCAAGAACCGATATGGAAGGTATGGCGGATTTAAGTGAAGAAGTCATTCGTATGTTAGGATATGATCGTTTACCTAGTACACTTCCAGTTATGCCTATGACAGAAGGTAAATTAACGTATAAACAACAATTGACTCGTCAGGCACGTCAATTCTTATGTGCTCAAGGTTTACAAGATTGTTTAACATATACTTTAATTAGTACAGAAAAGAAAGAGAATGCGATTTTCAACACGGATGAAGCGATTGAACTTGCAAGTCCTATGAGTGAAGAGCGTCGTTATATTCGTACAAGTATTTTGCCAAGCTTATTAGATGTAGTTTCTTATAACCGTGCTCGTAATATCAAAGATATCAATGTCTTTGAATTGAGTGATGTAGCTGGTGTAAGTGGTGCTAAAATGCATTTAGCTATCGCCATGAGTGGAAACTTGCAACAAACGCGTTGGACAAGTGATGTAACTGTTAGTGATTTTTATACATTAAAAGGTTTGATTGAAGCCTTCTTAGATCAGATTGGTATTGCCGCTCAAAGAATTTCATTTGTAGAAAATGATTTGGATACAACACATTTCCATCCTTATCGCAGTGCAAAAATCATGCTTGGAAAAGATTGTGTTGGATTATTAGGTGATATTCATCCTCAATATGGTAAGAATATTGTGATGGCTGAACTTGACTTTGATGCGTTGATTGATGTGAAGAAATCAAAAATCAAATTTAGTCCAGTATCAAAATATCCAAGTGTATCTCGTGACTTGGCATTCGTATTAGATCGTGCAATGCCAGTACAAAAGGTAGTGGATACAATTAATAAGCAAGGTCGTTTAAATAAAGAAATGATCATCCGTGATGTAGAAGTATTTGATGTGTATGAAGGTGAACACGTAAGTAAAAATGAAAAGTCAGTAGCGTTATCGATCACATTCCAGTCGGATTCTCATACATTAAAAGATGAAGAAATCAACCAAGTGTTTGAGGCAATCTTAGAACATATTCAAAAGGATTGTAATGCGACACTTCGTAGTTAAGAGATGTTTATGACATCTCTTTTCTTTTGTTCAACAAATCTTGTAAAGGGCTTACAAAAAGATTAAAATAAGACATATAAGGAGATTTTTTCTATGCAAAAATATATTTTAGCAATTGACCACGGAACAACAAGCACACGTGCCGTATTATTTGATAAGGCAGCTAACGTGGTAGAAATTGCCCAAAAAGAAACGACAATATCCTACCCACATCCAGGTTGGGTAGAACAAGATGCCAATGAGATTTGGCTTGCGTGTTTAGCCGTGATGAGCGAGGCTATTTTAAAAAGTAAAATCAGTCCAGAACAAGTAGCTGCCATTGGAATAAGTAATCAACGTGAAACAAGTGTTTTATGGGATGCATCAACAGGACTTCCTGTAAGTCCGGCTATTGTATGGCAGTCTAAACAGACAAAGAGTATTTGCGATGGTTGGAAGAAAAAGGGGTATGAAGATATTGTAAAGGCGAAAACGGGTCTTCGTATTGATCCTTATTTTTCTGCAAGTAAGGTTCGTTTTATTTTTGATCAGTATCCAGATGTGTATGAAAAGGCGAAAAAAGGGGAAGTCTTATTTGGTACGATGGATAGTTGGATTGTATGGAAGTTGTCTGGTTCATTAACACATATTACCGATGTATCAAATGCGAGTCGTACCTTGCTTTTTAATATTCATACTTTGTCTTGGGATGATGAGTTGCTTGAAATGTTTGATATTCCAAAATGTATTTTACCTCAAGTAAAACCTACATCCTATGCATATTGTAAGACGGCTGCGTATCATTTCTTTGGTCAAGAAGTGCCAATTTGTTGTGTTGTTGGAGATCAACAGGCGGCTTTGTTTGGTCAAGGCTGCTTTGGAGCAGGTGGCATTAAGAATACATATGGTACAGGTGGCTTTATGTTGATGAATACGGGCAAGAGAATTGTCGAATCTAAAAATGGTTTATTATCAACTGTGGCTTGGCAAATTGGTGATCAGGTCGATTATGCTCTTGAAGGAAGCATTTTTGTTTCTGGTAGTCTAATGAAGTGGCTTCGTGATCAGATGCAGTTGTTTGAAAATACAAAAGATACTCAAGCCATGGCCGAAAGTGTAGAGAATACCAATGGAGTTTATATTGTGCCAGCCTTTGTGGGTCTTGGAGCACCTTATTGGGATGATGCATGTCAGGCTAGTATTTTAGGTTTAACTTTTGGAGCTAATAAAAATCATATTGTACGTGCAGCTTTAGAATCTATGGCATATCAATCAAAGGATGTATTAGAGGCTATGAGACAGGATAGTCAAATTGATATTACTTCTATGAAGGTTGATGGTGGGGCTTGTGCCAATAACTTCTTGTTGCAGTTTCAAAGTGACTTACTTCAAATGCCTGTACAACGCTTTAAGACAAATGAACTAACGGCTTTAGGTGCTGCTTATCTTGCAGGGCTATCTTGTGGTTATTGGACACAAGATGAGCTTGGTGTAGGACTTTCTAAAGAGTTTGTGCCGGAAAAGAGTAAGGAAGAAATGGATAGCTTGTATTCAAACTGGAAAAAGGCGGTAAAAACTTGCCAGAGTTACAAATAAAGTTAGAATATTGGCATGGAAATTTATACAAAAGAAGATTTTAAACAAATTTTTATAGATTTAGGCATTCAAAAAGGGAGTAAGGTTTTATTGGAAGCAGATTTGGATCGTTATAGTGGTTTGGTTGGAAATGCTCAAATGTTGATTGAAACGTTGCAAGAATTGATTGGGGATACTGGCTTGTTGTGCATGCCGTGTTTCTCTTATTCTTGTTTGGATCCTGCTTGTCTTGAAAACTATTATCCTTATGAAAAGTGGAAAGAGGTTCGCGAGAATTTACCTGGTTTTCATGTAATATTTACGCCAAGTGAAATATATAAGGATTGCACAAATTTATTTTTACGTTATAAAGATGTTTATAGGTCAAATCATCCTGTATATAGTTTTGCGTATTGGGGTAATTTTGATGAAGAGGTTTTAAAGGTGGATGTCAATGATGCATTAAGTTTTCATGGAAGTTTATCTTTTTTAAATGAAAAAAATGCCTGTAACCTTCTTATTGGTGTGTTACCAGAAAAGAGTTTAATGGTGCAGGCACTTTCAAATGAGTATCAATTGGGAAAGACGATTGTACAAAGAGCGTTTCTTCGTTCAAAAAGACAATTGACAAAATCTTTTATTGTTCAAGTTGTAGATGAAGAAATATCTAGAGATTTACTAGATGGTTTGACAGTTCTACAAAGTGAATCGAGTTTAGAAGATGTTTATGTACTTAGAAAAGGGGAATAAAGAATTCGCAAATCTTTTCTAAGATAGCTTGATCTTCAATTGAGAAATTGTTGAATTCAAAAGAATCAATATCTAAGATGGCAACGAGTTTGCCATCTTTTTTTAAAGGAATACATATTTCTGAGTTGGAAGCACAATCGCATGCAATGTGACCAGCAAATTTATGTACGTCTTCAATTCTTTGTGTTTCTTGCGTTTTAGCACAAGTACCTACAACACCTTTTCCGTATGGTATGCGTGTACAGGCAACTTTTCCTTGGAAAGGTCCTAAAGTGCATTCTTGATTTTTTTCATCACAAATATAGAAGCCTAGCCAATTGATATTTTCCATTTCATGGAATAAAAGGGCAATCAAATTGGATATGTTTGCGATGTTTGGGAGTGTTTCATCCACTAAATACTTGCATTGTTCAATTAATATTTCATTCATTTTTATCACCGTACTTATTTTACCAAAAAAACAATGAAATTAGTGACTTTTGTCATTGAAAAAAAGCTTTTTTTTAAGTACTATATAAGTGTAAATAAAGCTTTTTTAAGGCTTGAAGAATTTGTGATTGATACTAATACTTCTGAAGGAATAACAGACAGTAAAATTGATAGCGCGAATCATTTTTAGTGTCAAAAACAAATTTTGGCAAAGAGAAGATTCTAGTAGGTTTGACGGAGCTGAATGAATCTTCTTGGTAATCCGCAATTAGATAGGGTCGACTAAAAGTTGGCTTCAAAAATTGTAGGGTTGAAAACCCTATGAGTGTTTAAAGGATTATTAACTAGGGAGCAGAGATATTGGTAATCCGCAATTAGATAGGGTCGACTAAAAGTTGGCTTCAAAAATTGTAGGGTTGAAAACCCTATGAGTGTTTAAAGGATTATTAACTAGGGAGCAGAGATATTTGAATCTCTGCTCCTTTTATAATGGGTGATTTGAATCAATGTATTCAGTTAACTTGTCATATAATTCTTCGAATCTTATGTCAATGTATCCTCGTAGCTCTTCAATTTCAAATTTCATTTCATTGTCTTGTAGATTTCTGAAGTATTCGATCAGTTCGATAATGTCCTGTGCATCCATGATTATTTCTCCTTTGGCTCCAGGCTGAATGTTGCGTTTGGATCGAG
>ENA-OQKX01000254-OQKX01000254.1-human-gut-metagenome-genome-assembly--contig:-NODE-254-length-11662-cov-2.304638_pt1 | contig 11662 bp, 9 predicted proteins | sample MGYA00242654_ERZ504810 | MGnify/ENA primary metagenome ERZ504810 (study PRJEB26092, sample SAMD00036378) | human gut metagenome | host: Homo sapiens | study: EMG produced TPA metagenomics assembly of... | reverse complement strand
TGCAGGACGAGATCGCAATGGATCTGGTCCGGCAGCAGGTGGGCCAGACTGTCCGGGTGCTGGTGGAAGGCTATGGCCGCAGCGACGGCACCCTCTCCGGCCGGTTGGACAACAACCTGACCGTGGAGTTTGCCGCTGACCCCGCCCTGATGGGCAGCTACGCACAGGTGCACCTGACCGGTGCCCGCGCCACTGTCCTGCTGGGCGAACTGGAAACGTGATCCCGGGGCACACCGGCCTCAATGATAACCTGACCATAAAAACAAACACATCAAAGGAGATTTTTGATTATGGATTGCATCGATCTGTTCAAGCGCGCCGCTATGGCACTGCAGACTGACCCCCGTTACCTGGCTCTGGATCAGGCCCGCAAGGCAAACGACAAGGATGAGGAACTGCAGAATCTCATCGGAGAGTTCAATCTGGCCCGCATGGATCTGAACAATGAGATCGGCAAGAGCGAGCGCAGTGACGAGCGCATTGCCGAGCTGAACACCAAGGTCAACGACCTGTATGGCAAGATCATGGCCGACGAGGGCATGACTGCTTACAACGAGGCAAAGCGCGACTGCGAGAATCTGGTCAACTATATTGATGCCATCATCAACACCGCAATGAACGGCGGCGACCCCATGACTGTGCAGGAGCCCAGCGAATCCTGCACCGGCAGCTGCTCCACCTGCGGCGGCTGCCACTAACAGGCAAAACGAGAACGCGGCTGCAAATCGCAGGCCGCGTTTTCCTTCCATTCGCAGTTACTTATTGCAAACCGACGGAAAGAAGCAAAGCGGCATAGCCCGCAGGAAAGGTGAAACGATTATGGCAGAACTGTCGCCCATGATGCAGCAGTATATGGACATCAAGAAGCAGTATAAGGACGAGATCCTGTTTTACCGCATTGGCGACTTTTATGAGATGTTCTTTGACGATGCGCTGACCGCCTCCCGGGAGCTGGACCTGACCCTGACGGGCAAGCAGTGCGGCATGGAAGAGCGTGCCCCCATGTGCGGCGTGCCCTTCCACAGCTACGAGGGCTATGTGGCCCGCCTGATCGCCAAGGGATACAAGGTGGCAATCTGTGAGCAGATGGAGGATCCGTCCAAAGCAAAGGGACTGGTCAAGCGCGATATCATCCGGGTGGTCACGCCGGGCACTGTCATCGAGAGCAGCATGCTGCAGGATGACAAAAACAACTACATTGCAAGCATTTTTCTGAAAGGGAATGCGGCGGGCATCTGTTTTGCCGATGTTTCCACCGGCACGGCCCACATCACCGAGCTGAAACGGGAGAAGATCGTGCCCGCCGTGATCGCGGAGCTCTGCCGCTACCATCCCAGCGAGGTGCTGATGAATCCCGGAATGCTGGACTGCCGTGAGCTGACCGGCTATATCAAAAAGAACATGACCTGCTCTGTGGAGCTGGTGGAAGAGGAGCGCTACGCCCCGGGTCTGGTGGCCATCTCGTTGGAAAATCAGTTTGGCCGCAATTGGGATGAGACCACCTCTATCGACAAAAAAGGTCTGGTGCGGTTTGCCATGGCCGCACTTCTGGAATACCTGCACACCACCCAGATCAAAGGTGTGGAGCGCCTGAAGACCGTCATCAGCTACAATGAAGCCCAGTATATGCAGCTTTCGCCGGTGACACGGGCCAACCTTGAACTCACCGAGACCCTGCGGGGCCGCGAGAAGCGGGGGACCCTGCTCTGGGTGCTGGACAAGACCAGCACTGCCATGGGCAAGCGGCTGCTCCGCACCTGGATCGAGCAGCCGCTGCTTTCCAGCGATGCCATCAACCACCGTCTGGATGCTGTGGAAAGCCTGGTCAATCAGACCGTACAGCGCGGCGATCTGATCGAAGAACTGCATTACATCGCTGATCTGGAGCGTATGATGACCCGCACGGTCTACGGCTCGGCCACGCCCAAAGAGATCTATGCCATGGCACAGACCTGTGAGCGCCTGCCCAGCCTGCGCCAGCAGGCCGAAAGCTGCGGCTGCGCCGAACTCAGCGAGATCGTCTCCAGGATCGACCCGCTGAGCGATATCAAGGACAAGATCTATGCCGCTGTGGACCCTGACGCGCCTTCCACCCTGAAGGATGGCGGTGTCATCGCCAAGGGCTACCACCCCGAGGTGGACGAGCTGCGTTCCATCCGCGATAACACCAAGGGTGTGCTGGCTCAGCTTGAGACCCGCCTGCGGCAGGAGACCGGCATCCCCAAGCTGAAGATCGGCTATAACCATGTGTTTGGCTATTTCATCGAGGTCAGCAACTCTTATAAGGCACAGGTGCCGGAGAGCTACATTCGCAAGCAGACCCTGACCACCGGCGAACGCTACATCACACAGGAGCTCAAGGAGCTGGAAAACTAGATCCTGGGTGCTCACGAGCGGCTGATCGCTCTGGAACACCGGCTGTTCAATGAGCTGCTGGAAAGCATTGGTGCCCAGCTCGACCGCATCCAGCGTACAGCCAACGCTGTGGCAGAGCTGGACGTGCTGGCCGCTCTGGCTCAGGTGGCAGCAGAAAACACTACTGCCGCCCCACTGTGGATGAGAGCGACCAGCTGACCATCGTGGAGGGCCGCCACCCTGTGGTGGAGCAGATGCTCAAGGGCAGTCTGTTCGTACCCAACGATACCACCCTGAACTGCGGCGAAGATCGCTGCCTCATCATCACCGGCCCTAACATGGCGGGCAAATCGACCTATATGCGCCAGAATGCGCTGATTGCCCTGATGGCACAGATCGGTTCCTTTGTTCCGGCCAGAGAGTGCCATGTGGGTGTAGTGGATGCCATCTTTACCCGCATCGGCGCATCGGATGACCTTTCGGCAGGTCAGTCCACCTTTATGGTGGAGATGACCGAGGTGGCAGAGATCCTGAAGAACGCTACCTCCCGCAGTCTGGTGGTGCTGGATGAGATCGGGCGCGGCACGTCCACCTTTGACGGCATGAGCATTGCCCGCGCCGTGGTGGAGCACATCAGCGACCCTGCCAAGGGACTGGGCTGCAAAACCCTCTTTGCCACCCATTACCACGAGCTGACAGATCTTGAGGGCACCATCAGCGGCGTGAAAAATTACAACATTGCGGTGAAAAAGCGGGGTGAGGACATCACCTTCCTGCGCCGCATCGTCCGCGGCCCTGCCGATGACAGCTATGGCATTGAGGTGGCAAAACTGGCCGGTCTGCCCGGCACCGTGACCCGCCGCGCCCACGAGGTGCTGCGCGCACTGGAAGCCACTGCCCCCAAGAACAAGGTGAGCAGATGGACTTTGATGCGCTGCAGGAGTATAATTCTCCCGCAGTGCCCAGCGAGGTGCTGGAAAAACTGGATGCGCTGGATGTGGAAACGCTGACCCCCATTGAAGCGCTGAATTTCCTGTACGAGCTAAAAAAGACCTTGAAGGGCAGCCTGAACGGCTGATTTCCCGAAAAATCCTAAAAAACAGGGGAGGGAACGAATATGGCAGTCATCCATGTTCTGGACAAGCACACGGCAGAGCTCATTGCAGCCGGTGAGGTGGTGGAGCGGCCTGCTTCCGTGGTGAAGGAGCTGCTGGAAAACGCCATTGATGCCGGGGCAAGCCAGATCACCGTGACCATTGAATCAGGCGGCGTGAAGCTGATCGAGATCAGCGATAATGGCTCGGGCATTGAAGCAGAGTATATCCCCACTGCATTCATCCGCCACGCCACCAGTAAGATCCGGACGGAGGATGATCTGAACCATATCCACACCCTGGGCTTCCGTGGAGAGGCGCTGGCTTCCATTGCCAGCGTGGCGCGGGTAGAAGTACTGACCCGTACTGAGAACGACGAGTGCGCCTCCGTCTACCGCATCGAGGGAGGCGAGGATTATCCGCTGGAGCCCGGTGCACGCGGCGTGGGCACTACCATCCGGGTGCAGGATCTGTTCTACAACACCCGGCCCGGATGAAGTTCCTCAAAAAGGATTCCAGCGAGGGTACCTTTGTGGCGGATATCGTGGCCCATGTGGCCCTGAGCCACCCCGAGGTCAGCTTCAAGTTTGTCCGGGAGGGTAAGCTGCAGTATGTCACCCCGGTGACGGCAAGCTGCGCAGTGCCGCCTACGCGGTGCTGGGCCGGGAATTCAGCCGTGACCTCATGGAGCTGGACAATCAGGAAGGGGTGTACCGGGTGTGGGGCCTCATCACCCAGCCCAGGAGCTGCCGCGCCAGCCGCAGTATGCAGTAGTTTCTACATCAATGGGCGCTATGTCCGCAACCGCACCATGATGGCGGCCATGGAAACAGCGTTCAAGGGCACCACGATGCAGGGCAAGTTCCCTGGAGGAATCTTGCTTCTGGAAATGCCCGCTGACCTTGTGGATGTCAATGTCCACCCGGCCAAGACTGAGGTGCGCTTTGCCCGGGAAAACGATATCTTTGACCTCGTTTATCACGCTGTCAAGCTGGCACTGGCCCAACCGGGCACCGGAGAGCGGCGTTTTGCCTTTGAAGAGGATAAAAAAGATGAAGAATCCAACAAATCTGAAATAAGTGATAACGCGACAGAAAATGATGTAAAGAAGAATAACTTTACAGAACTTTCTGCCATCATTCCGGGTCAAGCCGAGCCGGGAACGCTCCATGAGCATACCCCTCAGCCCCAGCGGAGCTTCCGGAGCTTCACTCCGACACCGGCAGCAGCACCGCCGTCCCGTCCGGCACCTGCAAGCCACCCGGATATCCTGCCTGCACCGAACACTGCCGAGGAAAAGCCGACAGAGCACAGCTGGACAACGGTTGCATCGGGCCTGCCCATCCGGCAGGATGCCACCCTGCACAGCCCGGCACCGGCTCCTACGGAGAGTGAGCCTGAAGCACCCGCCTTTGCCGCAGCGCTGGGAGAAGGTGCATTGGACATTGAGCCGGACGGCGCAGATCTGCCCGAACATCAGGACCACATGGCGGCATGGGATCCTGCCCCCAAGGAGGAATTGCCCGCCGCCCCAGCTCCGCAGCAGACCTCTGCTGCCGAGGATACGCCGGAACAGCTGGGCTTTGACGTGCAGGAAGGCCCTGCCCCTCTGCGCTATGTGGGTGAGATCTTCAAGACCTACATCCTCGCTGAGCGTGGGGAGGAAATCTGCATCATTGATAAGCACGCCGCCCACGAACGCCAGCTTTTTGAGAAGCTGGCGGCAAACTATGGAGATGTTCCGGCCCAGCTGCTGCTGGAGCCGCTGGTGGTGGAGCTGTCGGCGGAGGAAAAGACTGCCCTCCTCTCCAACCTTGAGCTGCTGGAAAGCGCCGGACTGGAGATCGATGACTTTGGCGGCAACAGCGTGTTCCTGCGCTCTGTGCCCGCGGATGTGGAACAGGGCAGTGCCGAGGATCTGCTGGTGGAGCTGGCGGATAAGCTCTCCAAGGGCAGCCGCGATGCCCTGAGCGAAAAGCCGAGTGGGTGCTCCATTCCATCTCCTGCCGCGCGGCCATTAAAGCGGGGGATAAGACCTCTCCTCAGGAGCTGATGGCACTGGCTGAAAAGATCCTCTCGGGCGAGGTACCGCCCTTCTGCCCCCATGGTCGGCCTTGTGTCCTTAAATTGACCCGGAAGGAGCTGGAAAAGCAGTTTGGACGGATCGTGTAACAAGAAGCACCTGGTGCTGGCTGTGGTCGGCCCCACGGCTTCCGGCAAGACCGCGTTGGGTGTTGCACTGGCCGAGCAGTTCGGCGGTGAGATCATCAGCGCCGATTCGATGCAGATTTACAAAGGTCTTGATGTGGGCACCGCCAAGGTGACCCCCGAGGAGACCTGCGGCATTCCGCACCATGGGGTAGATATCCTGCAGCCCGATGAACTGTTCAGCGTGGCTGATTTCACCGCGCTGGCCGGAGCGCTGGAGCATGAGATCTCCGGCAGAGGACATCTGCCCATCCTCGTGGGCGGCACCGGGCTCTATGTCCAGAGCTTTTTGTATGGTGTCCGCTTTGCTGCTGAGAAAACGCCGGACGGTTTGCGGGAACAGCTGGCCGCGGAACTGAATGAAAAGGGTCCGGAAGCCATGTATGCGGAGCTGCAGGCGGTGGACCCCGAAGCGGCGGCGGCCATCCATCCGAACAACCATATCCGGGTGCTGCGGGCGCTGGAACATTACCGCGCCACCGGCAAAAAGCTCAGTGCGCAGAAAGCAGACTCACGCCCGCCCGAAAAGCCTTACCGTTCCCTCATCCTTGGGCTGGATTTCCCGGAGCGCGCCCAGCTCTACCGCCGCATCGACCTGCGGGTGGATCTGATGATGGAGCAGGATCTGCTGAACGAGGCAAAACGTGTGTGGGAACACCGGGATACCTATAAGACGGCGGCCCAGGCCATCGGATATAAAGAATTCTTCCCCTACTTTGCGGGGGAGAGCGCGCTTGCCTCTTGTGTGGAGAAGCTGAAACAGGCTTCCCGCAACTATGCCAAGCGCCAGCTGACCTGGTTCCGCCACATGGAGGGCATCTGCTGGCTGGATGCCTCTGCCCCGGATGTCCGGGAACAGGCTGCACATCTCACAAATGAATTTTTAGCGAAAGGATGAGCGATATGCAGGAAGAAAACCGCGAGGGCATCTCCGGCGCACTGAAAACGCTGGCCGCTGTCGTCATCGTGTTTTTGCTGCTGGCGGCATTGTATGTGGGCTATCAGGCAATGCAGGTGCTGTTTCCTCCCAATACCTACGAGACCGCCCTGCTGGCTACGGTGGAGGACACCGTGGATGCCGAAGGCGTGCTCCTGTTTGAGGAAAGCTACGTTGCGGGCGGCGGCACGCTGGGATATCTGGTGGCAGACGGTGAGCGTGTTTCGGCAGGCACAGCGGTGGCTGAGATCTACGGCGATGCAGCGCAGGCCACCCTGCGCCAGCAGCTGACCCAGATCAATGACCAGATCGACCTGCTGCAGCGCTCCCAGAACACCACTTCGGTGCAGCTGGAATCCCTGCGCAAGAACCGTTCCGCTGCTCTGTACGACCTGATGGATTCGCTGGATGCAGGGGACTACGAGGATACCAATGCGGAGAAGGAAAATTACATTCTGGCCCAGAACAAGCTCTGGGTCATCACCGGCGAGGTGGCCAGCTTCTCCGACCAGATCACCGCGCTGACCCAGCAGGCCGCCACGGTGCAGTCCCAGCTGGGCAATCCATCCCAGATCACGGCCCCGCAGACAGGCTATTTCATCCGCAGCTCCAGCTCCGGGCGGCTGAACGCAGGTTCTGCCGATATCCTTGCGCTGGATGCGGCCAACCTGAAAGCCTACGTTGAGTCCTCTCCGGAGATCGCGCTGGACGGCTGCGCGGGAAAGATCGTTTCAGGCTTTACCTGGTACTATGCCGGGGTGTGCTCGGCCAAACAGGCGGAAAAGCTGCTGGGCAGGGACGGCAAGCCCTTGACCAAGAGCGTTGAGATCCGCTTTCCCGGTCAGGTGGAAACGCCCCTCAAGGCAAAGGTCAACGAGGTGAACATTGATGCGGAGAACGACATTGCCCGTTTCGTCCTCTCCTGCGAGATCATCAACGGCGATGTGCTCCGGCTGAACTGTGCCGATGCCCAGATCATCGTGGGGCGCAACACCGGCCTGCGGGTGCCTGCTGCTGCGGTGCACTACCTCAAGGAGGACGGCTCCGAGGCAGAAGGTCAGGGTGAGAACTACATCCCCGGTGTGTACGTGAAGTACGGCAACCTGGCCCGCTTCTGCCGCATCGACTCTGTGGACGATGCCCATCCGCAGATCACAGACGGTGATGACCTCATCGTTTTGCCCAGCGGAACTGCTGGTTCTGTCAGTCAGGTTCGGCTTTATGACGAGATTATTGTCTCTGGACAAAATTTGTATGATGGAAAACTTTTGTAGTTATTGACATCTGCGGCAAAAAATCCGATAATAGTAAAAGCTATTTGCATCTCTTTTGCAAAAGGCGCCAGGCAGCTGCGGCTGCCCGAATGAAAGGAGCAGATACTATGTCTTTCGTGGATAGTCTCAAAAAGGGCCTTTTTGGCGGTGAGGACGATTACGACGATCAGTACATCGACGACGGCCCCCAGATGGTGAACAACAACAGCGGTCTCGGCGTTGGCATGGACGATGCAGAGGAAGAGCCGGTGGAGGGTGCCCAGAAGAAGAACAAGGTGGTCAACATCCACGCCACCACCCAGCTCAAGGTCGTTCTGGTAAAGCCCGAGCGCTTTGAGGATGCCAGCACCATTGCAGACCACCTGAACAACAAGCGCACGGTTGTGCTGAATCTGGAGTCTACCAACAAGGAAGTTTCCCGCCGTCTGGTGGATTTCCTGTCCGGCGTGGCTTACGCCAACAACGGCCAGATCAAGCGCGTTGCCAACAGCACCTTCATCATTACCCCGTACAACGTGGACATTATGGGCGATCTGCTGGACGAGCTGGAGAACAATGGCGCGTTCTATTGATCCTGCTCCCAGGGCAGTGCGGGGCTTTGTGCCCGCCCGCACCGATGAAGAGCGCTTTCTGATGCGGCATGTGGAGGATCTGGCCCGCGCGGCCGAGGGACGCGGCATTGCCCGCTACTCCGGCTTTTTGAGCGACAGGGAACAGGATCTGGCCCGCGCGGCGCTGAACCGTGCCGATGTGCCGGAGAGCGACCATCACTTTGAGGGCGGCTAGCCCGGAGCAGAGCGGAAGCTGCTCTGCCTAGAACCGGAGGGCTGCTACCCTGCAAGTCCGTTGTGCTGCGTGAAGCTGACCTGCCGCACCCTTTCCGGGGCGGTACTGCCGAGTCACAAGGATTATCTGGGCAGCCTGATGGGGCTGGAGCTGCGGCGTGAAGCTCTGGGAGATATCGTGCTCCCGGCCGATACACCGGGCACTGCCTATGTCTTTGCGCTGGAAACGGCGGGGGAGCTCATCTGCCGGGAACTGCTGCAGGTGGGCCGGACAGAGGTTACCACCACGCTGCTTTCGCTGGATGAGGTGCCCGAATTCCCGCAGGCAGAGCGCAGAACGCAGACAGCCACCGTGTCCTCTTTGCGGCTGGACGCTGTGCTTGCGGTCATGCTCCATTGCAGCCGCGGGCAGGCGTGTGAGTGGATCGCGGCGGGCCGGGTGGAGATCAACCATCTGCCTGCCGAAAGTGCCCACGCCCCGGTGTATGAGGGTGATGTGTTCACGGTGCGCGGCAAGGGGCGCTTTGGCCTGACGGCCCTGCCCGGAAAAAGCAAAAAAGACCGATCGATCATCGAGTTTTTCAATATTGAATGAAAAGGGAGGAAACCACTATGCTGACCCCGCAGGATGTGCGTGCTGCACAGTTTGAAAAGAACATCCGCGGCTACCGGACCGAAGAGGTGGACCGTTTCCTGGATAAAGTAGAGGAGCAGCTGAAGCAGGATGAAGATCAGGCTGAGGAGCTGCGCCGCCAGATCGCTGAGCTGACTGCCGAGAATCAGCGTCTGCACAAGGAAATGGAGAGCTACGAGGCTGACGGCGATATGCTCAAGAGCGCGCTGATCAATGCCCAGCGGATGGGTGAGAATGTCATCCGGGAAGCAAACCAGAAGTCGGAAGAGATCCTGCATCGCGCAAATCTGCGCGGTGATGATATTATCCGTGATGCCAACGAGCTGCTGCAAAAAGCCAGTGACCGCGCGGATGAGATCATCAACGAGGCAAACGAGAAAAAGCTTGCCCAGGAGCGCGAGTATGACCGCGTCCGGCTGGAAGTGACTCGCTTCAAGTCCGATGTGCTGAACCTGTACCGCAGCCATGTTGAGTCTCTGAGCCGCCTGCCTGAGTTCCAGAAGGAGGAGCCCGCTGAGGATGCTCCTGCCGAGGACGAGGCGGCAGCTGCCGAGACCACTGCCGCCGCTGTGACCGAGGAGATCGCCGAGGCACAGCCTGCTGCAGCGGATGTGGATGCTGAGGACGAGACCCCTGCGGATGAAAAGACCAGCGAGGAGTTCTGGGCACAGGACGAGAGCCAGCTCAAGCTCGACCCGCCCCCGGCCCCTGCCGCCGAGGGTGAGGCTGCAGCGCCGGACTACGCCGCTTTTAAGGGCGTGAAGTTCAGCGAGTGATCCCAAAGCGTTTTAGTAAATTAGAGGAGTGTGTAACCATTGGCTAAGAATAAGTCTCAGTACGACAGTACTCTGAATCTGCCCAAGACTCTGTTTGAGATGCGTGCCGGTCTGCCCAAAAAGGAGCCCGCCATGCTGGAGGATTGGGAGAAGAACGACCTGTACAACAACCTGATCAAGCACAACGACGGCAAGCCCAAGTTTGTCCTGCACGACGGCCCTCCGTATGCAAACGGCAACATCCACATGGGCACCGCCCTGAACAAGATCATCAAGGATATCATCATCCGCGACAAGAACATGGAGGGCTTCCAGGCTCCCTATGTGCCCGGCTTTGATACCCACGGCCTGCCCATTGAGCTGAAGGCTCTGTCCTCTCTGGGCGAGAAAAAGAAGGACATCTCCAAGCTGGAGCTGCGCCAGATCTGCGAAAAGTTTGCCACCGAGCACATCGACATCATGAGCGACCAGTTCAAGCGTCTGGGCGTTATCGGTGACTTTGAGCACCCCTACCTGACCCCTGAAGCCTGAGTTCGAGGCCCGCCAGATCGAGATTTTTGGCGAGATGGCCAAGAAGGGCTACATCTACAAGGGCCTGAAGCCTGTGTACTGGTGCCCCGACTGCCGCACCGCTCTGGCTGAGGCAGAGATCGAGTACGGCGAGGACGACTGCGATTCCATCTTCGTCCGCTTCCACGTTTCTCAGGACCCCAACGGTGTGCTGGCAAAGCACGGCATCCCGATGGATAAGACCTACTTCGTGATCTGGACCACCACCACCTGGACCCTGCCCGCCAACGAGGCCATCTGCCTGAACGGCCAGTTCGAGTACTCCTTCGTCAAGATCGGCGACGAGTTCCACATCATGGCCACTGACCTGGTCAAGAGCGTCATGGATGCCTGCCACATCACCGATTACGAGGTGGTGGGCGAGCCGGTCAGCGGCGCTGAGTTCGAGCTGATGCGCTATAACCATGTCTATCTGCCCAAGGAAGGCTGGGTCATCCTCGGCGACCACGTCACGCTGGAAAGCGGCTCTGGCTGCGTCCACACCGCCGGCGGCCACGGCGTCGATGACTTCAACGTCTGCCAGAAGTACCCCCAGATCCCCATCACCGTCCCCGTGGACGACGGCGGCTATCTGACCGAGCAGGCCGGCAAGTACGCTGGTCAGCGCGTCTGGGCTTCCAACAAGACCATTCTGGCCGACCTGACTGCCGCCGGCGCTGTCATGGGCCAGCTGCACATCAAGCATCAGTATCCGCACTGCTGGCGCTGCCACAACCCCATCATCTTCCGTGCTACCGAGCAGTGGTTCTGCTCCATCTCCAAGTTCCGTGAGGACGTCTACAAGGCCATCGACACCGTGACCTGGATGCCCGACTGGGGCCATGACCGTATGCACGGCATGGTGCGCGAACCGCAACGACTGGTGCATCAGCCGTCAGCGCACCTGGGGTGTGCCTATCCCGGCCTTCTAACTGCAAGAAGTGCGGCGCTTACCACATCACCGACGCCACCATCAAGGCCGTCAGCGACCTGTTCCGACAAGGAGGGCTCCGACGCCTGGTACAAGTACGACGCTGAGCAGATCATCCC
>ENA-OQKX01000253-OQKX01000253.1-human-gut-metagenome-genome-assembly--contig:-NODE-253-length-11683-cov-2.492645_pt1 | contig 11683 bp, 10 predicted proteins | sample MGYA00242654_ERZ504810 | MGnify/ENA primary metagenome ERZ504810 (study PRJEB26092, sample SAMD00036378) | human gut metagenome | host: Homo sapiens | study: EMG produced TPA metagenomics assembly of... | reverse complement strand
GCCACGATTCGGATGTTCCGGTTTGCCCTCCGCAAACCTGCGATTACCTGCCAGCATGCGGCTCCAAACGCCGCTTGCCGTGCCTTCGACCTCGTCTTGGTCTACAAACAGTTCGTCTGCCATTGACTCCACCCCTCATTGTTCAGGCTAGCCAACATCATACGTTTTGGTCTGACCGTTCGCTGGGAAATAGAGCGATATCTCGCTTATGTATGGCAGATTTCGTGTTCTGTCCGGTGATATTTCGCTTATGTATGGCAGTCCCAAAGGTGAAAAACCGGAAAAATGTACCCCCGAAGTGGGTTTTTCGCATGATGGTCTGCCATATATAAGCGAGAAGGCTCATGACAAGGCTCCGATTCTGCCATATATAAGGCAGATATAGGTATGAAAAAGGGTCCCCGATCGGCAGTGCGAACGGGGACCCTGAAAGAAACTGGCTAAAATCAGCCGGTGTTCTGCAGGCCTGCTGCGACACCCGACACGGTGCACAGGATCAGGTAGGTGTTACTGCAGTCTGCAGAAGATGAAAAGAATAAGAGCTAAAACAAGAAAGGCGGCACCGCTTATTCTCATTAAGGATGTGTATAGATTGCTCGGATCTCCTTTTTGAGTCCAGAGGAAATTGCTTATTTTCCAGAGTTGCCTTGGAAAAATAAGCATACATAATCCTAGCAGGGCAAGTGCTGTGAGATATATGTACTGCACTGTTCTCCTTATTTTAGGTAGTCGGAGACGCAAGGGTATGGTCCTTGTTTATTAAGAGTATTCTAATGGAAAATGAGTAGGGGTGCACTTTAGGGTGTGATTTTCTAGTGAAAATAGCAAAGGTTCTCTCTCGTGGAAGTTACAAACGAGGGCTTCGCTATGTGTCTGTGTTTCAGGAGTCATGCAGTTGTTACTGAATCATGAGTGGATTGAGGATAAGTATGCTAGTGCTGCATGTTAGGCGCTGAACAAAAACCTTCGAGTGCGGCGTCTTCCGTCAACAACACAACTCGTTCAGAAATACACCCAATATGGTCAAACAGTAAGACAGCGCTATGATGCGAACAATCTTCTTCCAAGACAGTTTGTCATGAAGGAAAGCCGTAACCAAAAGGGTTGTCATTGGGGTTATAAGCAGGACGAGGAAGAAATAGAGAAATGTGGACTAGGCTCAATCTGCCGAGAATATAAGTCTGACCGAACCAGTTGTATAAGCCCACGATGGCTGTCGGTGTCGCGGCGTGGGTAAACGCGGACAGGCGCCGGGTTACGTCGGATGATTGGGAGTCTGTCGCTCGGCCTGCGTGCCTGTTTTGTGCGCTGTCGCCGGCCAGGCTAGGGCCGCGCGACGCGAACGGGGAGGCCCGCGCCGTTTATCGGCACGGAACCTCCCCGCTCGCTTTTGTCAGGCGGTCAGCCGAAGATCAGCCCGTGTTCTGCAGGCCTGCTGCGACACCCGACACGGTGCACAGGATCAGGTAGGTGTAGTTCTCCTTCTGTCCGTGCGTGAGCTCTTCCTTGTCCACGCGCTTGCGCAGCGAGCCGAGGGCGAGCACCTGAGTGGCGGACAGCGCATCCACGTACGGCGAGCGGATGCGGATGGCCTGGCCGAGCACGTGGCGGTGCTGCAGCGGCCACTTGTCGCCCACGATGGCCAGAACCCACTTGCGGGTGAGCTCCATCTCGTCGAGGCCTTCTTGTTGAGGTCTTCACGGTCTCCGAGGGCAAGGTACATCTTGGCGATGCGCTCGTCAGTCTTGGCCAGCGACATTTCGATGTTGTCGATGAACGTGGAGAACAGAGGCCATTCCTCATACGCTTGACGCAAGGTGTTCAAATCGCCGAACTGTTCGCACGCGGTGCCCAGGCCGTACCATGCGGCCAGATTGATGCGTGCCTGCGCCCAGGAGAAGATCCACGGAATGGTACGCAGATCGTCGAGGGACTTGGCGCCCAGACCACGCTTCGCCGGACGGGAGCCGATCGGCAGCAGGCCGATTTCGGTCAGCGGCGTGACGGTGGAGAACCACGGTGCGAAGCCGTCGGTGTTCAGCAGGTCGAGGAAGCGGTTGTGCGCGGCCTCGTCGAGCTTGCTGGCCATGTCGGCGTACTTCTTGGTCATGTCCGTGTTGCGCTTCTCCACGCTCGGAGCGGACTGCAGCAGCGTTGCGGCTGCGACGGACTCCACATGGCGGATTGCAAGCACCGGGTTGCCGTAGCGGGCGAAGATGACCTCGCCCTGCTCGGTGAGCTTGAAACGGCACTTCACGGAGCCGACCGGCTGTGCGAGCACGGCGCGGTTGGCCGGGCCGCCGCCACGACCGACGGCGCCGCCGCGGCCATGGAACAGGGTCAGGTCGATGTCGTGCGATTCGGCCCACTTGGCGATGCGCTCCTGCGCGGAGTGCAGGGCAAGGGTGGCGGAGGTCGGGCCGGCGTCCTTCGAGGAGTCGGAGTAGCCGAGCATGACTTCCATCTTGCCGCCGGTGGCCTTCAGACGAGCCTGAACCTCCGGAATCTTGATCATTTCCTCGAGTACGTCTACCGAGTTCTGCAGATCCTCAAGCTGTTCGAACAGCGGGATCACGTCGATGGTCGGCACATCCTCCGGGTGAGCGAAGGCCAGACGGTTCAGCTCGTACACGTCCTTGATGTTCTGGGCGCTCTTGGTGAAGGAGATGATGTAGCGGCGTGCGGCCTTCTGGCCGTTGCGCTTCTGGATGGAACCGAGGGCGCGGAAGGTGTCGAGCACCTCGTGGGTCATCGGCTGCAGTTCGCCGCGCTCACCGTGCAGACCATGCTCGCGGATATCCTCCAGCGCGCGGGAGTGCACGACGGAATGCTGACGGAACTCCATCTCGACCATGTGGAAGCCGAAGGTCTCGGGCCTGCCAGATGAGGTCCTGCAGCGGACCGTAGGCGGAACGCTTGGCGTTGGCTTCGGCGAGGGAGCGCTGCACGGTCTTCAGATCGGCGATGTAGTCCTCGCAGGAGTGGTACATGAGGTCGGCGTCGCGGTCGATGGTGGCCTTCAGACGGTCTGCCATGACCAGCATGACGGCGCGGTGCAGCTCCTTGGTGGAGATCAGCGCGGCCTTGTCGGTCAGACGCTCGCTCATTTCCTTCTGGTGGTTCCACAGGGACTTGAGCTCGGCGCTCGGCGGGGTGGTCTCGGCCTCCATCGTCAGGTTCTTGCCGACGCGGCGGGTTTCGATCTCCAGCGCGCCCAGCACATGGTCGCTGAACTTGCGGGCCACCTGACGGCTCACCTTGGCGGTGACGTTCGGGTTGCCGTCACGGTCGGAACCGATCCAGCTTCCCGGATGGAAGAACGCCGGGCACACCGGCGGCACGAGGCCGGCCTTGTCTCCGAGGACCCAGTCGTCGAAACGACGGTACACCTGCGGAATCGTGTGGAACAGCGTGTTGTCGAAGATATCAAGAATGGTGTCGGCTTCCTCAACCGGAGTCGGCTTCTTCAGCGCGATCGGGGAGTGCGGAACAGCGCGTCGATCTCGTTGAAGAGTCGACGGGAGTTTTCCTCTTGTCCGAGCCGCCGAGCAGCTTATGCGCTTCGAGCAGCTGGGAGATGCGGCGGATCTTGCCTTCCACGGCCTTACGGCGGGCTTCGGTCGGATGCGCGGTGAACACCGGATGGAACTCGAGCTGGTCGAGCAGCTCCTTGGCCCTGGCCGGACCCATCTCGTTGATGAGCTGGTGGTAGGCGCAGGTCATTTCGTTCACCGGATCGACGGCCTGATCCTCATTCACGGCGGCCTCACGGCTGTGCAGTACGGAGACGCGGTAGTTCTCCTCGCACAGGTTGGCCAGATGGAAGTAGGTGGTGAAGGCGCGGGCCAGCAGTTGTGCCTCATGCACATCCGTTTTATCGATGATGTCGACGACCTTCTGCAGGTCATCCTGATTCGGATTCGTATCCGTCAGAATGCCGGAGAAGCGTTCGGCGCTAGCGTTCAGTGCGTGTTCGCGCACTTCATCGAACTTGGCCAGCAGCTTTTCATCGAATTCGCCGAGCACCTCGCGAAGAATCTGCAAACACAGATCCATTTCCTCTTTGAGGGAAGCGGGAAGATCACGCTCCTCGGGGCCTTTGGTGCCGGTGCCGGACGAGACGATAGCTGCGTCGGCAGGCGTGATCTGTTCGTTTTCTATTGTCATCAGACCTCCTTCTCCAAACCATCGGGTTGCCCGGTCTGTCGGTCCTTCGCGGCACCTCCGCGATTGTTTTGGCCGTCTGTTGCGAGCCCACAGCCCTAAGTTCGGTCGGTAATGCACGCCCATTGTATGCTCGGCAAATCGACAGTTTGGTTACGGAAACACCGGAAATGTCCGCATCGTGGTCCAGTGGTGTCCACAAGGTGAAATCGACGGAAATTTCGAAAATCCTCCGACCAGCCCACACGTTAGACCTGAACTTGTGAGCGCACAATACGAACATGAACATGAGACGAATTTCGATAGCGCGGAAAAAAGCGCTTCGGCCGTCAGCAAATTCCATACACACTCCATTCCGCTCGATATGGAAGATATCGAACGGGATTGGGACAAGCCGGTCGCTGAAGCGGGAATCGCAGCAAAAGCCAGCGTGATCGTACGCGTCGGCATGCTCGATCTCGGCGCGGGCACCGGAAGCTTCCGCGTACGCGAAATGATGCACCGCATCGCCTATCCGCTAGGCGTGCACGTGCGCGCCGACGTGAACCTCACCGACATCGAAGCCTCCTGCACCGACGGCAAAGACCGTATCACCGAAGTCGTCGACCTGCCAACCACCGGCGTCAACACGGAACGCATTTGGCTGCTCGAACACTTCGCTGACTGGTTCAACGTGAACCTCGGCAAAGGATCGATGTACCACAGCCAATCCGACGTGTCCGAAGGGCTTATGCAGCATCTCGACAAGCGTGATGCGTCGCAGGTGTCGGCTGACCTGTCGAAGCGTCTTCGCGAACGTCAGAAGCCGAACAGAATCAGGAGGGATCTGACGATCCCGTGCTCGACGCGCTGGAAATGGTGACGGAACGCGCCGAAGTGACCGATACCACCGCGCAGCCGTTGCACTTGCGTGACATCGAAGCGGCAAGCGAGCAGCATAATCGCGGTGAACGTGAAGCCGAACGTGAAACCAAGCGTGAAACTGCCGGTACGGCCAACGTTACGTCAAGCGAATCGACCACGAAAAAAGCGCTCAAAAATCGCAATCACAAGCCGCCAAAAGGTCAATACGCCGAACATTTCGACCACGTCGGAAAAGAAGCGGACCAATCGCAAGGCATCACCGTTCGCCAAGCCCACGAACGACTCGACATGATCGAACGACGCAAACCCCTGTATTCGCCGGCGTTCGCGGGATTCGCCTCGGCCTGCGCCTGCGCATCCTTCGTGTTCCTGCTTGGTGGCGGTCCCTTCGACATGATCGGCGCGTTCATCGGCGCGGGACTTGGCCACTGGCTGCGCCGCCGCCTGTTCGCCCACCATCTCAACCAGTTCTTCGTGACGTTCGTATGCGTGGCCGTCGCGGCACTCGCCTGCACGGGCACCCTGCGATTGATTGGTATTTTCGAGCCCGTCGCATTGCAGCATGATACGGCTTACATCGGTGCCATGCTGTTTGTGATTCCTGGATTCCCGCTGATTACGGGTGGACTTGATATGGCGAAAATTGATTTTCCGTCAGGTATTCAGCGCGTTGCGTACGTGTTGTGCATTATTTTGATGGCGACGCTCGCAGGCTGGATGGTCGCTTCGATCGTGCATTTGAATCCGGAAGGATTCGAGCCGTTGGGACTCAATCCGGTTGTCAATTGCCTGTTGCGTTTCGTGTTCGCATTCATCGGCGTCTGGGGCTTCTCCACCATGTTCAACTCGCCGCAGCGCATGTGCCTTGTCGCCGCCACCATTGGCGCCATTACTGACACCTTGCGTTTGGAAATCGTTGACATGGGCGTTCCCGCCGAAGCCGGCGCATTCATCGGCGCACTGCTCGCAGGCCTGCTCGCCTCCGCATGGCGTTCCGCGGTTCGTCGCGGTTGGCTCGCCCCGCATCTCGGCTACCCGCGCATCTGCCTGACCGTGCCGTCCATCGTGATCATGGTTCCCGGTTTGTACATGTATCAAGCCATGTTCCACCTCGGCCAATTCGACACCTTGAACGCCCTCGACTGGGCTTTCCGCGCGTTCATGGTGATTATCTGTCTGCCGATCGGCCTAGCCATGGCTCGCGTTATCACCGATAAGTCTTGGAGATACGATATTTGATCCGTTTCGGCATTTGGGCGCGTAAATGAGATAAATGCGATTGTCGCAATGTTCGACCGGTACATTGGGACAATCGCATATTTTTTCAGAAGAGATTCGAAAGAAATTCGTTTCGACAGAGATTTGAAGAAAGAGATTCGAAAGAAATTCGGCTAGCAATCTAAGAAGAGAGAATTCATGGTTACCAAAGATTTTTGGGTGCTGCTGGCGATGGTCATCTATTTTGTGGCCATGCTCACCATCGGCTTCATCTACTCCAAGCGGTCCAATTCCTCCACTCGTCAGTATTTCGCGGGTGGTCGAGGCGTTGGTCCATGGCTGACGGCATTGAGCGCCGAAGCCTCCGATATGAGCGGCTGGCTGCTCATGGGACTGCCGGGCGTCGCCTACTTCACCGGTGCCGCCGACCCGCTGTGGACGGCCCTCGGCCTGGCTCTCGGCACCTACCTCAACTGGAAGCTCGTCGCACGCCGTCTGCGCCGCTACTCCGTGGTGGCAGGTGACGCGATCACCATTCCGGACTTCTTCTCCAAACGATTCCATGACAAACGCAATATCGTCTCCACCATCGCGGCGCTGATCATCCTCGTATTTTTCTGTGTGTATGTCGGTAGCTGCTTCGTGACGGTCGGCAAACTTTTCTCGACCCTGTTCGGCTGGGACTACCACCTGACCATGGTGATCGGCGCTGCCATCGTGTTCGCCTACACCGTGATCGGAGGCTATCTTTCCGTGGTGGTGACCGACTTCATCCAAGGCTTGCTCATGTTCTTCGCGCTGGCAGTGGTGTTCATCGGTTCCGTCGCATCCGTCGGCGGCGTCGACAACACCGTCGCCTTCCTCAAAGGCATTCCAGGCTTCCTTGACGGCACGCAAATGGCCACGCCGATTCTGAACGATGCCGGCGAGCAGATTGTCAAGGCTGGCCAGGCCATGTTCGGCGCGCCTACCGAATACGGCGTGATCACCATGATTTCCATGCTTGCGTGGGGTCTGGGCTATTTCGGCATGCCGCAGGTGCTGGTGCGATTCCTGTCGATCCGCAGTTCCGAAGAGATCAAGAAGTCCCGTATCATCGCCACCACGTGGTGTGTGGTGTCGCTGGCGTGCGGCGTGTGCATCGGTTTGGTCGGCCGTGCGATGATGCCGACGCAGTTCGTCACGCAGTCCGCGGCGGAGAACATTTTCATCGTGGTTTCGCAGGCGCTGCTGCCGAGCTTCATGTGCGGCATCGTGGTGTCGGGCATTTTCGCCGCGTCCATGAGCTCGTCGTCGTCATACCTGATTATCGGCGCTTCCGCGGTCGGTGAGAATATTTTCCGCGGATTGCTCTATCGCAAGGCCACCGATCGTCAGGTGATGATGGTTGCGCGCATCACATTGCTGGTTATGTTCATTTTCGGCATTGTGGTTGCGTTTGATCAGAATTCGTCGATTTTCCAGGTTGTGTCGTATGCATGGGCCGGTTTGGGCGCTTCGTTCGGTCCGCTGATGCTGTGTTCGCTGTATTGGCGTCGTACCAATAAATTCGGTGCGATTGCGGGCATGCTTTCCGGTACTGCGACCGTGCTGATCTGGCATAATTTCATCAAGCCGCTTGGTGGTGTCTTCGCTATTTACGAGCTGCTTCCGGCGTTCGTTATCTCGCTGCTGTTCATTGTGGTGGTGTCGCTGCTGACTCCGGCTCCCGATGCTGAAGTGCTGCACGAGTTCGATCATTATCTTGATGATCCCGATGACCGCAAGGTGGATGACGATTTGGTCGCTAGCGGAAATTGCTTTCCGGGCGAAAAGCGCGCGCAAATCTAATCAAACATAATGTGGCACGTGCCACTCAAACGCAACAAAGGCCGGATTGCGTATTGTCGCAATCCGGCCTTTGTCGATGCTGAAACGCTGTTTAAAGCATGATTATGGCGTTTCTGGAGCTTTAGTAGCGCATGCCCATGGCTTCGCGGACTTGCTCCAAGGTTTCGTTGGCGATGGCGTTGGCCTTCTTGTTGCCTTCGGCGAGCACGTCGCGCACGTAATCCATAATCCTTGGCGAGTTCCTCGCGACGGGCGCGATGCGGCTCAAGGAAGCTGTTCACCGATTCGATCACATACGCCTTCAGCGCGCCCGCACCGGAATCGCCGATCTCCTCGGCGATCTCCTTCGGATCACGACCGGTGACCAAACCGGCGGTCGTCAGCAGTGCGGAAACCTGCGGACGTGCGATCGGATCGAACGTGATGCGACGCTCGGAATCGGTCGGACTCTTCTTGATGAGCTTGGCGGTCTCCTGCGCTGTGGCGCCAACATGATGGAATTGCCGTACGACTTGCTCATCTTGCGGCCATCCAAGCCTGGAATCTCCGGCGCTTCAGACAGAATCGCGGCCGGCTCGGGGAACACCGGATGCTTCTTGGCGTAGCGTTCGTTGAAACGACGCGCGATGGTGCGCGTGATCTCGACATGCGGCAGGTTGTCCTTGCCGATCGGCACGACATTGGCCTTGCAGAAGAGGATGTCGCACGCCTGATGCACCGGGTAGGTGAGCAGCAGGCCGGTCAGCGCATGGCCGGAAGCTTCCATTTCCGACTTCACCGTAGGATTGCGATGCAGTTCGGCCTCAGTCACCAATGACAGGAACGGCAGCATCAGCTGGTTCTCCGCAGGAACGGCGGAATGCGTAAAGATCATGGTCTTTTCCGGATCGATGCCGGCAGCCATGTAGTCAAGCACCAAATTGAGCACATTGTCTTCGATATGCTCGGTCGTGTCACGATCGGTGATCACCTGATAATCGGCGATGATGATATTCGAATTCACGCCGCGATTCTGCATGGCGACGCGCTCACGAATCGAACCAAAATAATGGCCGAGATGCAGACGTCCGGTCGGACGGTCGCCGGTAAGCATGGTGAACTTGCCCGGATTCTGTTCGATTGCGGCGAGCGTTGCGTCGGAACGCTTCTTCGCTGCGAGGAAGCTCGCGCTCATTTCATTGCCGACAGCAGTGATCTGCTGCTCCTGGGTTTCGTCCGTCATACGTGTCCTTTTCTTAAGAAAATCAACGATTTTATCGTAAAAGTCTGAGCCGACAACGAAATAATGCGCAATAAGTGGTACTCTCTTGTTTGATGAATTGATAGCACAGTAATTTCAGGGGGTCAGATGGGCCGCGGACGTCAGAAAGCCAAACAGCAGAAAATAGCCCGAAAGCTCAAGTACCTGACCACCGACACCGATTACGATGAGCTTGCCAAGGAGCTCGGTGCGCAGGAGCCCGGTTCTGGTTCCTTCGACCCGTTTGCCGATATCGAAGCCAAGTATTCTCACGATGTGGACGCCGAAGATGAGACCGTTGGGGACGGCCAAACGTCTTCCGATTCCGCCGATGACCTTGACGAATACGCCAAGTGGGCCGCGGAAGCCGCGGCGAAGGCCACGAGTGGCGAGTTTCCGGCGGCAAAGGCCGCGTCGAAGCCGCACAAGCCCATCCCGATGCCGGTGCCCAGCGCGCTGAAGCCGAAGAAGCAGGACTGACTGCACAGATTTTTTCAACGAATGGCCCGTGGTTTCGACCGCGGGCCATTTTTTATTATTTCGATTGCGATTGTCGGGCGATTGTCGTGCTCGTCCCGCAAACCATCGCCGGTCGCGCCGCGCCGCGATCTATTCCTATGCCAGCGGCAGCAACCCGCTCAGATCGTCGCGTTCGCCGACGGCGGTGATGCGCCCGGCGTCCTTTTCCTCGTCCCAGCTGGTGATGCCGGTGGCGAGCCTCATCCATACGTCGGGGTCCAGTTCGATGACGTCCGGCGGCGTGAGATTGTGCGGATCGGACGCCGGCCCGTCGAGGATCTTGATGGCGCCCCACGGTGCCACGCGCACCTCCACGCCTTCGCCCGGCGCCTTCTTTTCCAGCAGGTATAGCGAGTAGCGCACCGCCATCGCCCACAGCTGGCGCGGCAGACGCGGCGAGAAGTTGAGCCGGAAATCGAAAGCGGTGTCGTCATCGGCCGGCAGCTGCTCGCTGAAAATGTTGTGCGCCGCGTCCTGCCACTGTTCGAAGGCGCCGCGTCCTTTGCCCAAGTCTTGTTCTCGTATGACAGCCATACCGGTATTGTGCAGCCCGCAAACGACTATGATGGAACTTTGCAAACGATGTAGTCGTAACTAAATAGGGGTTTGAGGGGCGATTTTCCTGCGATTGTGGTGCCCTCGCTTAATGGGCGCCATGCGTTGCGTTTGCAGTTTTTGCAATGTTTTTTGCAAACGAATGCCGGCTTACGATTGCTGGGAATTTCGTCTTTTTATGATTACGTAGTATGCTGTACATGAGAACGTATGCATGATGTTACTTAGTGTTCATGCGGCCGCAAATGCAAGGACGCTGAAGTAAGGCATAATGTTCCTGGAGAGTATCCGTCAAAGGGAGTCAATCAATGACTGAAATTACCGCACCGAAGTCCGCGGTCACCGCGGAACAGTTCGCTGACGAGATTCGTGAGCAGCTGAAGTACACCCAGGGCGTCACCGTCGAGCAGGCCAAGCCGGCCGACGTGTACGTCGCCGCGTCCGCCGCAGTGCGTCGCCATCTCGTGGATTCCTGGATGAAGACCCAGGCCGACATGGTCAACGGCAACACCAAGGCCGTGGGCTACCTGTCCGCTGAGTTCCTCATGGGCAAGCAGCTCGAGAACGCGCTGCTCAACGCCGGACTGACCGACCAGTTCAACAAGGCCGTCAAGGACCTCGGATTCTCCGCCCAGGAAATCATCGACGCCGAATACGAGCCGGGCCTCGGCAATGGTGGTCTGGGTCGTCTGGCCGCCTGCTTCATCGACTCCCTCGCCTCCCTTGGCGTGCCGGCGTTCGGTTACGGCATCCAGTACAAGTACGGCATCTTCAAGCAGGAATTCGACGAGAACGGCAAGCAGATCGAGACTCCGGATTACTGGCTGGCCAACGAAGAGCCGTGGGGCCACATCGACTACAACCGCGACCAGAAGGTCTCCTTCGGCGGCGAAGTCGTCGAAGAGAACGGCAAGAAGGTTTGGAAGCCGGCTTGGTCCGTGCGCGCCGTCCCGGTCGACTACATGGTTCCGGGCTACGCCTCCGGCCGTGTGAACACCCTGCGTCTGTGGACCGCCAAGAGCTACGACGAGTTCGATCTGCTCACCTTCAACAAGTCCGAGTATCTGGACGCCGTCAAGCCGCAGGTCGAGGCTGAGAACATCTCCAAGATCCTGTATCCGGAAGACTCCACCCCGCAGGGCAAGGCTCTGCGCCTCGAGCAGCAGTACTTCTTCGTGTCCGCCTCCATCCACGACGCCATCCGCGTCTCTCCCGGGCCAGGACAAGCCGGATCTGACCACTCGCGGACAAGATCACCTTCCAGCTCAACGACACCCACCCGGTCATCGGCAT
>ENA-OQKX01000252-OQKX01000252.1-human-gut-metagenome-genome-assembly--contig:-NODE-252-length-11709-cov-1.821188_pt1 | contig 11709 bp, 14 predicted proteins | sample MGYA00242654_ERZ504810 | MGnify/ENA primary metagenome ERZ504810 (study PRJEB26092, sample SAMD00036378) | human gut metagenome | host: Homo sapiens | study: EMG produced TPA metagenomics assembly of... | reverse complement strand
GCTACCTCAAGGCCCGGCTGAAGCTCAAACCCAACCAGGTCTGCGACGTGTATGAGATCGACGCCGCAGCTGGCGAATGATGTTCCGCTGTGAAAGGAGGGGTCCTATCTACTCGCCACAACCGCCCCGAAGGGGCCATCGGCGTACAAAGCGGACGATCTCTATTAAAATAATGAAAAAAGGAGGAAGGCCGGAGTCAGCCAGCCCGGAAACCGGGCGGCGGATTGTCCGGCTTTTGTATGCCTATGAACCATGACTAAATCAAACTTTTCAAACTGATTCCGGCCAACTTTATTTATGGAATTTTTTAATCAGGCAATCACCGTTCTCCAGACCCTCGTTATCGCCCTCGGTGCCGGTCTCGGCGTGTGGGGTGCCATCAACCTGCTGGAAGGTTACGGCAACGACAACCCCGGTGCCAAAAGCCAGGGCATGAAACAGCTGATGGCCGGCGCGGGCGTCGCCATCGTGGGCATGGTGCTGGTGCCCCTGCTGTCCGGCCTGTTCACCGTCTGATCGTTCCCCGCTGAAATCCTAGCCCCCTCCCGCGCACAGCGGGAGGGGCGGAAAGGAGGTTTGACACCGTATGGATTTCTTATTGGATGCCCTGACCAACTGGCTGAAGGAAATGCTGGTGGGCGGCATCATGGGAAACTTAACAGGGATGTTCGACAGCGTGAACCAGCAGGTCGCGGATATATCCGTACAGGTGGGCCAGACCCCGCAGGGCTGGAACGGCGACATTTTCAGCATGATCCAGAACCTCTCCAACTCCATCATGGTGCCGATTGCAGGCGTGATCCTGGCCATCGTGATGACGCTGGAGCTGATCCAGATGATAACCGACCGCAACAACCTGCATGATGTGGACACCTGGATGATCTTCAAATGGGTGTTCAAATCCGCCGCCGCGATTTTGCTCGTCACCAACACCTGGAACCTCGTCATGGGCGTGTTCGACATGGCCCAAAGCGTGGTGGCCCAGGCGTCCGGCATCATCGGCTCGGACGCTTCCATCGACATCTCCGCTGTTATGACCGATATGGAGTCCCGGCTGATGGATATGGACCTGGGACCGCTGTTCGGCCTGTGGTTCCAGTCGCTCTTTATCGGCATCACCATGTGGGCGCTGTATATCTGCATTTTTATCGTGATTTATGGCCGTATGATCGAGATTTACCTGGTCACGTCGGTGGCCCCCATCCCGATGGCGACCATGATGGGCAAGGAATGGGGCGGCATGGGCCAGAACTATCTGCGCAGCCTGCTGGCGCTGGGCTTCCAGGCGTTTTTGATTATCGTCTGCGTGGCGATCTACGCCGTGCTGGTGCAAAACATCGCCACCGAGGAGGACATCATCATGGCGATCTGGAGCTGCGTGGGCTACACAGTGCTACTGTGCTTCACACTGTTCAAGACCGGCAGCTTGTCCAAAGCCGTATTCCAGGCGCACTAAAGGAGGGAAAACCGTATGGCTTATGTACCCGTACCCAAAGACCTGACGAAAGTCAAAACCAAGGTCGCATTCAACCTGACCAAGAGGCAGCTTGTCTGCTTCGGCTGCGGGGCGCTCATCGGCGTGCCGCTTTTCTTTTGCTCCGGGGGCCTGCTGGCAACAGCGTGGCGGCCATGTGCATGATGCTCGTCATGCTGCCCTTCTTCATGCTGGCGATGTATGAAAAACACGGCCAGCCCCTGGAAAAGATCATCGGCAACATCCTCAAAGTGGCCGTCATCCGGCCCAAGCAGCGCCTCTACCGCACCAACAACTTCTATGCCGTGTTGGAGCGGCAGGCAAATCTCGACAAGGAGGTGTATGACATTGTTCGCGGTAAAGACAAAGCGGCAGGCCGAACCGGCACAGCCACAGACCAAACTCCGGCGTAAGCTGACCCGCGCCGAACGAAAACAGATCGAGGCAGCGATTGCCCGCGCCAACCGCACGGGCAAAAAGGAACAGTCCGCCCAGGACAGCATCCCCTATGAACGGATGTGGCCGGACGGCATCTGCAAGGTGGCGGATGGCCGCTACACCAAGACCATCCAGTTCCAGGACATCAACTACCAGCTCAGCCAGAACGAGGACAAGACCGCCATCTTTGAAGGCTGGTGCGATTTTCTCAACTACTTCGACAGCTCCATCCGTTTCCAGCTGTCCTTTTTGAACCTGGCGGCGTCCCAGGAAACCTTCGCCAACAGTATCACCATCCCGGCCCAGGGGGATGACTTTGACCCCATCCGGGTGGAGTACACACAGATGCTGCAAAACCAGCTGGCGCGGGGCAACAACGGCCTTATCAAGACCAAATACCTGACCTTTTCCATCGAGGCCGACAGCATCCGCTCCGCCAAGCCCCGGCTGGAGCGCATCGAGACCGATGTACTGAACAACTTTAAGCGGCTGGGCGTGGCCGCCGAGGTCCTGGACGGCAAAGCCCGGCTGGCCCAGCTTCACGCCATCTTCCACATGGACGAGCAGGCACCGTTCCAGTTCGAGTGGGACTGGCTGGCTCCCAGCGGCCTTTCCACCAAAGACTTTATCGCTCCGTCCGGCTTCGAGTTCCGCACCGGCAAGCAGTTCCGCATGGGAAAGAAGTACGGGGCCGTCAGCTTCGTGCAGATTCTGGCCCCGGAGCTGAATGACCGTATGCTGGCGGATTTTCTCGATATGGAAAGTTCCCTCATCGTCAACCTGCACATCCAGTCGGTGGACCAGGTGAAGGCCATCAAGACGGTGAAGCGCAAGATCACCGACCTGGACCGCAGCAAGATCGAGGAACAGAAAAAGGCCGTCCGCGCCGGGTATGACATGGACATCATCCCGTCCGACCTTGCTACCTACGGGGCCGAGGCCAAGAAGCTGTTGCAGGACCTGCAAAGCCGCAACGAGCGGATGTTCCTGGTGACGTTTTTGGTGCTGAACACCGCGGACAATCCCCGCCAGCTGGGCAACAACATCTTCCAGGCCAGCTCCATCGCGCAAAAGTACAACTGCCAGCTGACCCGGCTGGACTTCCAGCAGGAGGAAGGCTTGATGTCCTCTCTGCCGCTGGGGCTGAACCAGGTGGAAATTCAGCGGGGGCTGACTACCAGCTCCACCGCCATCTTCGTGCCGTTCACGACCCAGGAGCTTTTTCAGAACGGCAAGGAGGCGCTGTACTACGGCATCAACGCCCTGTCCAACAACCTCATCATGGTGGACCGCAAACTGCTGAAAAACCCCAACGGCCTGATTCTGGGTACGCCGGGCAGCGGCAAATCCTTCAGCGCCAAGCGCGAGATCGCCAACTGCTTCCTGCTGACTTCGGATGATGTCATCATCTGCGACCCGGAGGCCGAGTACGCGCCGCTGGTGGAGCGCCTGCACGGGCAGGTCATCAAGATTTCGCCCACCTCCACCAACTACATCAATCCGATGGACCTGAACCTGGACTATTCGGACGATGAAAGCCCGCTGTCGCTGAAATCCGACTTTATCCTGTCGCTGTGTGAACTGATTGTGGGCGGCAAGGACGGATTGCAGCCGGTGCAGAAAACCATCATTGACCGTTGTGTGCGGCTGGTGTATCAGGACTACCTCAACGATCCGCGCCCGGAGAATATGCCCATTCTGGAGGATTTGTACGACCTGCTGCGGGCGCAGGATGAGAAAGAGGCGCAGTACATCGCAACGGCGCTGGAAATCTACGTCACCGGCTCCCTCAACGTGTTCAACCACCGCAGCAACGTGGACATCAACAACCGCATTGTCTGCTACGACATCAAGGAGCTGGGCAAGCAGCTGAAAAAGATCGGGATGCTGGTGGTCCAGGACCAGGTGTGGAACCGCGTCACCATCAACCGGGCCGCCCGCAAGTCTACCCGCTACTACATCGACGAGATGCACCTGCTCTTGAAAGAGGAACAGACTGCCGCCTACACGGTGGAGATTTGGAAGCGTTTCCGCAAGTGGGGCGGCATTCCCACGGGCATCACCCAGAACGTGAAGGACCTGCTTTCTTCCCGCGAGGTGGAGAACATCTTTGAAAACTCCGACTTCGTGTATATGCTCAACCAGGCGGGCGGTGACCGGCAGATTTTGGCCCGGCAGCTGGGTATTTCCCCGCACCAGCTGTCCTATGTGACCCACTCCGGCGAGGGCGAGGGGCTGCTGTTCTACGGCTCCACCATCCTGCCCTTTGTGGACCCACTTCCCCAAGAATCCGAACTGTATCGCATTATGACCGACCAAACCCCAGGAAACTGAAGGAGGCTGATGGACGATGAAACCCGAATCTGCATAACGACACATGATGTTCTGGACCGGCGCTGGAAACCCAGCGCACCGCGCTGCTGACGGCGATGGCGGACGCCGTTTCCGAGTGCCGCACGGCGGCGGACCAGGCCGCTGAACTGACTGAAACCGGCGAAATTGGCCTGCTGCGGCTGGTGGAGATTCTGTGCGCTGCCAAGGTCCAGCGCGGGCAGGCCGGAGGTGCCGTGCTGGAGGGCACCGAGGTCCAGATTTTGGCCGACGTGGTGGCCCAGCTCTACGCCTGCCTGACCGAGTGCCGCTTTGTGGGTCCGCTGGGGCTGGCGGCCTATGCGGAGCTGTCCGGCATGATGGCCTCCCTCATGCTGGGGGAATGGTTTGATTAAGGAACCGCGCCTGCGCTTCACGGAGGAAGAACGGGCGGACCCGGCGCTGGAAAAGCCCATCCGCAAGGCGGAGAAGGCCGCCGCCAAAGCGGACAAGGCGCAGGCAAAAATCCCGAAAAAGCAGGCAAGCGGGCCGAGGTGGACCCCAAGACCGGCAAGGTAAAGCACCTGGGCGGCCACAAAAAGGACGGCCCCGAATTTGCCGAAAAAAAGCAGGTCAGCTTTATCACATTCTGCTGTGTGCTGCTGCCGCGGGCCGTGATCGAGAAGGTCGGCTATCTCGATGAGACGCTGTTTATGTACTGCGAGGACGTTGACTATTGCATTCGTCTGGCGCAGGCCGGCGTGCCGATGTGGTTTTTGCCCGATGCTGTCATCCACCACAAGGCGGGCGGCAGCGCGGGCGGGATGCTGTCGGTCTACTACATCACCCGCAACACGCTGTACCTGACCTGCAAGGGCAAAGGCGCGGCCTATGCGAAGCTGAAAACGATTCTCCCCCTCCTCACCGGCGCGGCACGCTACGCCCTGACAAAGCTGCTGGGCCGCCAAAAAGGCCGCAGCTACGGCGCGTTTCGAGGTGCCGTGGATTTCTGGAACGGGAAAATGGGGCGGATGAAAGGAGCGAACTGAACGTGCCGCAAATCACCATTGTCATCCTGCAATACCGGCCTGACGCTGCGGCGCTGCGGCACACGCTGGCTTCGCTGGCGATGCAGGACACGCGCGATTTCGCCGTGGTGCTGGGCGACGACGGCTCGGCGCAGGACTATTTTGCCGAGAGCCGTGCGTATTTAGCGGCGCACGGCATCACCGACGTGCAGACCACGAAGGTGCAGCCGAACGGCGGCACCGTGAAAAACGCCCGGAATGCTGTGCGCGCTGCCGCGACCCGATGGGTGCTCATGCTCTCACCGGGGGATTTCCTCTACGACAGCGAAACGCTGCGCTGGTGGCTGGGGCGCTTGCAGGCCGACGAGCCGCGCGTGGCCTTCGGCAGGCAGGCCTACTTCACCCCTGATCCGCCGCAGCCCACGGCAGGCGAGACACCCTTTGACCGCACACCCTACGACCCCGCCCACTACGACGCCAAGGCCATCCGCCGAAACCTGCTATTGTACGACGACGGGATCAGCGGCGCGGGGCTTGTGTACGAGCGGACGCTTTTCCTCTCGGCGCTGGACAAGATGGCCGACCATGTGCGGCTGGCTGAGGATTTCTCCCTGCGACTTTTCGCTGTGCAGGGGGTGCGCATCACCCGATATGACCGGCTGACCGTCTGGTACGAGTACGGCGGCGGCGTCTCGACCGATGCGGCTGCCCGTGCCCGGATGCTGGGCGACTGGCGCGCCATGCTGGAGGTGCTGCGGGCGGAATCCCCCGCGACCGCACGGTGCGCTGGCCTATGAATATTACTTCAACGACCGCCGCAAGTCCCGCCTTGTGCGCGGGCTGGTGGGGCGGCTCATCGTGCCGCAGAACGCCCCCTTCAAAAAAGCCCAGCGCGCTTGGCAGCCGCCGACCAACGGCGACGCGGCAAAACTGAAAGAAATCTACGATTTCGCCGAAGGAAATTCGTAGGGGCGGGGCTCTGCTCCGCCCGTACACGTTTACGGCGAGATAAAGTTTTTCGGCGCCCACCATCAACAGAAAGGCAAAACTATGATCATCCAAACCATCAGCATGAAGAGCGTCACAGCCGAGGGCCTGGGCACACTCTCGGTCTTTGAGGGCGGGCACGATGTGCCCTTTGACATCAAGCGCATCTACTATATCTACGGCGCACCGCAGGGCACCCAGCGCGGCGGCCACGCCCACAAGGCCCTGCGCCAGGTGCTGTGGTGCCCCTACGGAAGTATCCTCATCAAATTGGACGACGGCCATGAGACGAGCGAGGTTCTGCTCAATGATCCCGCCAAGGGCCTGATCGTTGAGCACAACATGTGGCGCGAGATGTTGTGGCAGAAGGACGATTCCGTGCTCTGCGTCGCGGCGGATTCCGTACTACGACGCCGACGATTATATACGTGACTACGATGAATTCAAAAGCGGTGAGCGAATGATGCAGCTGCGCCGTTTACAGCCGCAGGACGCCCCGCTCATGCTGGAATGGATGCACGACGCCGACGCCGTGCAGCACATGCGGGCAAACTTTGCGGCCATGACTCTTGCCGACTGCGAGCGGTTCATCGCTGCCGCACAGAAGGCCACCCCGGCCCTGCACCGCGCCATTGCCGATGAAAACGGCACATACCAGGGCACCGTGAGCCTGAAGAATATCGACCCCGCCAAGGGGAGGCCGAGTTTGCCATCGCCGTGCGCCGCTGCGCCATGGGCAGGGGCGTGTCTGCCTGGGGCATGCGGGAGATCCTGCACCTGGGTTTTGCCGAACTGGGCTTGCGCCGTATTTATTGGTGTGTTGACCCCGTCAATGCGCGGGCCTGCCGCTTTTACGCCAAGCAGGGCTACACCCCCATCACCCCGGAGCCGGACGCAGAGAACCTGCTCTGGTTTGAAGTTTTTGCCTAAGGAGTACTGTTATGTCACAGCCCAAGGTCAGTGTGTTGATCTCATTTTACAATCTGGCCCCCTTCGTGGACCAGACGATGGAAAGCGTGCTGGCGCAGAAAACCGATTTCCCCGTGGAAATCCTCTGCGCGGACGACGGCTCCGACGACGGCACGATTGAAAAGCTGCGCGGCTGGGAGGCAGCGCACCCCGACACCGTCCGCGTCTTTGTCATGAACCGCGTGCCGGGCAAAAAATATGAGGGCAACGAGCGCATCCAGCGGATGAACGCCATCCGCGGGCGGCTTTTTTACGAGGCCAAAGGCAGCTATGTCTGCTATCTGGACGGCGACGATTTTTACACCGATGACCGCAAGCTGCAAAAGCAGGCGGACATTTTGGACGCCGACACAGGCCACAAATACGTGGCCTGTGGGCACAACGGCTGCTACTACTGGCAGAGCACCGGCAAGACCCAGCCGATTGAAAAGCCCATCCGGGAATGTGCGCTGACGGCGAAGGAGTATTGGAGCTTTTTCTACATCCACACCAACGCCATGATGTTCCGCAACATCGGCCTGCAGGGCATTGACCCGTACACGAGCGGCATTCAAATCATTGATAACCTGCTGACCTACCAGTTTCTGCCCTACGGCGGGGTGTACTATATCCCGGACTGCATGTTCAACTACCGCCAGACGGAGGACAGCACCTTCCACCGCCGCAGCGTCTACCAGAATTATATCCTGAACGCCTTGATGCTCTACCAGCAAAAGGCGGTGCTGCGCGGCTTATTCGGCGCGGGATTGGTACGCACTCTGTTTGAGTACACCCAGCTGTATGAGAACCGCCGCGACCCCAAGCTGACCGCGGAAGGGCAGACCTACCTCGAAAATATTGACCGCTACGGAGCGGGCCGCCTGCGCGCCTTGTGAACTATAATAAGGAAAGCGCCCCGGTGCGCCTGTGGTGTGAGCTGGAAAATAAATTCTGGTTCTTTATGACGAAGGTGTTCCGCCACTATATCTGGAAGCCCAAGGTGCGGGGCCCTGCTGGAAGAGGCACGTATCAAAACCGAAAAAGGGGAGTGCTGAATCATGGAAGAAATGAACGAACTGACCGCCGAGGAGCAGGCCAAGCTGCTGCGCCATGAGTTGGAGGCTGTTTACGGCTCGTCGTCGTACAAGATTGGCCGCGCCGTGACCTGGCTGCCCCGCCATGCGAAAAAGGCGCTGGCGTACCTTGCCCACAACGGCCCGGCCATCAGCGCCAAATATCTGTATACCTACGCGAAATATCACAAGATCGCCAACAAGGAATACGCCTACTGGGCCAGCCTGCAAAAAAAGGACTACCCTGAGGCACTGAAAAAATGGTTTCAGGAGAAGAACTATACCCATCAGCCGCTCGATTTGGAGCACCCCAAGACCTTCAGCGAGAAAACACAGTGGATGAAAATTTACGGTGGCTTGGCCGAAAAGCAGAATCTAGTGGATAAGTACAAGGTCCGCGACTGGGTCAGGGAGAAAATCGGCGAGGATTATCTGATCCCGCTGCTGGGAGTCTGGGACAAGTTCGACGACATCGATTTTGACCAGCTGCCCGACAAGTTCATGCTTAAAACGAACCACGGCGCAGGCTGGAACTACCCCGTGGCCGATAAATCGAAGTTCGACAAGGCCGATGCAAAGAAGAAGTTCGATTTGTGGATGAAGCTGAACTTCACCTACTACCGCGGCGGCCTGGAGCTGCAATATGAGCATATCCAGCCCAAAATCATTGCGGAACAGTTCATTGAGAATGACGGCGGCGACCTGTACGACTACAAGCTCTGCTGCTTTGACGGCGAACCCAAGGTCATCATTTATATTATGAACCGTTATGTGGACGCCGATGAGCGCATCATCTGTTTTGACACGGACTGGAATGTGCTGCCATTCAACCTGTTCACCCCGCTCGAGCAGCCGGATGACATCCCCCGCCCGAAAAACCTGGAAAAGATGGTCGAGGTAGCCCGCACGCTGAGCCAGGGCATCCCGTTTGTGCGTGTGGATCTCTACGCACTGAACGATGGAACGATTAAATTTGGCGAGATGACGTTCACGACCTACAGCGGCATTGCGCCGTGGCACCCCGAGAGCGCCAACGAGTACATGGGCAGCCTCATTCACCTGCCCGGCGTCGACGACTAAGGAGACACCATGCCGAAAGTCAGTATCCTTGTACCCGTCTACAAGGCGGAAAAAACGCTCGACGCCTGCGTCGAGAGCATCCTTGCGCAGACGTTCCCGGACTTTGAGCTGCTGCTCATCGACGACGAAAGCCCGGACCGCTGCCCGGAAATGTGCGATGCCTGGGCAAAAAAAGATCCACGCATCCGCGTTTTGCACCCGGCCAAGGCCGGGCCCGGCCCGTCCGGCGCGCGCAACGCCGGGGTGCAGGCCGCCGCGGCCCCCTGGCTGACGATGGTGGATAGCGACGACACGATAGCGCCCGACCTTGTGGAAAAACTGTTGGCGGGCGCGGAGACCACCGGCGCAGAGCTGGTGATCTGCAACGGCTGCCCCGTGACCGAGGACGGCGCACGGCACCCGCTGCCCGTCGACGAGCAGTTCACGAAGGACACGCTGCTGGACGTAGATGCGTTCTGGGACGCCTTCCATACGCCGTGGATCAACCAGTTCACCGGCACGGCCCACCGCCTCTACGCTGCAAGGCTTTTTGACGGTGTGCGCTACCCCGTGGGCCTGCTGCACGAGGATTACTACGTGCTGCCGGATTTAATTGCACATTGCAGCGCTGTTTACTGCATGGCCTTTACGGGGTTATTATGTGCTGCGCCACGCGGGCAGCATCACCGACGGTGCGCGCCATGAGGTGCGTCTGGCCATGACGAAAGGCGACATCCACCGCGCCGAATACTTTTTGCGCAACGGCTGGTATGACCGCGCCGAGGGTGCGCTGACCGATGCTGCGCTGTTTTTACACGACAACAAGCGCGCCTACGATTTGACCAAGCCCGGCCACCGCGCGGAATTTGCCGAGACAAAACATGAGCTTTGCCGCGTGTACGATGCGCTGGCCGCCCAAAAGGGGAGCGCGTCGATGAAACTGCGGGCCGCCGCACTGAGGGCGGGGCTGGGCGTGTTTGCCATGTATGTGAGAGCGCGGGGGTGACGGGCAAAGCCCCTCCGGCCATCGCTGCGCTCGGCCACCTCCCCGCAAAGCGAGGAGCTGGCCGCGAAGCCGGCCTGAGGGGCTTTAACCCGTTCCCGCTGCCCGAACCCCTCCCCAACAAAACCGCCAACAAAAGGAGCCTCCTCATGCCCACCGTCACCGTTATTATCCCGGTCTATAAGGTCGAGCGCTATCTCGACGCCTGTGTGGAGAGCGTTGTGCGGCAGAGCTATGCGGACTTGGAGATACTCCTCGTCGACGACGGCAGCCCGGACCGCTGCCCGGCGCTCTGCGATGCCTGGGCAGAAAAGGACCCGCGCATCAAGGTCATCCACCGGGAGAACGGCGGCCTGTCCGCCGCGCGCAACTCCGGCATCGACGCCGCCATGGGCGAGTTTTTGCTGTTCGTTGACAGCGACGACTTATTAGAACCCGACGCCGTCCGCCGCGCGGTGGACGCCCAACGGCAGCAGGACGCCGATCTGGTCATCTTCAACCTGACCTACGTCGATGAAGAGAACCGCCCGCTGCCGCAGCCGGATTTCAGCGGCTTTACGGATGAGATCCTCGACGAGGACGGCGTCTGGCAGCGTTGCTTTGCCCTGGCGGAAACAAGGATTTACTACGTTGTGGCGTGGAATAAGCTCTACCGCCGCAGCCTGTTCCAACACTTGCGCTATGCCCCGGGTAAACGGTATGAGGATCAGTTCCTGCTGCCCCACCTGCTGGCACAGTGCAAAACCATTGCCTGCCTGGCCGCGCCCGGCTACCGCTACGTGCAGCGCAGCGGCAGCATCATGGCGCAGGGGTCGAGCCGCACCTATCTGGATCGGCCCGAGTATCTGCTGGACTGGTGCGCCTACTTTACCCAAAAGGGCGATGCCCTGCGGGCCGAGGGGCTGCTGAACGACGCCATACAGAACCTTGCCGAAAAGCAGTGCTTTGACCTGTCCACACCCGCCCAACAGGCCCGCTACCGCGCCGCCTGCCGCGCCTGTGCCGACAGCTACACCGCGCTGGCCGCGGCCACGGGGCAGCGCTCGATGCGTCTGCGCGCCGCGCTGCTGCGCATCGGTCTGCCCGCCTACCAAGCCTTTTTGAAACACAAAATCTAAGGAGTTCCACGCATGGAAAAAACGCAACTGCAAAACTACCATGTCCACTACGGCCCGGCCCAGGGCTGGAGCCGTGTCGACCTGCGCGAGCTGTGGCGCTACAAGGACCTGATCTGGCTCTTTGTCAAGCGCGATTTCAACGTCATGTACAAGCAGACGGTGCTGGGCCCGGCGTGGATCTTAATTAACCCGCTCATGTCCACGGCCATGTACTGCGTCATGTTCGGCACGATTGCCCAGCTGTCCACCGACGGCGTGCCGCAGATTCTGT
>ENA-OQKX01000250-OQKX01000250.1-human-gut-metagenome-genome-assembly--contig:-NODE-250-length-11757-cov-2.284781_pt1 | contig 11757 bp, 14 predicted proteins | sample MGYA00242654_ERZ504810 | MGnify/ENA primary metagenome ERZ504810 (study PRJEB26092, sample SAMD00036378) | human gut metagenome | host: Homo sapiens | study: EMG produced TPA metagenomics assembly of... | reverse complement strand
AAGTGAAAAGCTAGATGAATTATTCGGAGGTAACAACAATGCCTAAACCTAAGAAAGACTGGAAAGCTCTGAACATCAAAATCCAGAGTGAAGTATATGAGGAGCTTGAAAAATACTGTGAAGAAACAGGACTCAGCAAGACTGTAGCCGTTGAACGTATATTGAGTAAAGCTTTTAAAGAGTACAAGGAAAGTAAATAAGAAAGAAGATGTTGTTATGAAAAAGTACTTTGCACTACTATTATCGTTTGTTTTGGCATTTGGCTTAACAGCCTGTTCAGATGCTGAAACTGAGAAATCTAAATCTTCATTTGAAAAAACAGCTTCAATCGTTGAGAAGAACAACGAGACTATCAACAAGGATGTTAAAGCATTGCAAAAGTTGACAAAATCCAAGGTTAAACCTTTGGATGATACAGTTTTAAAAACGGCAAGAGAAACTATCAGCCAAGCAAAACAACAAATCGTTGAAGTTCCTGAATGCCCTTCTAATAAAGAAGATATTAAAGAAGCTAACAAAAAGCTAAAAAAGAAAGCTGATAAAGCTGAGATTATCCAAGCTTTAACAGACTCTAAAAAAGCTATGAAAGATAGTATTGCTCAACGTAAACAAGTTACCAACCCATCTGAATCCTTTGTTTTGGAAAGATTGAACGGAATTCCAAACGTATCGCAAGCATTGGCTGTGAATGAAGAAAACGATGTAAATGGTATGCTTCATAAAGCGGGTGGATATACTTCTGCTATTTTCTTCACATCGGATTTAGTAGACACTGCTGCAAACTATATTGAAGATGGTGATTCCATTGAAAAAGGTACAGACGGTGGTGGATGTATCGAAGTCTTTGAAACTGAAGAAGACGCTCAAAAACGTGATACATACTTGTCTGCTTTCGATGGCAGTGGAATGTTATGCAGTGGATCACATAAGGTTGTAGGTACTGTAATCATTCGTACATCTAACTATCTAACAGCAACGCAACAAAACGATATTACAACAAATATCATGAACAGTTTAATTGCTTTGAAGTAATTAAATACTACAGGACTGAATCATCAATCAATGATTTCAGTCTTTTTTTATACCATTCTCTTTTCTCGAACCTTGTCACAACGCTCTCGAAATACGACAACGATGAACTGCACACTTTGAAAATAATGTTTTCATAGGATTAGTTATAAAAGTAACATTCGTTCTACGAGAGTGTTCTTAAAACAATCGAGAAATAGTTTAACTTTTCCATGAAAACACAAAAAAAGACTTGCCTGATATCGTTCCTATCAAACAAGCCATAATCAAACAAACACATCATCCAACTTTATAGAATTCAGGATTGTTAAAATCACCGTATTTCCATCCACCATCTTCCCATACAAACGAGCAGGTAATGTCTGTTTGATTAGTGGAATTGTCAAGCTCGCAATAGTTGTTAAGTCTTACCCAGAATTCATCGTCCGTTTTCTTAATGATTTCTCCTACTGTATATTTACATCCGATTCCGTTAATACATATAGCAGAATATGCTTCATACAGATGACCATCAACAATAATAAAAGGTAGCTTTGTCAATGGACTTAAGTTGTATGGCTTATCGTAGCAGATTGGATATCTTCTAGAAAACTTCTGGTAATAAACATTTTCGATATCATTATACGATTGGACTTGTGAATCATCGACTTCATAATAAATTCCATCATCATTCTTAATATAATTTTCAAAGTTTGATGACGAAGTAAAATGTGTTCCACAAATATACGACATACGTTCTGCATAAAATGTATTTACAGTTTCATCAGCAAAAGCAAACAATTCATCATCTGTAAACATACTCGAAATCCCCGTAGCAACAGGTGTTTCTTGAACCTGACTTGTCTGAGCTTCCTGTTCTTGCGATGCTTCTTCCGTAGTTTCCTTTACTTCTTTAGCTTTCTTTTCTACCTCTTTTTTCTTTGATTCGGATTTATCTTGCTCCTTATGAGAGACTTTCTCATCAGCCTTCTTATCTTTATTTTTTTCAGAAGCAGAACATCCAGACAACATCAAAGAAGTTATCAAGACAGCTATCATCAACCTATTTCTTTTCATATTCTCAACATTTCCCTGCTTCTAGTATATCATCCAGAATGAAAACAAACAAAATCCCGATGAATTATCTATATAAATGTGACTTTTCATGATTTATGGGTTACTGTATATATATGAAATGGAGTGATAACTATGTCAGTAACTATTACAACTTTAGCAAATAATGTTAAACAGCCCAGAGGCGGATACCTCCCTGTAAAACTTTTTAAAGAAACACATTATGAGTCTGAAAACGAATTATTTCCTGATGAGAATGGCTCAAAATCATTGATTGGAACAACCGTAGATAATATGACTCGTATTCTGTTATGTGCAAAACCAAAGAAAGTGTTTGAACCCGCTTCTTTTGGAATGATGGCGATTAAAGACCTTAACTTTGATTTAATTGATGAAGTCACAGGACTAGATGATGATTCAATCCTTGCAGCATATCAGCTTTCTTTTTATGAACAGATATACAGAAGTGGTTATATACCATCTACTGATTATGAACTTGACCTTCCAGATGAGCATACGATTGAAAATATCAGAGAAATGGTAAATCGCTCATTAAGATACTTCCAACATCAAGCAAAGCTTGTTAATGTTGGAGATCGTTTGTCGGTAAACTATAAAGAAGACAACATTTACGGTGATTATGACTATTTAACAGATGATTCCCTAATCGACATGAAAGTGCTTAGCAAGAAAATCGCCAACAAATATACACTACAAATTATTCTGTATTGGATTATTGGAATGAAGTCGAAGAAAAAATTTTTCAGTAATGTCAAATACCTGAAGTTCTATAACCCCAGATTAAACGTAGAATATTCATTTGATTTAGATGAATTAACTCCAGATATTCTGAAGCCTATTCTAGAAGAAGTATTGATGAATAGATAAAACCTAATATATATAGATATACAAAGCTATAGTTTGAACGGATTCTTGCAATCTATTCCCTATGGCTCTTTTGTTTTGTCTTTTGCCTTCTCGAATGTGTTTTCAACGGTTTCGGCGATTGTTTTGTCATTAAGTCGGTTATTCATGAAGGAGTGATATAGAATTTACCGCCTTCCTTTTTTTATCTTGTGAGAACGTCCTCAGAACAAACGAAACAAACTCTTTTCAACATCCGTCTAAAAGTAATCAAATTTTACAGAATTTCATAGCATCGAATATTTAACGCATGCTTTGTGTTTCCTTTTATGGTTAATTGTATAGTGTATACAAAAGAAGGAGGCATTTATGATAAACAAGAAAAAAGCGATTAAGAAATGTGTGTTGCCTTGTATTCTAAGCGCAACCCTACTTTCAACCGTAGTAACACCTATAAATGCAAGGGTGAATGAGACCTTCAATCCTGTTAGAAACCTACGATTCACATCTGAAGTAACAACAGGACAAACAGCCTCTAAAGATAAAACCAAATTAAATACAGATATCAAATATAGCGACGACAAGAGCTCTGCAACGATGACTATAACATCTCCAGACGGATATAACCTAAGCCTTACAGATGCATGTAAGGAATCATATAAGAGTTTTCTGGATGATGGAACTGTAGTTCTACAGGATGAAAACACAAGTAAATTCAGTGTAGTAACCAATTATAAAAACATTTATCGTTTAGAAATAAATGTGAAAAACACAGACAATACGTTGGTGGAAACGCAAAATATAGACTTTCAAGTATTGGATATTACCAGTGTTCAGAACGAGTCTTTACAGGAAGAATTGAATATTGCTAATGCAAATTCAAGAACCACTTCTTCTGTACAAACAAGTCACGACTCTCAATCTATGACAGTCAAATATACATCTCCAGGTTCCTATACATGGTCGATTCCTTCTGAGGTTGACCTGAATAATCAACAGAGTATGACTGTGTCTGCCACGAAAGTAAATGAAGAAGCCAATGCGAGTTTGAAGATTCGTGTTTGTTCTGAGAATGGTTTTAAGATGAAGTCAAGTACAGGACGTTCAGGAGCCTATAAGATTACGCAAGACGGAAAAGAAGTAGAAAACAATTCTCTTGTTCTTGAAACAACATCAACAGGAACCTCGTCAACTGATTTGAAGTTCTTTGCTTACCCCGGAAACTTTATGACAGCTGGTACTTACAATGACACACTCACATTCAAAGCACAGAATGGATATGTGACAGGGACTGTGTTGGAAATTGAAGGAATGAAGTTTATTGTCATAGAGCAAACAAATGATGATACATATATGCTGATTGATGGAAAAAGTATTGGAAATATCCAGTATCAGCCAAATCAAAACGCTAATGGCGATTATGAAATAGGAGCATATGACACGCCTAATGATAAACGTTTTGATGGACAGTATTCAAATACATATGAGGGAAGTTATATTGACAATTATTTAGAAAATACTTGGTATAAACAGCTTCCTGACAAATTACAACAAGCGATTCTAGAAACAGAGATCAAAACAAAAAAGTATTAATTGTGATAAAACTAATAGCAGATGGATGTCTTTAAGTCCTACAACTTCACCTCCTAGTCCAGATGGCATAATTGATTGGTATTACAATTCTGGAACTAAGGAAAACCCAAATTTGATTAGATGGAATAAAGTTGTACTACCAGATAATGAAACTGGAGTTTGGCAATATGATGGATTACAAACTTTTGATTTGGGATACAACGGGCAAAGTTATAACACAATTAAAAGACATGTTTATTTACCAAGTATTAATGAAATTGCAGAGCTAGTAAATTTAAACTCTGCTAATAAAGTTTATGATTTTTTAAAAGGCACGAATAACCAATTAGAATTCATGTGGTTGAGAGATTCAGCTCATTATACCCCAATGAATAGTGCTTATTTACATTATAAAATTAGAAGTTTTAACACATATATCGTTACAGATACAACTATGGGCGTGCGCCCAGCCTTTGTCGTCGACTTGTCAAAAATAGACTACTCTGTAACAGGAAAAGTCAACTACAAATAAGAAACGCACAGGATCAGTTGTGTGCGCGTAAGACAGTAATTCTAAAAGATTACTATTTTACGGCATCTGTCGAACAGGATTGGGAAACAAACGAACATACGGCATTCAGCTTCGGCTGAGTGCCGTTGTTTGTTTTTTGGTGCTAAATACTCTATTTTTGCACTCTGTATGGCAGGGATGGTGAAACGGTGAAATAGTTGACATTTTCGTAGTAAAACTCTTATGAAACAGCGAATCACGCCATAATTATAATGGACCCTGTTTACCGCTGAGTACGTACGGTAATTTGCGATTACGTGGAAAACCTCACAAAACAGAAAAGTTAATAGTGGTTTATTTTGATGCAAAGTACATTGAACCCCGAAAAAATCGCCCAATCGCCTTTTGTTCATAGAAAAATTACATTTTAATGCGATAAATTTCGATGAGCATATTGAAAAATGACACATCTTCGTGTTATATGGTGTGTATACCCGATAAGCGTGAATGGAGGTAAGGCAGATGAAAAAGTTATTGTCTTGTACGTTCAATATGGATAGCGGTTGCGTAGAGCTGAAGTTTAACAATGGCAGTATGATTGCTATTAACTGCACTGCCGTCGAAAACGAAGTTGCTGACAATATGTATAAGCGGTCAGAGCTTGACTATCTTATCTACAATGACCCGTTTGCGTATGCCAACCTCGTTTTGAATGGTAACCCAGAGGCGTATCTCAAATCTGTTACTGAGTACAAGCCTTTGGACTAAAGCTCGGTATACCAAACACCGAATTAAGAATGGACTTTGAGAGAAAGTGAGATAACAATATGAAACAGATTATTACTATTCAGCACACGCAATCAATTCACCACACAAATGGTATGGTGGGTTCTTGGACAGATTGGGATCTTTCTGAATTAGGCATTGAACAGGCTGAAAGAATAGGGCAGAAGTTAGCAAAGCAGTTATCCGGTCACAAAATTGTTATGTATGCTTCCGATCTTCTACGAGCAAAGCACACCGCTGAAATTGTCGCAAAACATATGGGAATCACACCTAACATTAGAACGGAACTTCGAGAACGCAATTTAGGTAAATGCGTTGGCAAATCTGTTCAGTGGCTTCGTGAGAACATTGAGGTTCAAGAGAAAACCATTGATGACAGGATGTTTTCTGATGCTGAGAGTAGACGCGACGAATGGAATCGCTTAAAACCTCTTTTTGACGAGATAATGACAAGTAATGATGAATGCATCATTGTAGTATCACATGGCGATTTGCTGAGCGTTTTGGAATACGATGTTCCTCGGAATGGATGTGGAAACACTGAATCAGTTTAGAACTTTTGGTATGGCAGGCGGCGTTTCTTTCATGTTTCAAACGATGAGGGTAAGCGATTTATCAAGAAAATGAACGATTTGTCTTACATGTGTCATCGTTAAACTATAACGTGCATTTAGCAAATTCTGCTCGTAGGTCGATGTTAAACTAAACCGTGCATTTAGCGAGACAGAACACAAACCGTTAAAGTAAGAACGGGTAATACTCACTTGAAACGGTGAAACTAAAAACGGGTAACGTAGTCTAGAATTAGACTAAAAAGACTCCTTCTCGTGTTTGTTTAGAGTATTCTCTGAGTAAACATAAAAGAACAAAGAAACATTAAGTCTCTTTGTTCTTAGGCGTTCGAGATGTAATCACAGATATTCTTAGATGCAGGTGCTTTCGATGAAGGTCTTCTCTTTTTACAACTTGGTACAAACCATCCTCACGGAAACCTCAAAACACTCCCAATAGTTAAATAGAAGGCATTAAAAAAAGCGGGTAAATTGATGAGGTTTACCCGTTACTAGTTTTGTCTATACATCGACAAACTGGAAGTTGCCGTTGTGAAGGTTATGCTCATTTTGCGTTATTACTCTTCCGAACTCCGTCATTCATTCTTTTCACTTTGCGTTTCCATACAAAATATTGAATGAGCCAAGTGATGACGAAAATTGCAACAAATATTCCTACATATGAAAGAATACCAATGGCATTATGCTTCATCCAATTCGTAATATAGGCAATCGGAAACATCGTAACACAGGCAATGGAAAAGTAAATTCCGCTTTGCTTTGCAAGGCTCCACGAATCAATTTCCCAAATAACGGAAGCCATTGCAAAGCCTGTACCCAAAATTCCGCAGAGAATTGTTTGAAGAATAACTGCGTTTAATTCATTTTTCATTGTATCAACAAGCTCAGGGTTGACAGGATAGAACGAACCATCTCCTATGCACATTGATATAATCACAGTTATTACAAAACCGATAGCAATGCCGAGAGGGAATCCGAGAAGCCCACGCTGAATCATCTTTTTTTTCATTTTTTCCTCCTGCCCGGCAGATTCTTTTTTTCTGCCGGATCCTTCGTTTTTTATGCTATGATCATTATAGTATAATCCACCGGATTATGGTATAATATGTTTCGCCAAAATATATAACATTTAGAAACAGGTGAATATCATGTCGATCTATTTCAGAAACACTCCGGTCAGTGCTCCCTTCATGTTTGAATCTCTTGGGAACCACTGGAATCAGGTTAATATCTTCCGTCCGGACGGATATCCGTATTATCATTACCTCCAGACTGAAAAGGGTACCGGACGCATTGAAGTCCGTGGAAAATTTTATACTCTCGGAGCCAACGAGGGCATCCTCATCGCCCCCGGTGTCCCTCATTCCTATCACAGGGAGTCTACTTCCTGGACCACGATGTTTGCCACCTTCACAGGAACACTGGCAGGCAGCATTCCTTCCATGACAGACAACCAGGAAGTGATCCTTATCGAAAAGGAACAAGGAGCCAGTATCCGGAAAATGATTTCTTCTACCTTGCGTAAATATCATCAGCCCACACCGGATATGAAATCTCTTTCTTCCGACTGCTATAATTTTCTTATGAATTTTACAGACTGTGCAGCTTCTCCGAAGATACAGGATAATCCTCTCTACCAGAGATATGTGATCCCGGTAATAAAAGAAATCGAAACCGGTTATCAGCAGGATATCACTGCAGCGCAACTGAGCCGGAGCGTTTTTGTCTCTCCGCAGTATCTTTCCCGTCTGTTCCGCCGTTTTATGGGCTGCTCGGTTTACGAGTACGTTACCATGTACCGCATCAGCCGCGCACGTGAGCTTCTGCTTTCCAGACCGGATATGAAGATCCAGGATGTTGCCGGTGCTTCCGGATTTTCCGATGCCAGCCACTTTATCGCCATGTTCCGTAAAGTCACAGGCACAACTCCTCTGGATTTCCGAAAGATGTACTGATATATTCCTACTGCACAGCACAAAAACTGCCCTGCCGGAAACGTCGTAGAAGACGTTTTCCTGCAGGGCAGTTTTCTGCTGCTCTTATCAGCCAAATGCCGGTATCCTATCCTATATTCTGATCCATCAGACAAAAGCATCTGTATCCTATATCTGTTTGATCTCAGTTTCCGTAATATAAATTCCAGAATACGGTCAACTCTTTGGCTGGCCTCCAGATTCTTCAGAAGATCGCTCCTGCTCCTGATCTGGCTGTCCAGCTTCTTCCGTTCCTCCTGCAGCTGCTGCAAAAGTGACGCTTTCCGAAGAGCTTCCTCTTTCTTCTGTATCTCGTTCTGATCCATTTTTTTCTCCCTGTACAGTCTCTGTTTTCAGATTCTCTGCTACATTTTCCCGTTGCTGTTCCGCTTCTTTCTCTGCCTGCTGATCTTTCTCGATCCTTCTCATCCGTACTTTTGCCCGCTTTCTGGACATCACGCGTTTCACTGCAACTACCACGGTGCAAAAAACAAAAAGTATTACCGAGATCACCAGTGAAACATCCACGCCGGTTCCCGAAAACAGTATTTTATCTGTGCGGAACCACTGGATCACTGCTCTTCCAAAACCATAGCCTGCCAGATATCTCAGAAAGATCTCTCCCTGAAATACTTTTTTGCGAAGCAGCATCATAAGCACCAAAAGCACAAGCAGACACCAGAGACTTTCATAGAAAAACAAGGGCTGTACCAAAATCCAGGTACCACCGTCCACGGTTTGAAGCTTTTCACGCATAGCCGTGGTGACCTCTCCTGCCCGTACCGCAGTCAGCGGCAGCTGCATGGAAAAAATGTTGTCTGCATATTCCCCGAAAGATTCTCTGTTAAAAAAGCTTCCCCACTTTCCTATTATCTGCCCGATCAGAAGTCCCATGCAGGCAAGATCTGCCATCTGCCAGAAGGATTTCTTTCGGATCCTGCAGTAGACCGCACCACCCAGCACACCGCCCAGAAGTCCGCCATAAAACATAAGTCCTCCGGACCGTATATTCAGAAGCTGTCCCGGATCATTTTTATAAAGGCTCCAGGAAAAAGCCGCATAAAGCAGCCTTGCCCCTGCCACACCGGAAAGCAGCGTTATAATGGCAAGATCCAGATATGCATCCGGATCTTCATGATTTCTCTGGCTTCCAGTAACCTCAAAAAAACGATCCCAGAAGCATTCCTATCGCGATCACGGACGCCATACGATACGTGATCTCAAAAGCCAAAGAATCTCAAAGGATACTCGGCACACTGATCCAAAACCAGATTTAATCCGGTAAACCGAATTGACATATCCATAAATCACCTGTTATAATTTTTCAGCTTACAGCCGGTATTTCACAGACGTTGGTGATCACACGTTAAATCTGAATAAGATCACATCTCCGTCCTGTACAACGTACTCTTTTCCTTCCATACGTACAAGGCCCTTCTCTCTGGCACCTGCATAGGAACCGCAATCCAGAAGATCCTGATAATTCACAACCTCTGCTTTGATAAATCCACGTTCAAAGTCTGTGTGGATCTTACCTGCTGCCTGCGGTGCCTTGGTTCCGATCTTGATAGTCCATGCTCTTGTCTCATCCTCTCCTGCTGTCAGGAAGCTCATAAGGCCAAGAAGGTGATAGCTTGCGCGCACCAGCTTCTCCAGGCCGGACTCTGTCAGTCCCAGATCCTCAAGGAACATCTTTCTCTCATCCTCATCCAGCTCGGAGATCTCCTCCTCGATCTGCGCACAGATCACAAATACCTCGCTGTTCTGTTTGGCAGCGTATTCACGTACTGCCTGTACATACTGATTGTTCGCCCCATCATCTGCGATATCATCCTCTGCAACGTTAGCCGCATAGATCACCGGTTTTGCAGTAAGAAGATTATAGGTTGCAAGCCATGCATCCTCATCTTCGTTCTCTGTTTCCAGAGTAATGGCAAGCTGTCCCTCTTCCAGATGCGCCTTTACTTTTTCAAGGAATGCAAGCTCTTTGGCAGCTTCCTTATCCATACGTGCAGTCTTGGTAACCTTGGCAATTCTTCTCTCGAGGATCTCAAGATCAGAGAAAACAGCTCCAGATTAATAGTCTCGATATCGCGGAGCGGATCAATGCTTCCATCTACATGAACACATTGGAATCCTCAAAGCAGCGTACCACGTGAACGATAGCATCTACCTCACGGATATTTGCAAGGAACTGGTTTCCAAGACCTTCTCCTTTGGATGCACCTTTTACAAGACCTGCGATGTCAACGAACTCGATGACAGCCGGTGTTACTTTCTTGGACTGATAGAAATCTCCGAGCTGCTGCAGACGCTTGTCCGGAACCGGCACGATGCCGACATTCGGGTCAATGGTACAGAACGGATAGTTTGCGCTCTCTGCTCCTGCTTTGGTCAGGGAATTGAAAAGTGTACTTTTTCCGACGTTCGGAAGGCCCACGATACCTAATTTCATAGTAATCTATATCTCCTTTGTTTTTATTTTTCGCTTCTTTTTCTGTTCGGGTTCTTTTTATGCACAAAAAGAGCCCAATGCAACTATAAATTATAGCACACGGGCTCTTTGATTTCAATGGATTTTAATCTCTTGACTGTACCATCAGAAGAATGCCGCCCTCGTACGATACATGCGCGGTCTCCTCGACGATCTCATTGCTCACGCACAGACCACCCGAAGTATTCGGCAGATAGTGATGGTCGAGCGGGTAGGCGAAGCCCTCCAGGGTGATGGATGCGACTTCCTTTTCCAGCGGGAAGAACGAAACGTACTTTCCGAACTGCTCTTCTTTCCGGATTTCAAACGAAGTTTCCACCGGAATCGTAATCAGATTGCGGCTGTCCACGATGTAAGCCGGAATTTTCTTCTCCCATGCCGTTTTTCAGGTTCTGCACAATACTTAAGAAATGGTCGAGTCTTCCCCCTGTTGCTCCGAGGATCGTGATTTCACTGCTTCCCAGAACAATCGCCTGCTGAAATGCGATGTCCGTGTCCGTATTGTCCTTCATGGGATTAAATTCCCGGATCGGTGCGACATGGTTCTCCTTGTAATAATTTAAAATCTCCGGAGATAAACTGTCAAAATCTCCCAGAATATACGTCGGCATAATCTGGTAATGGTAGCAGAACTCCAGTCCCCGGTCTGCTGCCAGGATAATATCAAACTGCTGTTTCTGAAGATATGGGAAGGCAAAATCCGGTTCGATCATCCCTCCCGAAATAATACATGTTCTCACGTTTCCCTGCCTCTTTTTTCTGTCTTTTTGTATCTTATTCTGCCTTTTTGCTGTATGAAGAAATTTTTTCCTGCAGCTCGCGCACGTTCTGCTCGATGTTGCTGCCAAATACAGCAGAGCCTGCCACGATGATGTTGGCACCTGCCGCAAGGACTTCATCGAT
>ENA-OQKX01000249-OQKX01000249.1-human-gut-metagenome-genome-assembly--contig:-NODE-249-length-11759-cov-2.223177_pt1 | contig 11759 bp, 9 predicted proteins | sample MGYA00242654_ERZ504810 | MGnify/ENA primary metagenome ERZ504810 (study PRJEB26092, sample SAMD00036378) | human gut metagenome | host: Homo sapiens | study: EMG produced TPA metagenomics assembly of... | reverse complement strand
CGGGGTAATTTCTATATTCTGCGTACAAAACCGTATTTCGTGCATCCTCTTTCTTCCAGTCATGAAAACCGCATTCATGAATATGATTTCCCAATGCACATTCAAGAAACACGGTTTTAGCATAATTGCGCCATGGCCTTCCGAGATAGACAGAATTTGGAGGACAGTTTTTTGAGATAAGTTTACAGTTGGAAAATACATATCCGTATTCCTGACTTTCCGGTGTGGAGGCGGCAGTAATGTAGCCCTGAATGTCATTTACATTCGTAGTACGACACAGGGATTCTATCACGCAGTTTTCAAAATAAGCAGTGGCACTTCCAAAAATAAAATCAATGTCGCCACAGATATAACAGTTCTTATAATATTGTCTGCCGTTGATCCTTGGGGCAAATTGTTTTGGACCGATAAAACCGTCAGGCTCGATCTCTTTTGGCGGAAGCGGTCCGGTGAAAAGGGTATCCTGATGTCCAATCAGACGGCAGGAATCAATCACAAGCCGGTCACCATCGGCATAGAGCGCGATTGCCTGTCCGTGTGTGAGAGAATCGCCCGATGCATTTTCAATTGTGAGATTTTGCAGTGTGACGTCATGCGTATCAATGAAAACAGAGTAGGAGCGGAAAGTTCCGAGTTTTCCAATATCAGCCATGGGAGCAAGGGCGTAATCATCATAAGTCAGGACGACATCTTTATTTGACTTGCCAGTGCCGAGGATCGTCAGATATGGTTTATTGATAGTTATTTTTTCATGGTAAATGCCGGGTGCAAGATAAATGCAGGCCGGTTCATTAAGATCCATCGGAATGGCATCAAGTGCCGCGCTGATGGTCGGATAGACAGAAGAGTCTGCGGGGGTTCTGGTATACATATAAAAGTGCGCATTGAAAATAATGGTTGGTTCATTCCATGTGTTTTATGGAAAACCATGCTCCTTTTTGATTATTTTAAATATAATGTAGTATACAAAAATTGTAAAATCAAGTATTTCGAGTATAATAAGAATATAATTAAAAGCGATGCATGCTGTGAAGCATGCAGAGTGTCAGAATGCGTTACCATAGAGCAGAAGAAAATGAGGTGAAACAGATGAACTTTGATCATAAACCACACAGGGGTGATAAACTTCAGCCGCTGGATGAAATTTCAGGATATAAGGTGCGGCCCGGATTTTATGACAGGAATGGTGCGGCGCAGGCGGCGAATGGAGTCAGTTTTACCATCCATTCCATGGGAGCGACCGGATGTACACTGTTATTGTTCCGCCCGAAAGAACAGGAGCCATTTGCAAAAATACGTTATCCGGAAACTTACTGTATTGGAAGCACATATTCCATGCTGGTATTTGGGTTAAATATCGAAGAGTTTGAATATGCGTTCCAGCTGGATGGACCATATGATGAAAAAAAAGGACTGCGGTTTCATAAAGACAATATCCTGCTTGATCCATACGCCCGGGCAGTGACAGGGCAGAGACACTGGGGAGAGCGCCCGGAAGGTGGAAAAGACTTTGTATACCATGCCCGGGTAGTGGAAAATAATTTTGATTGGGAAAAGAGCTGTTTTCTGAATCATCCGTTTGAAGATCTGGTCATTTATGAAATGCATGTGCGTGGTTTCACAAGAGATGCATCTTCCGGCGTGAAAGCACCAGGTACTTTTGAGGGCTTGAGGGAAAAGATCCCTTATCTGAAAGATCTCGGGATCAATGCAGTGGAGCTGATGCCTGTTTTTGAGTTTGATGAGATGGAAGATACCCGTGTGGTGGACGGAGAACGTCTGTATAATTACTGGGGATACAACACGGTCTGTTTTTTTGCGCCCAACACAAGTTATACTTCAGTGGTGGAACATAACCATGAGGGTGATGAGTTAAAGAATCTGATCTATGAACTGAAAGCAAATGGAATAGAGGTTATTTTGGACGTTGTATTTAACCATACAGCGGAGGGAAATGAGAAGGGACCATGTTTTTCCTTTAAAGGAATTGACAATAATATCTACTATATGCTGACACCGGATGGATATTACTACAACTTTAGTGGATGTGGAAATGTCATGAACTGTAACCATCCGATCGTGCGTAAATTTATCATTGACTGTCTGAGATACTGGGTCATCAATTACAGGGTGGATGGATTCCGGTTTGACCTTGCATCTATTTTAAGCAGAGACCAGAATGGTGCACCGATGGAAAATCCACCTATTTTACAGGGACTTGCATGCGATCCGATTCTCGCAAAAGCAAAGCTGATCGCCGAGGCATGGGATGCCGGTGGTTTATATCAGGTGGGCAGTTTCCCATCCTGGAACCGTTGGGCAGAGTGGAATGGAAGATACCGTGATGACATGCGCCGCTTTTTGAAGGGCGATGGCGGCATGGCGGGTACAGCGATCACACGAATTACAGGATCAAGAGACCTATACGATCCGGCACACCGCGGAATCAGTGCATCCGTGAATTTCCTGACCTGTCACGATGGATTTACTTTATATGATCTGTATTCTTATAATATGAAACACAACGAGAAAAACGGCTGGGGAAATACAGACGGCGATAACAATGGAAACAGCTGGAACTGTGGAACAGAAGGAGCAACAGACGATCCGGAAATCGAGGGATTGCGCCGACGCATGGTAAAAAATGCGTTTGCAACATTGATGTGCAGCCGCGGACCGGCGATGTTTTTTGCAGGAGATGAATTTTGCAATACACAGTTTGGAAATAATAACTCTTACTGTCAGGATAATATCACATCATGGCTGGATTGGAACCGTCTGGAAGAATACAAAGAAATCCACGATTTCTTCCGCTATATGATTCGCCTGAGGAAAGATAATGCGATCCTGCGTAAGACCACAAAACCGGCGGCATGTAAACTGCCGGAGATCAGTATCCACAATGGTTTCCCATGGAATGGCGGTACAGATAATAACAGCCGGCTGATCGGTATTATGTATGCAGGGAGAGATGAGAATGATATCCGTGATGATATTGTGTTCTACTGTATGAATGCATATTGGGAAACACTGATTATGCAGCTTCCGGAGCTTCCAATGGGCATGCAGTGGAAAGTCTGTGTCAACACATTCCTTCCATATGAAGATGGAAAAAATGTGGAAGAACAGACAGAGTTTTATTATAAAAAATCATTAAAAGTTCCGCCGAGGACAGTCATGATCCTGACCGCCGAGGAAAACCAGTAAACATGATCATGATTTGCTGGAATCCTCACAATTATTTTTAAGCAGCTGGCTGATAAGGTCGGCTGCGATTTTTTTTGTCAGAAGGACGCAGATGACGATAATTATCAATAACCACCGCTTCCTCTTTGTCGTGGATCCCATTCCCAATCTGAAGCAGTGCTGACCGGTCTGTAATATAGTCGACGGAAACCCGCAGATAGTCAGCAATTTCACATATCACATCATCCGGAACATGAAGATATTTGCCATGCAGATACCCATTCAGCGTGGTTGGGGAAATGGCGAGATCCTGTGCCATTTTTCGCTGTGTGATTCCGTTTTCCTCCATTAATAAGAGTACACGTTCTTCTTGAATTTTCATTAGTGAGAGCTCCTTTTCGTTAAATTAAAAGGATTTTAGCTCACTTGACTGGTAAATATTGGAAAGTACCGATTTTCTGAATTTATTCTTAAAATCTAAGAAAAAAGACGATGGCTAAATCCAGCCACCGTCTAATGTTATGATTTGACCTGTCAGATATTCATTTCCTTCGGCAAGCGTCAGAACAAGGGAGGCAACCTCCTCCGGCATTCCGAATCTTCCGGCTGGAATTTCATCTGTTAATGCAGCACGTTCTTCTTCGGAAAAGCATGCATTCATCTGTGTGTCGATGCAGCCGCATGCAATGGCGTTACTGATATGCTGTGCAAGTCCTTGGCAAGACTCTGTAAAGAATTCATTCCTCCCTTGCAGGCGGAATAGGCTACTTCACAGGAGGCTCCAACATTTCCCCAGACAGAGGAAATATTAATGATTTTTCCGGATTTTCTGGAAAGCATATGAGGAATCGCCAGTTTACAGGTGGAAAATACGGAAGTGAGATTCACACCCAGAATATGATTCCATTCATCGATCGTCATGTCAGTTAGCAGACCGACATATGAGATCCCGGCATTGTTGACTAACACATCGACACCGTGAAAACGCTGCTCAATATGTGAAAAAAGCTGTGTCACATATTCGAAATCAGAGATGTCACCAATACTTGCAAGGACATCTACGGAATAGTCTCTTTCCAGATCGTTTTTTAAATGTAAAAGTTCTGTTTCACTTTTGGAGCAGGTGATGATAAGGTTATAACCTGCTTTTGCAAAAGCAACAGCGATTGCACGTCCGATACCACGTGACGCACCGGTAATTAGAACTGTTTTTTTCATGCCATTATATCTTTCTTCATAGCTTCCCTATCGTTATCATAGAACTGGGTCAACAGGGCGAGAAGCTTCATTTTGCGGTATTCCTCTTTGCTCACAAGTGGTTGATAGTAAGAGTAACGTCCTTTCTGATAAGAAGCCAGAAAGCCTTTTTTCTTAGCTCTTGCAAGAAAAGTAGATACTGTCTGTGGTTTCCAGGCAGTATGATAGCGCTCGTTTGTCTGAGCCATGACTGCTGCTAAATCTAATTCAGCCTCATTGTTCCAGATAATTGTCATTATCATTTCTTCACAGGCTGACAATTCTATATTCTTCATAGTGTCATCTCCTTTTTCGCTTGTCCGATTATTATAGCATATTGCCAGCAGCAAAACAGCCACAAATTGCTGTTATAATGTGAATTTTTTGTTAAATTTTATATTTGTAGTATGTTTGGGTGAAATTTTGTGTGAAAGTAATAAAAAAAGGATAATTGATGTGATATCAATATCCTCTCAGTCAGTCGGAATGACGTGATTCGAACACGCGACCTCTTCGTCCCGAACGAAGCGCTCTACCAAGCTGAGCCACATTCCGATATATTCGGTTGTACGACCAAAACCGTACTTTGTTATATTAGCATAATTAAATAGCAATTGTCTAGAAAAAAATGAATGTTTTGCAGGTAATTATGTTTACAATTAAATTTGGATGTAGTATTCTTTGATGAGGTGATACATAACGGTCACTGTAAAAAGAATAAATACAGAGAATAGAAAAAGGAGAACTTATGGGAAGAGATGTCATTATTGCCTGTGATTTTAACAGCAAAGAAGAAGTAGTGAGCTTTTTAAGCAAATTTCAGGATGAAAAGCCATTTGTAAAAATCGGAATGGAACTTTTTTACGCAGAAGGACCTGAGATCGTCAGAACAATTAAGAAGATGGGACATAAGATTTTCCTTGATCTGAAATTACATGATATTCCAAATACAGTCAAAAAATCCATGGCAGTATTATCAAACCTTGATGTTGATATGTGCAATGTTCATGCGGCAGGAACCAAAGCGATGATGTCCGCAGCGATTGAGGGACTGACAAGAGCAGACGGAACGAGACCTCTGCTGATTGCTGTGACACAGCTTACCTCCACAAGTGAGGAAGTGATGCAGGAAGAATTGTGGATTGACAAACCGATTGACAAAACGGTTATGCATTATGCAAAAAATACAATGGAAGCAGGGTTAGATGGTGTGGTATGCTCTCCATTAGAGGCAGGAAAAGTACACGAAGTATGTGGAGAAAAATTCCTTACCATCACACCGGGCGTGCGTTTTGCAGACGGAGATGTAGGAGATCAGAAGCGTGTGACAACACCTGCAAAAGCAAAAGAGCTTGGCTCTGATTATATCGTAGTCGGCAGACCGATCACACAGGCAGCTGATCCGGTAGCGGCATACAGAAGATGTGTTGCCGAGTTTGTTGGCTAGAAAAAGGAAGATTATGGAGAAGAAAAAAGGAATTAGCGGAAGTACCTTAAAAATGATCGCCATCGTCACCATGCTGATCGACCATATCGGCGCTGCTGTGCTGGCAAGACTTCTGATGGTAAACGGGCTGGGAGAACTTGACCAGACAAATGCAGATGCAATTATGCAGTGGCTTTCAGCAAATGGAGCACTGTATTGGACATACACGATCATGCGAATGATCGGACGCGTTGCGTTCCCAATCTTTTGCTTTTTGTTGGTGGAGGGATTTCTACATACGCATGATGTGAAAAAATATGCGATGCGGCTTGGACTGTTTGCGTTGCTCTCAGAGATACCGTTTGATCTGGCATTCAGCAGCAAAATACTCGAATTCAATTATCAGAATGTCTTTTTTACACTATTCATTGGTTTGCTGACGATGATTGCTTACCGTGCAGTGGAAGAAAAAGAAGAGTGGAATCAGGCGTTGAAGGTGATCTTGTATATCCTGATCGTGGCAGCAGGAATGGCACTGGCGTATTTTTTAAAGACCGATTATGCCGAAAAAGGTGTATTCTGTATCATGGTCTTATACATTTTCCGCAAGAAAAAAATGTGGCAGCTCATCGCAGGATGTGCATCATTCATCTGGGAGACACCGGCGCTGTTCGGTTTTATCCCGATCGCATTTTATAACGGAACCCGTGGCTGGAAGATGAAATATTTCTTCTACATCTTCTATCCGGCACATTTACTGATTTTATATCTGATCTGTTATTTCATGGGAATCAGCGGATATTCAGCGGTTTAGCTTTTGATAGAAAATGAAATACAAGCTTGACATAATACAAAAGGGGCAGGAATCGTGAATATATATGACACAAATGAATCAGTCGAATTGTACGACAACCGCGGAATTGAAATGGCAAGAAAATGTATACGGAGAGCAAAGAGAGAGTGTGCGCTCAGATATCTGATTTTACTGTTATTATTTGCTCTTGGTATGGTGGATAAAATACTGTTTCCACAGATAGAAATAAAGCTTTCAAGCTACGTTCTTCTTTATGTTATATGCATGTTTTCTATGATGGGGTTTCGCATTTTCCATAATGGAATTGTCGCAAAGCGGATGAAGGATTTTACGCTGCAGGAAAAGCACGATTATAATCTGGTCATCTATCGCGAAAATCATAATAAAAAATTTTTCTTAAAGAGTATAACCCTGCTGACAATGGCCAAGCAGGACATCCTGATGGAAAAACCGTTGGCTGCAAAACAGGCACTTTCCCAGATTGCGGTAGAAAGTCTGGAAAAAAATGTGTTGAAGACCTATTATTTTCTGCTTGCAGCAGCATCATTTCGTGCGAGGGAGGACAGCTGGCAGATCGAACTGGAGCATTGCGTTGCGGTGCCTTCTAAGACCGTTAAGCTGCCGGATGATGAATTACAGGAGATTTTCAGAAGCGGGGATCAGACCAGGCTGATGGACACTGTAAAAACGTGGGAGATCATGGCAGAACAGGACACAAAAACAGAGCCATATCTGAATCTTTGGTTTGGAATATTGATGGCTGCAGCTGCCGTCGGTTATGGAATCTGGACATTTGTTGTGGGAAGTTCAGATTGTTATTATAATTTTATGCTTATTGGGGCAACGCTGCTTTTAGTGGGCTTGTGGATTTTAGTCAGTGTAAGGATTGTTTATCTTCTGAGACGTTCCCAAAATAAGGGGAAGGGACTAGGAAAAAAGAAGGGAATAAGATTTTTAACTATTTTTATCCTCGTGCTGATGTGGTGCTTTATTGTAGGATTGAGTCTTGTGATTTTTGTGGGTGCAGGAAGTGATATACATACACAATGGGAAGCAATGAAGACGGGGAAGCAGCAGGAAAGCCAGGATGAAACATATCATAATGGCACAGAGATTTCCACAGAAGCTGACATAAAAATCAGGAAACTGAAAACACAGAGACGGCATCAGAAATAATAGAAGATACGGAACTTAAACCGGATCAGAGCAATATAGTGAAATCTGGACCGATCACAGACAGTGAGTATGCGTCTTTCCAGATCACAGCAGATGCATCTTCGGTGGAAGGCTTTGATGTGTTTGATGATTATGCTGAGACAATGGAAAAGAATTTCATTGGCACATGGTATTGTCCGAGCTGGGGCATGGCGTTCCGTATTCAGGAAGACGGTGCTTATATTTATACATTAGAATCTGAAAATATAGGATTTTGTAATCAGGAACCATATGTATGGGAACTGACAGACCGCTCCCAACAGGGGTTATGCCCAAGACTCAGCTTTTATTATGATGATAGCAAGGCTGGAGATATGTTTACATGCTATGTAGCAGGCTGTACAGATGATTATTTCTGGTGTAATCTGCAGGAAATGGTTTGGTACAGGCAATAGGTGTAATTTTGTGGATGAATTGAGAGTAAAAAGGAGGGCAGCATTTCCACTTCCGAAATGCTGCCCATATATTTTAACCCTGTGGATACGGGAGAAAACGGAACCCGCGGCTGGAAGATGAAATATTTCTTCTATATTTTCTACCCGGCACACTTATTGATTTTATATCTGCTTTGCTATTTCATGGGAATCAGCGGATATTCTGCGGTTTAAAATGTGGAATGCTTAAAAGTTTTATAAGAAATTATGCGGCAGATTATTAAGAATGATTAAGAAAAGCTTGATTGAATCACTGGCTCTCTTTTTGTAACATAAATTTAAAGTACTGAATGATTACAAAAAGAAAGCCGGGGATGAAAAATGAGTCAGAGAGAAAACGTAAATCCGAGAAGGGAACAGGATCACAGAAAAAACAGCAGAAGATATCAGAAAAGAGCGGCAGCGAGAAGGCGGCGCAACACGATTTTTATCGTGGAGATCGTGTTATTGCTTATTCTTGCGGTAGTCTTTTTTTATGTCAAAATTAAGCAAAATTGAGAAAACAAAGCTGGATATGGACAAGATTGAGGTCAATGAGGATATTTCGCAGGAATCCCAGAAAATTATGAAGGGTTACCAGACCATTGCGATGTTTGGTCTGGACAATCGCTCCAATGGAAATTTGTCGCAGGGGCGGAGCGATGTCATTATGCTTGCCAATATTAATAATGATACAAAAGAGGTAAAATTGGTTTCTGTCTACCGCGACACTTATTTGGATACCGGAGATGGAATTTTCCAGAAATGCAATGCCGCCTACGCTAAGGGTGGACCGGAGCAGGCGATATCCATGCTAAATGTAAACCTTGATTTAAACATCACAGATTATGTGACAGTCGACTTCAACTCGATCATCGAATGCGTCGATTTACTTGGCGGTGTGGACATGGAGATCACAGATGATGAGGCGTCTCTCATGACCGGATATATCCGGGAGTTAAACGAATTGACCGGAAATAAGGCCGAGAATCTTACGCAGGGAGGCACATATACTTTAAACGGTGTGCAGGCATGTGCATATGCGAGAATCCGATATGGAGGCGGTGATGATTACCGCAGAACAGAGCGTCAGCGTACGGTTTTGACCGCGATGGTGAAAAAAGCACAGCAGTCCGATCTTACAACCGTAAATAAGCTCATCAATGAGGTATGTGGTGATATCCAGACCAGTTTTTCAAATGCAGAACTGTTAGCGCTTGCGTCACAGGTTTTCCAATATTCCATTGGAGACACCACAGGATTTCCATTTACCAAGACAACTAAGGTTTTGAGCAAAAAAACAGGTGATGTCGTGATACCGTGTGATCTGAGCGACAATGTAAAAGAATTGCATATCTTTTTGTATGAGGACAGTGCTTACACCGCTTCCGATACCGTGAAACAGAACAGTGAAAAAATTGTGTCAGATACCGGATTTAAATCCGGCGACGGACATTAAAAAGGAGGGCAGCATTTCGAACTTTACGAAATGCTGCCCATATATATTTTAACCCTGTAGACATTGGAAAAAATAATGTCCACAGGAATTGTATTTAGACGGAACTGTTCCAACCCCAAACTGCTTTGAAACCGGCAGTTCCTTTTGATGATTTTATATTAAAGGAAATTTGTGACAGAAATTTGACTGGAAAGTGAAGAATCTCTTAAGCAGTTCTAAGATATTTATAAACTGGGCATCAGTTTTTTTCATAACAAATCTGTGGAAATGCTTGCACAAATTGCCCGAAAATGGTAACTTAGTTTTGAAGATTAAGCAGGGTGGCTTTATAAGCCACCCTATTCTGTTACATTGGGAGATAAAATCCTCTGCTCCTGTAAGGACAGTCGCATTTGCTCCGCAAACAAGGAGGATTATGAATAAATTTGTCTTACGCCAATCATTATTATTACTTTTAACTGCGACCATCTGGGGCGTTGCATTTGTTGCCCAGAGTGTCGGCATGGATTATGTTGGTCCGTTTACGTTTAATGTGATGCGAAGCATCATTGGAGGTGTGGTACTGCTTCCATGCATTGCCCTTTTGGGAAAGATAAATGGAAAAGGCAACACGGAAGCTGCAAAAAAAATGGATGGCAAAGAGCGGAAGACACTTTTCATTGGCGGTATTGCCTGCGGTGTGCTTCTCTGTATTGCAAGTAATCTGCAGCAGTTTGGGATCATGTATACATCTGTCGGAAAAGCAGGATTTATCACAGCAATGTACATTGTGGTTGTTCCGGTACTTGGGATTTTTTTTGGAAAAAAAGTGAGTGGTAAAGTCTGGTGTGGCGTTGGGATCGCGGTAGCCGGATTATATCTTTTATGCATGACAGAGAGTGGATTTTCTGTTCAGAAAGGCGATTTTCTGTTGATGCTTTGCGCACTGGCATTTTCCTTACACATTTTAGTCATTGATTATTTTTCCCCAAAAGCGGATGGAGTGAAATTATCCTGTATCCAATTTTTCACCTGTGGAATCCTGTCCGGTGTAGGGATGGTTCTCACGGAAAAACCACAGCTGACGAGTATTCTTGCTGCATGGATGCCGATCCTATACGCAGGTGTCATGTCCTGTGGCGTTGCATATACCCTGCAGATCATCGGGCAGAAAGGAATGAATCCGACGGTTGCATCGTTAATTTTGAGCCTGGAATCAGTGGTTTCAGTAATTGCAGGATTCCTTATCCTGCATCAGACGCTTTCTCTCAGGGAACTGATCGGCTGTGTATTAATGTTTGCTGCGATCATTCTGGTACAGCTTCCTGACCGCAAAAAATGAAAAGGCATTTTACAAAAATATCGTAGTAACATCAAAAAAACTATGTTATGATATTTATTAGAGAAAATGCGACGAAATGCAGGAACAGGTGACAATTATGATGACTTATTATAGGACGGACGATCAGGTCATACATGAAGAAGAAAAATTAAGTGATGGTGTATGGGTGCAGATGATCAACCCGACACACGATGAGTGTGAGGAGATCGCTGAGAAATTAATGGTAGATATTGATGATGTGAAGGCAGCACTCGATGTGGAGGAAAGTTCCCGTATCGAACTGCAGGATGGATATACGCTCATACTTGTGGATATTCCAACGATTGAGATACGTCATGACCAGAGAACTTATACCACTATTCCTCTGGGTATCATCCTGACACAGGATATCATTGTCACAATTTGCACGGAGGATACACCGGTATTGCAGAACTTTGTGCGGAGCCGGGTGAAAGAATTCAGCACAAAGAAGAAGCTTCGTTTTGTGTATCAGATCCTTTACTGGACGGCAGCAATTTATCAGGCAAATCTCCGGATCATCGATAAAAGACGTACTGAGATAGAAGAACGTGTTGGAAGCGATACAGACGACTCCGATCTGATCAATCTGCATGAACTGGAATCCACGCTGGTCTACTTTGCAACATCGCTCCGGGCAAATGGGGTAGTGCTTGACCGGCTGACGCGCT
>ENA-OQKX01000247-OQKX01000247.1-human-gut-metagenome-genome-assembly--contig:-NODE-247-length-11784-cov-2.341512_pt1 | contig 11784 bp, 12 predicted proteins | sample MGYA00242654_ERZ504810 | MGnify/ENA primary metagenome ERZ504810 (study PRJEB26092, sample SAMD00036378) | human gut metagenome | host: Homo sapiens | study: EMG produced TPA metagenomics assembly of... | reverse complement strand
GTTTTATGTACATTCATCAATGGACACGTCACGCAATGTGTTCCGCTGGGACACACTTACCTTTACTCTGTACTCTAGACGCAAAGTAATAGCCGGAATCAGCATTCCTTTATTGCAGGTACAAAATACAAAGAAAGTCTGAGTGTATTTTTCGACCTGCTCATCTGCTGACTTTTCCGGCATGTAACTTGCGCACGATACAGATAAGAAGGAAGTGTCGGCCGCAGACGAACACATTGTGCGGACTGTCCATTTCTGAATGAATATAAACAATACAAAAAAGTCAAAATGTGAACACTGATAAAGCCGCAATTCGAGCAAGTTTTATAAGAAACCCTTTTATCTATTCCATAATGAAAACCAAGTAAAAGCCGGGAGAGAGGGGGAAGCCAGACACTACAATTCGTCAAATGAAATCTGATTTTTTCGTCAGAAAGCGTTTGAGGAGGGTGTCCCACTCGTGCTCAAGAGTTTTGTCGGTCGAGAAAATCCGGTAAGAGATACCCGTGGTCACGGTCAGTTCTCCATTCTGGAAGCGGATATTTAAGAACACTGCGGAAATATCATTTTCCGTGAAGGAACTTCCGGTCTGGGAGAGGGTGCGTTTGAGATTTTCCGGCGATAACAGGAGGGAAAACTTGAAATAGGAAGGAGTTTTCTTTCCTTTGATCAGGTTGAAGCAGGAACTGCGCAAAAGACCATACGGAACAAAGGAAAGCCCGGTGAGATTCTGTTCTTCGAGTTCTTCTAAGGTGTAGAAGTCTTTTTGCAGCGTGCCGTCGATATGGCAGGAGACATTCGTTGTGATGATAGCCTCCTGAATGAGAAAGTGGTCAAACACATCCTGGCACAGTAATTTATTCATAAAGTCTTTGACTTCGGCAATTTTTAAAGCGATCATAAAATCCTCCCAAAAGAAAATGGTATCAACATAAATTTATCATTGGTTTGTTTTCTTGTAAATAACTGAAATGACAAATGAGAGAAAATATGCTAGAATACAGAGGATTTGCGAATGCAAAATACGGAATAATGATACAGATTTGCAGCCGCAGATAAAAAGTCTGAGGTTTGATGGAAAGGTTGGTAACAGATATGACAGAGACAGAAATTTTATTTGATTTACTGGAGAAAGGAATCTCACCGGCGCACGCAGTGAGCGCATGCGAAAAAAGACTGACAGATGCCGGTTTTGAAGTGGTTGATTACGGTATGGCATGGAATCTAAAAGCGGGCGGAAAATATGTGATAAATCATCATGAAACGACATTGTTTGCATTCACATTACCGCAGAATTGGAGTGACAGAGAGCCTGCAATCCGCATTGCAGCAGCACATACAGATTTCCCATGCTTAAGGATCAAACCGTCCTGCGATATTCAGACAAACGGATACGCACAGGTGAATGTGGAAGTTTACGGCGGCGCAATCTTAAATACATGGCTCGACCGTCCACTCGGTGTAGCCGGAAGAGTTGCAGTGCGCAGTGGGGATGTGTTTACACCGAAAGTGGTCACGTTCCAGTCTGAAAAAAATCTTATGACCATCCCGAATCTTGCGATCCACATGAACCGTGAGGTGAACAAGGGCGTGGAATTAAATAAGCAGACGGAACTGCTCCCAATCTGCGGACTTTCCGATGATGCAGACTATTTTCTTGATTTTCTTGCAAAAGAGCTTGCTGTGAAAAAAGAGGATATTCTGGATTTTGAGCTGACTATTTACAATAAAGAAAAGCCGGAGTTTGTGGGATTAAACGATGAGTTTATCTCTGCATCCAGACTCGATAACTTAAATTCCTGTTCTGCACTGGTGTCTGCGATCATCGACAGCGACAGGGCGGACGGCATGAATCTCATTGCACTGTTCGATCACGAGGAGATCGGAAGCCGTTCCAAACAGGGTGCCGGTTCCATTCTGCTCCATGATATGCTGGTGCGCATTCTGACTGAGTGCGGACTGGAAAAAGAAGTGTGGAACAGACTGTACAACAGCATGATTTTATCCGTGGATGTGGCACATGGACTTCATCCAAACTATGCCGGAAAGATGGATCTGACCAACAAGCCGGTGCTTGGAAAAGGATTCTGTATCAAGGAAGCATGCTCCCAGTCCTATGCAACAGACTGTGGTGCGGTCGCAGTGATCCAGCAGATATGTGAGAAGGATCAGATCCCATATCAGAAATTTGTGAACCGTTCGGATCTTGCAGGAGGCGGCACATTAGGCTCGATCGCATCAGCATTACTTCCGGTAAAAACAGTAGATATCGGAATCCCATTGCTTGCAATGCATTCTGCAAGAGAACTGATGGCAGCAGCAGACCAGCAGGCATTGAAGGATCTGGTGAGCACTTATTTTGGCTGAAAGGCAAAAAAGATACATACAGCATGAAGTATGCATTTGACAGGAGAATCAGGTGAGAAAAAAATTTTTTTCCTATGTGGCAGGGAGTGCGGCGTGTGCAGCACTCATTCTGCTTTCGGGGTGTCAGCAGACAACCAATCAATTATCCGATATTACCCGCTATGTGGAGGAGAAAATTGCAGAAGGAAAAGGCACGGAAGTAAAAAGTACAGAACAGGAGACGGACACAGAACAGGCAGCAGTTTCCGGGGAAACAGAGAAGCAGGAAGAGCCATCCGTTGAAAAGCAGTCTGTGGACTGTTATGCATATCAGACGCTTCCGGAGGAAGTACGCACTGTGTACGACGAGGTTTATGATGCGATACTCTATGAAAAAGAAGATGTGGCGCTGAGCACGTTAGACAACGAAGTCCTGCATCAGGCGTATGTTTCGGTGATGGCGGATCACGGCGGACTGTTCTGGGTATCGGGCTACACTTACACGCAGTATACCAGAGGGGAAAAGCTGGTGGATCTCCATTTTACACCAAAGTTTACCATGACGGATGCCGAGCGGATGGACATGCAGGCACAGATCGATGAGACAGTCAGTCAGATTTTGGCAGGAATCGATGCGCAAGCGCCGGATTATGACAAAGCAAAATATGTGTTTGATTATCTGGCTTCGAATGTTGCGTATAGCACAGGTGCGCCGGACAATCAGAACATCATCAGTGTGTTTGTCAATGGGGAAACGGTTTGTCAGGGATACGCTGCAGCAACGCAGTATCTTTTGGAAAAACTGGACATTCCCTGTGCAGTGGTGGCCGGAACGGCAGACGGACAGTCTCATGCATGGAATCTGGTAAAGCTGGATGGAGAGTATTACTATATTGATACGACCTGGGGAAATGCCACCTACAGCGGTGACGGAATGGGGCTGGATTCCTTTATCAATTATAATTATTTTGCAGTTACGACCGGGGAATTACAGAAAACGCACCAGCCGAATGACGATATTATCGTTCCGGTGTGTCAGGCGGTAAAAGACAATTATTATGTCCATGAAAATCTTTATTTTGACACATGGGATGCAGACAGCATCGGAAATGTATATCGGGCTGCCTATGAGCGGGGAGATGGTTTCTGCTCTGTCAGGTTTGCAGACAGGGAGCTGTACGAACAGGCATTCACCTACTTTATCACGGATCAGAAGATCGTGCATTACTGCAAAGGACTGACATCTTTATATTATCTGGAAGATTCCGACCAGAACGTGCTGACTATAAAATTTTAATAAAAATCATAATATCCTCTATACAAAGTAAAGTTTTTGTGTTAATGTTACGTAGTAATCAATACTACACGTAATAGAAAAAAGAAACTTTTGATATAATAATGAATATCACAAGGAGGCAAAAATCCTGCACAGCTTGCTGGGCATTGCTCCATGTAAGGACAGTCGCATTTTGCTTCGCAAAACAAGGAGGATACTATGTATAAGATTGTAATCGACAGTTGTGGGGAATTACCGGAAGAATTAAAACAGGACGGACATTATGAGACCGTTTCATTAGAGTTGGAAGTGGACGGATGCCGTATCAAAGATGACAGCACTTTTAATCAGTTAGACTTTTTGAGAAGAGTGAAAGAGAGTCTGAAAGGACCAAAGTCCTCCTGCCCGTCACCGGAGCAGTATATGGATGCTTATGAGGGCGAAGCAGACCATGTTTATGTCGTGACCCTGTCCGTGGTTTAAGCGGCTCTTATAACAGTGCAGTGCTCGGAAAGAATCTTTATGAGGAAGAGCACACAGACGCAAAGAAAATTTATGTGTTCAATTCAAAATCAGCGTCCATCGGTGAGACAATCATCGGCATGAAGATTCAGGAATTTGAGGAAGCCGGATGCAGTTTCGACGAGGTTGTGGAGAAGGTGGAAGAGTACATCCAGTCCATGAACACCTATTTTGTATTGGAGACGTTAGAGACATTGAGAAAGAATGGCAGACTTTCCAATCTGAAAGCATTTATTGCCAATTCATTAAATATCAAGCCTGTTATGGGCTCAACAAAGGAGGGCTTAATCTGCCAGTTAGATCAGGCGCGCGGTATGAACAAAGCACTTGAGCGTATGGTGAAGGATATGATCTCAAAGACAAAAGACTGTGAGAACCGTGTTCTCGCAATCGCACACTGCAACTGCCCGGAGCGTGCAAAAGCAGTGAAAGAAAAAATCGAGAAGATTGCGAAGTTCAAAAAGATCATCATCATCAACACCGCAGGTGTCAGCAGCATGTATGCCAACGACGGCGGTGTGATCATGGCAGTATAGTCAGATGCAGACATTAACTTACGAAGAAACAGTAACAGCGATTGAAAATAAAAGAAGATTTGGAAACTTAAAGGGTGTCGAGATCTCAAAGATAATGTTAGAGAAGTTAGGACACCCGGAGAAAGATTTACGCATCATACACATAGCAGGGACGAACGGCAAAGGCTCCGTCTCTGCTTTTTTGCGCTCTGTTTTTGAATGTGCAGGATTGAAAACCGGGATGTTTACTTCTCCACATCTGGTGGATTTCAGGGAGCGCATCCAGGTGCAGGGAGATATGATCTCAAAAGCGGATACCACGCGCCTTGGAAACAGGCTTCTCTCTATGGATTTTGGCGTTTATCCGACGATGTTTGATTACTGTCTTGCAATGGCATTGCTTTATTTTAAGGAACAAAAGTGTGATGTTGTGATTTTGGAGACAGGACTTGGCGGAACGTATGATTCCACGAATGCCTGCGGAGTGCCGGATGTGACCGTCATTGCAAAAATCGGTTTTGACCATATGGCGATCCTTGGTGACACACTCGCCAAAATTGCAGCAGAGAAAGCAGGAATTATCAAGCACGGCACAGCGCTTGTGTTAGAGAGCCAGGAAAAAGAAGCAATGGACGTGTTAAACAAATCCGCAGAGCGTGCAGATATCAAAACTACAAAAGTCGTAAACTTGGATGAGATCAGGATCCTGCCACAAAAGGACGGAAAACAGTGTTTTTCATACGCTGGATACGATGCAGTCACAATGAAAATGCTCGGTGTGCACCAGTATGAAAATGCCGTGGCGGCAATGCTTGCAGCAGAATTATTTTTTGAAAAATATTTTGCAGGAAAAAAGAATGTGCCGGAACTGAAAGTTTTGCAGCATGCGATCCGGGAAGGAATCGACCGGACGCAGTGGATGGGACGCATGGAACTTGTGAGCAATGATCCGTTTTTCCTGATGGACGGTGCGCATAACAGTAACGGTGTGGAGGCGCTGAAAAAAAGTCTGGAGACAATGTATCCGGATGAAAAATTCCATTTTATCATGGGTGTCATGGCGGATAAAGATTATGGGGAGATGATCCGGGAACTTCTTCCGCTGGCACTGGATTTTAAGACAGTGACTGTGGAGAGTGAGAGGGCATTGCAGGGAGAGGCGCTCGCAGACTGCATCCGGGCAAAAGGAATCCCGGCGGAGGCGTATCGGAACCTTGCGGATGTGCTGCCGGATTTCTCAAAATCATCCGCAGAAAAGACAGTGGCATTCGGCTCACTGTATTTTATCGGGGAGATCGAAGCATTTTTGTGGGGAAAACAGTAACATGGTTTCCGGAAAATCTGGGAAAAGCAGCGTCCGTGCCCAATCATTACAGAAAAGTTACAAAATAGCATGGATTTAATATATTTTTAAAATTAATCATATGGTAATATTTATTTTTTTCATCTATAATAACAACAGTCTGTGCATATAATAAAAAAGAAAACAGACAGTTATTTTTGTGAAAAACAGGTAGAGTTTTTGCAGAAAAGCACGTTGATCGTGCAGCACAAGCAGGAGAATGAGAGAAAGAATTACGTATGGTATTTAGCAGTTTTGAATTTTTGTTCCGGTTTCTGCCGGCTTTTTTAATCATATATTTTATCACACCGAAGAAGTTCCGCAATGCAGTACTCTTTTTGGGGAGCATTGCCTTCTACACCTATGGTGAGGCGCAGTATGTCCTGTTGCTGTTAGCGTCGGTCACGGTGAACTATGTGATCGCACGCAGCATGTATAAAACACCGGAGGACGGAAGAGGCAGAAGACAGGCAGTACTGCTTGTTCTGGCGCTTTGCTACGATTTCGGAATGCTCTTTTTCTTTAAATACAGCGGTCTGACCACGAAGCTGCCGTTGGGGATCAGTTTTTACACCTTCCAGATCGCAGCGTATGTGATCGATGTGTACCGTGGCATTGTCCCGGCAGAAAAATCTTATGTTAACCTTGGAACCTATCTGACGATGTTTCCACAGCTGATCGCCGGACCGATCGTAAACTATACCGAGGTGAGCAGCTGCCTGAAAAGAAGGACGGTGACAGCACGGGATTTTGAGAGTGGCGTCCGTATCCTTGTGATCGGACTCGGATCCAAAGTCATTATCGCTGACCGGGTGGGAATGTTGTGGAACAACGTGCAGACGATTGGGTTTAACAGTATCTCAACGCCGTTGGCGTGGCTGGGTGCGGTCGCATATTCCATGGAGCTGTATTTTGATTTCGCAGGATATTCGATGATGGCGGTCGGACTCGGAAAAATGTTAGGATTCCAGATTCCGGTAAACTTCCGTTTTCCATATATCTCAAAATCGGTGACGGAGTTCTGGCGCCGCTGGCACATTACACTGGGACGGTGGTTCCGCGATTATGTATACATTCCGCTCGGAGGAAGCCGGAAAGGCAGACTGCGGACGATGTTCAACCTTTTTGCTGTGTGGACACTGACGGCACTGTGGCATGGGGCAGGATATAATTTTCTAATCTGGGGCGGCATGCTGCTCGGGGCTTTATTCTGGAAAAATTGTTTTTGCTTCCATTTTTACAGAAAAGCAAAGTGATCGGACATGTCTATCTGTTACTGTTTGTGCCTGTGACATGGATGGCATTTACGATCACGGATGTGCATCAGCTTGGAATTTATCTGACACGTATGTTTCCGTTGTGAATGCACATACCGGCATGGTCAATTCCATGGATTACATCAAATATCTGAAAGATTATGACAGCCTGCTGGCGATGGGAGTTCTTTTTGCAACTCCGGTTCCGGCGGTGATTTATGAAAAAATAAAGCGGGGGATGCTCGGTACGCTGGCAATTGCGGTGATCTTTGCACTCAGCATGTACTACCTTGCGGTATCTGCAAACAATCCATTTTTATACTTTAATTTTTAGATAACAGGAAGGAGCAGAAATGAAAAAAATCAGATATTGCAAAATCACCATTCTGATTTTAGCTGGCTGGGCAATCCTGTCAGTGATAGGATTTCTGGGAAAAGATACGATTTACAGCCGTTATACGGTCGATCCGGTAAAAACACCGTACTTTGTTCTGGTCATGCAGGGCATACACGATGGGATTTACCCATGGAGCAGCGACTATGAGTCACTCTGGGATAAATGGGAACATCTGGCAGAACTGAGAAGAGATGAGGAGCAGATATCCGCGACTGAGAGCACAGAACCTGCCGTAGCGGGAACGGAGAGTATGGTAGAAACGGAGGCAGTGGCTGAGACAGAGCAGGAGGAAGTAAGAAGCTTTCACCCGGTGGACGCCGGGTACTTCTCAGACGCAGTGTTTATCGGTGATTCGAGAACCGTGGGACTTCATGATTACGGCGGACTCGATGACAGCACTTTTTATGCGACCGTCGGCATGAATGTATACAACCTCTGGACAGAAAAGTTCTGTGAAGTGGACGGGGAAAAAGTGACATTAGAGGAAGCGCTTAAGGCAAAAAAATACGGGAAAATCTATTTTCAGATCGGGATCAATGAGATGGGAAGGGGAACACTGGATGGTTTCATGACAGCCTATGAGGATTCAGTGGAAAAATTCAGGGAACTGCAGCCGGACGCTGTGATCTTCGTTCAGGGGATCATGAAGGTTGCAAAAGAAAAAAGTGATAAAGATCCGATCTTTAACAATGTGGGGATCGAGCAGCGGAATGAGCGGATCGCTGCACTCGCAGACGGAAAAAATATCTTTTACCTTGACATGAATGAGGTCGTATGCGATGAGGAAGGCAACTTAAAGAGCAGTCTGACGTTCGACGACATTCATCTGTATGGTTCAAAATATGGGATCTGGGTGGATTACCTGAAGGAGAATGGAATCTGAAAAAACGCTATGGTGCAGGAATTAGCATCATAGCGTTTCTTTTAATCGTTTTTCTCAAAAATCGTGAAGGTATTTTTGTTGAATTCCAAAATGCCGGCATCTCTCAATTTGCACAATTCATTGGACATGGCAGAGCGGTCGACAGAGAGATAGTCGGCAAGCTGTTGGCGGTTGAATGGAATGGTAAAGGTTGAAGCATTGGCTTTTTTCGACTCCATGGACAGGTAGGAGAGCAGTTTCTCTCTGGTGGTACGCTTGGACATATGTTCTAACTTGCGGTTTAACTGGAAATTTTTCCGGGACACTAACGTTAGAAGATTGCGGATCAGCCGGTTGTGAAACGCACAGGCAGATGGGCAGACTGTCAGAATCTTAGAGACCTCCAGAAACAAAATGCGGCAGGTGGAAGCAGCAAAAATATTCATTTCCAGCGGTTCAGTGGAATTGATCGCATAGGCTTCCCCGAAAATATCGCCCGGGGCACATTCTGCCATCAGATTGGCATTGCCCCAGAAGTCCTCTTTTACAATGTGTACACTCCCCTCCAGTACAATGCCGATGCCTGTGATGGTTTCCCCATAGGAAAAAATGATCTCGTCTTTGATAAATGTCGTCTCCCGTGCAGAGAGGCAGGAGAGCATGTCCCTGATCTCATCGGTTGTGATCCCTGTGAATACAGAGGTCTGTAATAAAAGCAGATCGTCGTTTGTCATAGAAACTCCTTTCGAATGTATGTATAGAACATTGGCTCGGTAATTGTGAAACTCCTCGTAAGCTGTACAACATTGTTCAAAATTAACAAAATTTTCGAAAACACGCTTTCGCTACGTGTCGCTGGTAACGGTACTAAGAAGCCAGTCGCAACTGACGTTACGCCTGCCTTCTAAGTGCTAATCGAACTTGTTCGATTTCTGCTCACCCAGTGTTTTCTCAAGCTTTTGTAATTTTTCACAATTTGATTTATGTTATGAAGGAGTTTCACAATTACCTACCCAATGTTCGTAGAATAAAACATAATTACGTTGTAAAAACAACGGAAAAATTTTCTTTATTATATTAGTATGCACATAGAAAGTCAAATGAAACAAATAATAGATATGCAGACAACAGGAGGAATGGAAGATGGTAAGAAGAATTATAGAGATCGACGAGGAAGCATGTGTAGGATGTGGTCTTTGCGCAGAGGCATGTCATGAGGGAGCAATCGCAATGGTAAATGGAAAAGCGAAGCTTATGCGCGATGATTATTGTGACGGTCTCGGCGACTGTCTGCCGGCCTGTCCGGTAGATGCGATCCATTTTGTGGAGCGTGAGGCAGCAGCTTATGATGAGAAGGCAGTGGAAGAACATAAAAAGAGCAAAGAGGCGGCAAAGACACCATGCGGATGTCCGGGAAGTCAGGCGAGAGCCATCCGGAGAGAGGCAGATGCAGACAGAAGCGCAGAGCTGCAGACGGCAGGAGAAATCCGTTCTGAACTGACACAGTGGCCGGTACAGATCAAGCTTGCACCGGTCCGTGCGCCATACTTTGACGGCGCAAAACTGCTGATCGCAGCGGACTGCAGCGCATACGCCTACGGAGATTTCCACCGTAAATTCATCCGCGGTCATGTGACACTGATCGGGTGTCCAAAGTTAGATGATGTGGACTATTCTGAGAAGTTGACAGAAATTATCAAAAACATGACATCAAATCTGTTACAATAACACGTATGGAAGTGCCTTGCTGTGGCGGAATTGAGATGGCTGCGAAAAAAGCATTGCAGAACAGTGGAAAATTCATTCCATGGCAGGTAGTGACCATTTCTACGGACGGAAGAATCCTGGAATAACAGTAAAATTCTGCGATTGTCTCCACTTACAGGAGATATTTCAGAAAAAAGAAAGAGAGGACGAAAATATGAGTGAAACAAGCGTAAATCAGAGAAAAGTGGCAATGATCGGATGCGGTTTTGTAGGATCTGCAACAGCATTTGCATTAATGGAAAGCGGTCTGTTTTCCGAGATGGTTCTGATCGATGCTGATAAAAATAGGGCAGAGGGAGAGGCGCTGGACATCAGCCATGGACTTCCTTTTGCAAGACCAATGAAAATCTATGCCGGAGATTATGATGATATTGTGGATGCAGCGATCATCATCGTGACAGCAGGCGCCAATCAGAAACCGGATGAGACAAGATTAGATCTTGTCCAGAAAAATGTTGGTATTTTCAAATCCATCATTCCGGAAATTGCAAAAAGAAACTGCGGAGGAATCCTGCTGATCGTTTCCAATCCGGTGGATATCCTGACCTACACGGCATTGAAATTGTCCGGTTTCCCGGAAAACAGGGTGCTTGGCTCCGGAACGGTGTTAGATACTGCAAGATTAAAATACAACCTCGGAGAGCATCTGAATGTGGACAGCCGGAGTGTGCACGCATTCATTATCGGCGAACACGGCGACAGCGAGCTTGCAGCATGGAGCAGCGCCACTGTTTCGGGTGTGCCGATCAATACATTCTGCGAGATGCGCGGACACTTCAACCATGACGAAGCGACCGAGCGTATTGCAGAGAATGTAAAAAACAGTGCTTACGAGATCATTGCAAAGAAAAAGGCGACCTACTTTGGAGTTGCAATGGCAGTGCGCAGAATCTGCGAGGCGATCATCCGCGACGAAAAATCCATTTTACCGGTATCGAATCTGATGCACGGAGAATTCGGGATTTCCGATATTTCCTTAAGCATGCCGGCGATCGTGGGAGCGCACGGTGTGGAAAACCGGATCCCGATCACTCTCGATGAGGAAGAACAGAAAAACTGCAAAGTTCTGCCGGACACTTTAAAGAAAATTATTGAAGAAGTGTTATAAAAAATGATAGAATGAAAGAAAAAGCCAGACATATTTTGTGTTTGGCTTTTCTTAAGTCTGGAGAGAAAAACATGGAAAAAATATTAATCTATCAGGTAAAAGAAAAAGAAGCGGTAAAACAGCTGCTTGCGCCAATGAAAATCCGCCTGGAGGAGATCAAAACCACAGATTTGCGGCAGAGTATCGGGGATCTCGCAGAGGGAAAAAAGAACATGCTCACAGCACCATTTACCGGCAGTGCACCACGGGAGAGCCTTATGGTATTCTGCGGTGTGAATGAAAAGCATTTTGACAAAATACTGTTTGAACTGCGCCGGAAACAGATTCCGGTTGACTATAAAGCAGTCCTCACACCATCGAACCGGAAATGGAGTGTGCTTATGCTTATGCTGG
>ENA-OQKX01000244-OQKX01000244.1-human-gut-metagenome-genome-assembly--contig:-NODE-244-length-11816-cov-3.139533_pt1 | contig 11816 bp, 18 predicted proteins | sample MGYA00242654_ERZ504810 | MGnify/ENA primary metagenome ERZ504810 (study PRJEB26092, sample SAMD00036378) | human gut metagenome | host: Homo sapiens | study: EMG produced TPA metagenomics assembly of... | reverse complement strand
AATAATGATGTCACAATAATGGCGAACATTTTATTATATTTAGTTAATGTATTTAAGATCATACCTCTAAATATCAATTACTTCAAATATAGGTGCAAGTATGACAACACTGATAAAAGTAAAAGTGTTAAATAATACACTTCCATTTAACGAGAAATCTGGGCTTGTATCCGGTAATCCAATTTTTGACAACAAAGCACCAATAATACCTATCGCATAATTCAAAAAATACATCATGGCAACTGTATCTATTGTCTCTTTGGGTTTAAATGTAAACTTCAAATCTTGTATACTTCTTTTAAAAGAATTACTCATAAACCATAACAGGATGATTCCAGATATAAAAGATATCAACATTGCTATACATGCATTAATTGCAGAATAATCATAATACAAAGAATACATGATTAAAGGCATAGCTACAAAGCTAAACAAAAAAGAGAGTGTTAGCTGCATAATAATATATAGCCATAATGAGCCTCCAACTTTACTTAATTCTTTATCGGGCATAAATTTAGGTGGTTGTTGCATAAAATCACTACTTTCTCAAATTTATTTTAACACAAAAGAGGCCATTAGGCCTCTTGTAAAATATGAAGTTTTCTTAATGATTCCTCAATTGAATCTAAATCTTCTTTTGATTGTGCACTCACCGTATGACAATGATATCCACTCGTTAGATCCGTTAAAGGTTTTGCCTGATTCTGTGAAATAGAATCAATGAATTCCTTGACTTGTTTTCTAGAACTAATGTTCATTTTAGCCTCTAACTTACCGTATACATTATGTTTGACAAATACATTTTCAATACAGCCACCACAATCTACGATTGCATTCATTTCTTCTTCCATACGATCATTCAAATGAAAACAAGAAAATACTCTTCGAACTCTTTGAGGTGAACATACATATCCTTTGTGTGTCGCATAAATATGCACATTTCTTGCCTTTAATAAGGCAATATCTTGCACAATAACTTGTCTTGAAACATTAAATTTTTTAGAAAGCGCTGTTCCAGAAACCGGTCCTTCACTTTTTGAAATCATGTCATAAATGGCTTGAAGTCTAGCTTCCTTTTCCATTTATTTCACCTGCAGATTTTTTAAAGACAAATCCAGAATTGGTGCTGAATGTGTTAAAGCACCACTAGAAATATAATCAACACCTAATGCCGTTAGTTTTTCAATGTTCTCTTTAGTAACATTTCCAGAACATTCTGTTTCGGCTCTTCCATCAATGATTTCGATTGCCTTTTTCATATTTTCAACGCTCATATTATCCAACATAATTATATCAGCACCTGCTTCAACAGCTTCTTTTACTTGTTCTAAAGTTTCAACTTCTACTTCAATCTTACGAACAAAAGAAGCATAATTCTTTGCCATCTTAATTGCATTTGTGATAGACCCAGCTGCCGCAATGTGATTATCCTTCAACATAACACCATCTGATAAATTGTATCTATGGTTATTTCCACCGCCAACGCGCACTGCATATTTTTCAAATACACGCATATTTGGTGTTGTTTTTCTTGTATCCAATAATTTTGTCTTTGAACCCTTTAAGTAAGATGCGACACGATTTGTATAAGTGGCAATTCCACTCATTCTTTGAAGATAATTCAAAGCCGTCCTTTCACCAGATAAAAGAACACGAACATCCCCAGATACTTCAGCCAATAATTGTCCGTTTTTTACGACATCCCCATCTTTTACATAGAATTTCACTTCCATGCTTTCATCTAATAAATAAAAGACTCTTTCAAACACTTCAAGACCTGCAATAATCCCATCTTCTTTACAGATTAATTGTACCTGCCCATACTGATAGGAAGGCATTACTGCATTTGTTGAAACATCTTCACTTGTTATATCTTCCTGCAAAGCTTGAATCAATAAGTGATCCACATTTAAACGCATTGTATTCTTATCCACGAGCTTGTCTCTCTCTTTCTATTTCTTCAAGTACCATATCATGATACATTTTTTCTTGATTTGATAACTGATGTGATTTAGTCGCATTTGCCAAACAATCAAAATCACTTGTATAAGCCGGTTCCTTTTTCAATAAATCTACAACCGCTCTTTTACCCCACACTAAAGATTCAAGTAATGAATTACTAGCTAAACGGTTTTTTCCATGAACACCATTACAGCTAGTTTCTCCTACCGCATATAAATGGGACATAGAAGTACGAGAATCTTTATCTACATGAATTCCACCCATAAAATAGTGCTGAGCTGGTGTAACTGGAATCCATTCTTTTGTACAGTCATATCCTTCTTCTAAACATTTTTCATAAATGTGAGGGAAATGATTTTTGATGACTTCTTCACCTAAAACGCCCATATCCATCCAAACATAAGGCATATCATCCTTCTTCATTTGTTCACGAATCTTTTGTGTCATGATATCACGTGGCAACACTTCATTCGCAAAACGCTTCCCGTCTTTTCCATAAAGTTTTGCCCCTTCACCACGAACCGATTCACTAATAAGGAAAGCTCTTCCTCTTTTCTTTGTATATAAAGTTGTTGGGTGAATCTGCACATAATCCACATTTTCTAATTTGATACCATGCTGGATTGCAATCGCAATGGCATCTCCTGTTAAGTGTGGATAATTTGTTGAATGATCATACAATCCTCCAATTCCTCCACACGCAAAGATTGTATAACCTGCCTCAATGCACATTTCATTGTTGTTGGCATCATTCGCCAAAACGCCATAACATACATTATCTTTTTCAATAATATCTGTCATTGTGACATATTCCATAATCGTTACATTCTCTAACTTACGAACCGCATCTAATAAAGTGGATGTAATTTCTTTTCCTGTAATATCTTCATGAAATAAAATACGTGGTTTAGAGTGTGCTCCTTCACGCGTATAATCTAATTTGCCATCTTTTGTCGCAAAATCAACACCATATCCAATCAACTCATTGATGATGTCACGGCTTGAATTGATCATAATTTCAACAGATTCTTTACGATTTTCATAATGCCCTGCCTTCATAGTATCTTCCATAAAAGAATCAAAATCATTCTTGTCTCTTAACACACAAATTCCGCCTTGTGCTAAAAATGAATCACTATTTTCGGCATCAGATTTTGTCAACATTAGGACCTTTTTATCACTTGGAACATGTAAAGCTGCAAACAATCCACTTGCACCTGTTCCAACAATAACAATATCTGCCTCTAACTTTTCCATATTATTTTGCCAACTCCAACATTCTATCTAATGACTTTTCAGCCATAACCTTCACTTCTTCATCTACAAACACTTCATTTGTCTCATTCAACAAACAATCATAAACCTTTTCCAAAGATACCTTCTTCATATTCATACAAATTAATTTATCTGTTAAAGGATAGAAAGTTTTATCTGGTGATTTCAACTGCATTTCATGAAGCACACCAAGTTCAGTACCAATCACAAATTCTTTGTTTGGATTGTCCACTGTATATTGAATCAATTCTGAAGTGCTACCCGCAAAATCAGTTGCTTCAACTACTTCATTAACACACTCAGGATGCACAATAATTGGAAACATCAGGATGTTCTTTACGTGCTTTTTCAACATCTTTTAATGTCACACGCTTATGTGTAATACAATATCCATCGTTTAAGATAATATTCTTTTCAGGTACTTGTTTCTTTACATACGCCCCTAAGTTTCCGTCTGGAATAAAGAAAATATTTTTATTTGGAAGTGAACGAACAATCTTCACTGCATTTGAACTCGTTACACAAATATCAGCCATTGTTTTTAATTCAGCTGTTGAGTTGATATAACATACAACCGCTAAATCTTCATATTCTTCTTTCATCTTTTTAATGACAGCCTTACTTGCCATATGTGCCATTGGACAATCGGCATTTAAATCTGGCATCAATACTTTCTTTTCTGGATTTAACATTTTAGCACTTTCACCCATAAACTTAACACCCGCAAATACAATAATATCTGCATCTGTATTCTTAGCCTTTTTTGCCAAGGCATATGAGTCACCGACAAAATCAGCTACATCTTGTACAGCTCCATCTACATAATAATGCGCTAAGATAATCGCATTTTTTTCCTTTTTTAATCTCAATACATCTTCCTTTAAAGACATGGAATTTTTCCTCCCTTAAAAAATTTTACCGTTTTCGATTATACACCCAGACTTTACATCTGACAAGACAGTTGTAAAGTCAATATTATATAAGCTATATATCGCAATGAAATAAGCACGAAAAAAAGCGATGAATCAAAAATCATCGCCTTAGTTTTTTGTCTATAAAATGCTTGGTGCAATATAAGTACGAGTTTTGTACTCTGCATCTAAATCATACAAACCCTTGGCATCGTGTCCAAACAATTCAAATCGAGAAATTAAATCTGAAGCATTTTTTTCTTCTTCTCCTTGTTCTTTGACAAACCAATCCAAGAACTGCATAGTTCTAAAATCTTTTTCTTCATAAGCTGCTGCGTAACAAGTATGAATCAATTCAGTTACGTATTGTTCATGTTTTAAGCCTGCCTTTAACGGATCACTTAGTTCGTTTAAAGAAATATTTGGCTTATTAATAGCTTCCAAAACAACACTATAATCATTGTCTTGAAGATATTGCATCATCAATTGAGCATGTGCAATCTCTTCTTGTACTTGTACATGATACCAATTTGCGAAACCCTCTAAACTTTTATCATGATAATAATTTTCGAAATCCAAATACAAATAAGCAGAATATAATTCTTTATTAACTTGATTATTCAACAAGTCCGCTACTTTCTTACTCAACATAGCACATTCCTTCTTTCTAGCTACATCATACTCCTAACAACAAGAAAAGCGTAGTGATATGCTCTCACAACGCTTCATTTACACATTTCATTAAACTATCAATATCCTTATCATTTGGATGTTTTAAAGCCTCATCAAAATTCTTCAACATTTCGAGATTCGATTCAAACTTTGCACGAATTGCCAAAGGCATCTTACCTTGGCACATCCATGTTCCTTTAACACAGTTAGATGCATCTAAATGACTTTGAACATTTTTTAAAATCATTTCAAAATATTCTTTAGATTTACCAAAGCCAGCTGTTCCAAACAAGAAAACATTTTGATTACGTAGTGTAGAAAGATATTGCTTCATTGAATCATCACAATCTCCCTTATCACACCAGAATCCAATGCACAATAAATCTACTGGTTCTAAATCTTTTGCGTCTTCTACAGATACACAATATTTTGACTCCATAAAATTCAAACTGTTTGCCAAAGATTGTGTGTTCCCTGTTTTTGAACTATATACAATTCCTATCATAAAATATATCCTTTCTACAAATATCGATTACGCCATGTATAATACTCTTCATCTTTTTCCATATCAATACCATGGTCATTTTCATAAACTTCAAACGTATTCTTTTGAAATAGTGAAATAAAATCATTTCTTGAAAGCTTTGAATGCCATTGACTATGCCATATGTATACTTTATCTTTTTCCATTTTAATCAACGCACGATTCTCTAAACATACAAGTGCATGACTTTCTTTTAATTTTTCAATTGCCTCTATTATTTCCATAAAATTATTTTAGCACAACTTTCTAGGATAAGAAAAGGTAGCCGAAGCTACCATGAGATATTATTATTCGTAATGATCTTTTAATTCTTGGAAATAAGCTTGTGGATGATTACATACTGGACATACCAATGGAGCTGTTTCACCATAATGAATGTGTCCACAGTTTAGACAAATCCATACTGTAGAAGTATCTTTTTTAAACATTGCATCTTCTTCTACATCTTTCAACATAGCTTTATAACGAGCTTCATGATGTTTTTCAATAGCACCTACACCTTCAAATAATGCAGCAATATCATCAAATCCTTCTTCACGAGCTTCTTTAGCCATTGTTGCGTACATATCTGTCCACTCATAGTTTTCACCTGCAGCTGCATCCTTTAAGTTTTCTGTTGTTGTTGGAACTTTTCCACCATGCAAAGCCTTGAACCATAATTTTGCATGTTCTTTTTCATTATTTGATGTTTCAGCAAAAATATTTTGAATCTTTACATATCCATCCTTCTTAGCTTGTGAAGCATAATATTGATACTTAACACATGCCTGAGATTCACCTGCAAAAGCTGTCATTAAATTTTTTTCTGTTTTAGATCCTTTTAATTCCATAATAAAGACCTCCTCTTCTACCTTTATTTTAAATCAACTCAACATGTTTTTCCATTTAAATGCATAAGAAAAAGACAAATCCTAAGACTTGTCTTTTCTAATCGTTATTCGACCATAATGGTGTGTCGTTGCCTCTACGGACTAAAATTGCCTTTTGGAATTCTGTTTGATCTAAGAATTCTAGAATACGCATTGTTTCTTCCTCTGTACAACCCACTAATAATTTAACAATACAATCTTTTTTCAGAATATCTGCCGTAATCGCAATCGCATCCACATTATTTGTTGCGATAGAACCTTTGAAAACATCAATTGGTTTTTGATCTGAGCCAAATGTATCTGAAAGAAAACCGTAGTCTACAGGATAAATCAAATTAGTGAATTTATAATGAGCACTTCCTTTTGGACGGTCAATTGTACAACTGCTTGATAATAGAAGCGTATCTAACTTTTGCCAAAAAAATGCGTTATTTTCTAATTGCTGCATAATAACCTCCTGTCTTGTAATAGTCTATAAATTATTATAGCATTTACAAAATTATTTACAATACAAGAAAAGTTTTTTCAATATTCTTGGAAGAATGATTTGATTGTTTCATGGTTTTTAGTACAATTTAGCGCAAGCATCAACAAAATCCTAGCTTTCTGTGCTGAAAACTTATAAGCAGGAATGGTTACTTTCTTTGAATCAAACACATCTGAATCAAAAACAGCACCTTCTAATACACGGCTTGCACGAACAATTGTACAATTTCCTGCATAGGTTTCTAAAACCTCTTTTATCTTTGTAGAATAATTTCCTGAACCTGTACCTGCTAAAACTAAACCATCATACTTATTTAACATGTATTCTAATAATTCTGGATCCGAGTCTGTATGTACATAAAAAATTTCTACTTTAGGCAAATCTTCAAATTCCATTTTTGAAAAAATCGTTTGAAATGTATGTTTTTTAAATGGCGAATTTAATAGGTATACATGATCATCACGCATATATCCTAGCGAACCAAATTCCCCCATTTTAAATGCATCTGTTTTATAACTATTTGTCTTTTGTAAGTCTCTTCCTGAATAGATCGTATCTGAAATAACAGCTAAAACGCCAGCTTGCCAAGCTTCCATATGACATGCCAAAGCTACTGCTTGATATAAATTCATTGGACCATCTGCACTTGTTGCAGTTGCAGGACGCATTGAACCAGTTAAGACAACTGGTTTATGACATGCTAAAGTAAGATTTAAAAAGAAGGCCGTTTCTTCTAGAGTATCCGTTCCATGTGTAATGACAATTCCATCTACATAACGATTTTTTTCTAATTCATGACAAATGTTTCTTAATTCAACCCATTTATCTAGCCCCATATCATTCGAGTCTACATTACATAATTGAATCGTGTTTAAATTTGCCAAATCACGAATTTGTGGAATACTTTGTACGATTTCTTCCACATCAAAAGTGCCTGCTTGATAATTTGCACTTTTACCAACGCTGCCACGTCCAGCAATCGTTCCACCTGTCGCAATAATCGTAATATTTTTCTTATTCATATGTTTCTAAAAACTCCCAAAATTCTTGTGTATCTGCCAAATCGAAATCAATAGTTGAATCCACATCCCATAAACTAATTGAATTATCACTTTCGTTATATCCAATTCCAGCATGTTTTGCCTTACCATTTTCAATCACATAAAGTGTTGGTGTATATAGAAAATATGGAGCCATATCCAAAAGAATCTTTCCATCTTTTGTAGAACTTTGTAGCTGCTTAGAATCCTGACTAATTTTACTAAAGCCATAATCTGTTGAATCAATCTTATATAAGACTAGATTTGGATGTTCATCTTTTGTTTTGTCGATATATTCTTGTAAAGCCTCACAATAAGGACAATTCTCTCTTTCAATAATTAACACAAATGAATCTTTATTGTCTAATTTCTTTTGTAGTTTTGTTGCACTAATTTCTTTAATTTCAAAAGGCGTTTTAGATCCACACCCAACAAGTCCTATACAAAGCACAAATGTACATAGTAATGTTATTATCTTTTTCATCTAAAAACCTACTTTCTAATACCATCCATAAATTTAGTTAAACTAAATGCCAATGCCTCTAATTTCTCACTTCCCGTTTGTAGAGCCATTTGAAAGGACATGGCACGATCAGCACTCGAAAAAATTCCAATCATACCTTCATCATATAGGGATTGATAGCCTAAGCCTAAAGCCCCACTTAAACAAACACATGGAACACTATAAGATCTTGCCAAATGTGCAATACCTAACGGTAGCTTTCCATATAATGTCTGCGCATCGGTTTGTCCTTCTCCGGTAATGACTAAATCTGCATTTTGAAGATGTTCTTTTAAGCCTGAATATTCAACAACTAAATCGATACCTGAAACTCTTTTTGCCTGCATAACCCCTAATAATACACTGCCTATACCTCCGGCTGCGCCTGAGCCTTCAAATTCATTCACATTTACGTGAAATGTTTGTTTCAATTTCATACAATAGTGAGCCATACCTCTTTCAACTTCAGACATCTGATTTAAATAGATACCTTTTTGTTTACCAAAAACATAAGTAGCTCCATTTTTACCTAACAAATGATTCTTCACATCACAAGCACAAATAATTTCTACATCTTTTGGAAGTCTTGCATAACGCTTATCAACAAAGGCAATTTGGCTAAGAGCATATACACTAGGTACAAGTAATTCTCTTTTTGAATTATAAAAGCGAACTCCAAATTCACTTAAAACTCCCATGCCACCATCGTTTGTTGCACTACCACCTAAACCAATAATAATTTTTTTACATCCTCTAGATAGTGCATCCTTCATCATGATACCCACACCCTTACTTGATGCGATCATCGGATTTCTTTTCTCTTTTGGTGTCATATTCAATCCTATGCAACTAGCTACGTCCATTACAGCCAAATTTCCGTCTTGAGAAATACAATATTTCGTAAATACATTTTTACCATAGGCATCCGTAGTTAATACATCAATCATCTTTCCTTTGATAATATCGCAAAATACCATGGCGGTACCTTCTCCACCATCAGCCATAGGAAAGGTTAAAACTTCATGTGCATCATTTGCCTTTAATATTCCTTTTTTTATACTTTCTTCAACTTCTTTTGAGGACATACATCCCTTAAAAGAGTCACTCGCAACAATTATTTTCATGCGTTCATTTTACCATATGCCAAGAAAAATAAACACTTTTTTAAAATTTAGGTTTTAGAAGTTAAAATATCCTTAGTGAATACTTTATTGTTGCTTGAAAACGATGGATTCATATGGGATAATGTCTTAGTGAAAAATCGATACGTGATTTTATTCACAAAGGAGAATCAATCATGAAAAAACATGTTGTTATAGGAGTGTCTGGTGGTATTGCAGCCTACAAAGCTTGTGATCTTGTCAGCAAATTATCCAAAAAAGATTACGAAATCAAAGTGGTCATGACAGAACATGCACAAGAATTTGTCAAACCAATCAACTTTGAATCATTAAGTAAATATAAATGTGAAGTTTCTTTGTTTGATGAAACCAATGAAGATCCAATTGCCCACATTACTTTAGCTAAATGGGCTGATATCATGGTATTAGTTCCTGCGACGGCTAATATTATTGCCAAAGTCGTTCATGGAATTGCCGATGATATTGTTTCAACAACTTTTCTAGCTTGTCATACAAAAAAATTAATTTGCCCAGCAATGAATGTTCATATGTATGAAAATGAGGTCACACAAAGAAATATCAAACTAGCCAAAGAACTTGGATATAAGTTTGTAGAACCTGTTGTAGGTCATTTGGCATGTAATGATACTGGAAAAGGTAAGCTTGCTGATGTACAAGATATTGTGGCTTGCATTGATCATGAATTTGAAATGGAACAAACATTAAAAGGAAAGAATGTTTTAAGTTTCTGCAGGTCCAACACAAGAAGCATTAGATCCTGTTCGTTTTTTAAGCAATCATTCAAGTGGTAAACAAGGATATGCGATCGCAAAAGCTGCCAAAGCTTTAGGTGCTAATGTAACATTAGTTGCAGGTCCTACAGCTTTAGAAGATCTTAAGGATGTAAATATGGTACACGTGACAAGTGCTCAAGATATGTTTGATGCGATTACATCAAGACTCGATAATCAAAACTACATTATTATGGCTGCTGCTGTTGCGGATTACAGGCCCGAAATGGTTGCGGATCAAAAAATCAAAAAGTCAGATGAAGAGGTTACTTTTCATTTTGTAAAAAATCCAGATATTTTAGCATATATTGGACAACACAAAAAAGAGAATCAAGTCATTTGTGGTTTTGCGATGGAAACACAAAATTTAGAGGAAAATGCACGCAAGAAACTAGAATCTAAAAATTGTGATATGTTGATTGCGAACAATCTATTTACTCGTGGTGCTGGTTTTCAGACAGATACAAATGTTGTAACTTTACTTAGAAAAAATGAAACAAAACATTTACCTAAATGTTCAAAAGAAGAATTAGGATATAAAATTCTAGAAACAATGAAAGAAATTGAGATGGAGAAATAATATGCTTGTAACAGTAGACATTGGAAATACAAACATAACTATCGGTATTTTTGATAAGGATGATTTAATTGGTACATATCGATTAACAACAAAAGTAAGAAGAACGAGTGATGAATATGGTTTTATGTTAAAAAACTTTTTGGATCGTTCTAATGTACATGAAAAACAAATTGATGCAGTTATTGTCTCAAGTGTTGTTCCAAAGATGATGCACTCTTTCACAAATGGAATCAAAAAATTCGTAGGTATAGAACCCCTTATTGTAGGACCTGGAGTTAAAAGTGGAATAAGTGTTCAATTAGAAAATCCACGAAATGTCGGTGCAGACCGTATCGCAGATTGCGCTGGTGCATTTAATGAATATGGAGGACCTATTCTAGTTGCCGATTTTGGAACAGCTACTACTTATGATTATGTAGATGAAAATGGTTGTTTTAAAGCAGGGGCCATTGGTGTTGGTATTGAAACTGGTGCCAATGCCTTATGGGGACAAACTGCACAACTTCCTGAAATTGAGATCAAACGTCCTAAAACTATCTTGGCAAGAAATACACAAACAGAAATGCAGGCTGGTGTATTTTATCAATTCTTAGGTGGAGTTGAATATACAATTGCTCAATTTAAAAAAGAAGTCGGCAAAGACATGAAGGTTATTGCGACAGGTGGTTTAGGAAGAATTGTTTGTAACTACACAAAATCAATAGATGTGTATGATCCAAACTTAATTTTCAAAGGCTTAAAGGTAATATACGAAAAGAACAAAGACTAATTCAATCTTTGTTCTTTTTTAATAATTTTTTATATGTATGTTCAATCATAAATGCACCTAATGGTGCAGTAATCAAGATGGATAAAACGGCAACAGTCAATACAATTTGCCCACATCCAAGGCCACAAGCTAAAGGAACGGATCCAATTGCTGCTTGCACAGTTGCCTTTGGACAATATGCGATCATACAAATAATCTTTCTAGTTTACTTAACGATGTTTTTAATAAACTAATAAATACACCAAGCAATTCTAAATAAAAGTACTCCAAATATTAACAGAATAGCCATCATG
>ENA-OQKX01000243-OQKX01000243.1-human-gut-metagenome-genome-assembly--contig:-NODE-243-length-11843-cov-2.984978_pt1 | contig 11843 bp, 8 predicted proteins | sample MGYA00242654_ERZ504810 | MGnify/ENA primary metagenome ERZ504810 (study PRJEB26092, sample SAMD00036378) | human gut metagenome | host: Homo sapiens | study: EMG produced TPA metagenomics assembly of... | reverse complement strand
TGCAGGACGACACCGCCCCGCGCACCTGCCTGCTGACAGGCGCCCCCGGCGTTCGGAAAAACGTGCCTACGCCGCGCACTTTACCCACTACAACGACCACGTGGCGGCAGCGCTGTTCTGCAGCAGCGAGATGAACACCTTTAACGATCCGCGCACGGTCATCCAGACGGTTGCGTACTTAATGGCATGCCGCCTAACCGCCTACCGCCAGAGCCTGATGCTGCATCTGCCCGAGGACCGCGCCGCCGTGCAGCGCCTGAGCGAGAAAGAACTGTTTGAGCAGCTCATCAGCAAGCCGCTCAGCCTGTCCGTCAATGGAAACCACGAGCGGATGGTGATTCTTCTGGATGGTCTGGACGAGTGCGGCAGCCCGGAAAATAACGTGCTGGCCAAAACGCTGTATGAATTTTCGGGCAGCCTGCCGGACTGGCTGCGCATCCTGATCGTGGCGCGTGACATTCCGGCTATTTCGGTTTACACAAAAGGGGCATATCGCATCGAGATCGGCAGCGAAAGCGAGAACAATCTGGAGGACATCCGGGCGTACTATCGGTTTGAGCTGGAATCGAAGTTCGGGGACGACCCGCATTGGGACGACGCGCTGGAGCGGATGACGGCCCGCAGTCAGGGCATTTTCCTGTATGCGCAGATGCTGACCGACCTGCTGCGCAGCCGCGGCACGCTGGGCGCTGTCGAGGAATACCCGGACGGTCTGGACGCCGTATTTACCAGCTGGTTCGGTTGGTTTTTCAGCGACAGCGACTTTCGGTCCTTCTGGCGGCCCGCTATCAGCTGCATCCTGGGCGCACCCGCGCCGCTGCCCGCCGAGACGCTGCGCCGCGTGATGCACTGGGGCGAAAACGAGCTGGCGGACTTCCGCGCCCGCCTGAAGGTTCTGCTGCGCGTTGAAAAGAACGAGTTTGACGAAGAAACTCTTGTCTTTGATCATGCCTTTGTTCGTGAGTGGCTGACCCGCGGCGCAGGCGAAAACGTTTATTTCTGCTCTCCGAAGGACGGTGCGGAGAAGCTGACGGCGGAGCTGTTCTCCATTTTTGAGCGCGGCCCGGAGGAATTGTCTTTCTGGGAGGCCGTGCATTTGATGGATTTGCCGCTGGGGGAAGGGCAGCGGGAAGAAATCGGGAAAAGTCTTGATTTTGTACGTCGTGCAACAGAAGCGGGGAATTACTGCGAAACATGGGGTAGACTGACACCAGCAGAAAATATATACCAAAAAGCTCTTTCTCTCTCTGAAGAATGCTGCTGTGCGAATGAAAGTGATGATGCCTTTCATCGAAAAGCTCATTGTCTAGACAAACTAAGCCACCTTGCAAAAATAAAAGGGCTTCTCCCGCGAGCAATGAAAATGCAAGAAACGGTGCTTTCTATTGAAAAGTCTCTTGTAGAAAAAAATCCGTCCGACAGTAATCGAAAAACTCTGGCAAAAAGCTATCTCAACATGGGTATAATTCTTCAAATGCAAGGCTTTTTAGAAAAAGCTCTTGAATTATACCAAAAAGGTTTTTATATTAACAAAGACTTAAGTACTAAACTTGATACACCTGAAAGCATGATTGATTTGGCAGCAAGTTATGATTGTATCGGATTTGCTCTGTGGAAAAATGAAAAACCCGATGAAGCGTTGGAGCAATTTCAGAAAAGCTGTACTATTCGCGAAAGTTTGAAACCAGAACACAATACACTGGATTACTTACGTGACTTGGCTATATGTTATAATAATATGGGAATTATTCATAATCAAAAAGTAAATTGGGATGTTGCACTGGAGCTATATCAAAAAAGTCTTTCTATTCGAAAAGATTTAAATGCCAAACTCGGAACACCTGATTCTCTGCTAATGCTAGCCGGAAGTTATAATAATATTGGCGCTATTTTGTATGCTAAAGGTAACCTTGATGGAGCATTAGAATTATACAACAAGAGCCTTTCCATTAACAAAGATTTGAGCTCCACCGTTGCTACAACAGATGTCTTTCAGAATCTGGCTACAAATTGTAGTAACATGGGCGATATTTATCACAAGAAAGGCGATTTAAAAAGAGCTCTCGAACTGTATCGGAAGAGCCTTGATATTTTTGAAGATTTGCGTAATAAACTTGACACATCGGAAGCCATTCTGTCGCTAGCTTCGAATTGCTTTAAAACGGCTTACGTTCTGTTGGCGAACGGTGATTTAGATGAAGCGAAGAATCTGTGCCATAAATGTCTTTCCGCCTGCGAAGACCTTAATAAAAAACTTGATACGCCAAAATCAATGCGAATTTTGGCAGCTAATTATAATGAGATAGGAGACCTTCTCGAGGCGTGTAATGATTGGATTGAAGCATTGGAACTATACAAAAAGGGTCTTGCTCTTCACCAAAAGTTAAGTAACAGTCTCGGTACACCGGTGGCCCTCCATGATGAATTGGCCAGTTGCACTTGCATTGTTTCTATTCTATATGACCATGAAAAATATGAAGAGGCTTATCCTTATGCGGTGCATTCATTGACAATAAGCCAGAAACTTTCTTCTGCACTTAGAACGGACGCTGCGCGCGATGAGGAAGCACATATGCTCAACAACCTACTTCTCTTACAATCTCATTTAAACAATAATAAGTCGTAAAAACCGCCCCGCCGCCCGGTATCATTACCGGGCGGCGGGGGTGTTCGTATTATTTGGATTCCTTTTCCCTGTTTTCTACTGCACGGATAAAGTCTTGCGTCAGGGCATCTTTGTCGGGGGCGTATGGCTTCAGACGACAACGTTCCAGAATAGGGCCTTCCCTGTTGGCAAAAGACTGCACGATCTCCATGGAATCCTTGCCGAGAAAAGTTTTCTGCGGCTCTGTGACGAGATAGTCCAAAAAGGCAAGGCGCAGAAAATCATCCCGCAAAAGCCATTCCATCGCTCGCGAGCATTTTTCTGCTGTTTTTATGCATTTTATACGCCTGGTAAACTGTTCCTCTTCACTCAATCCATCGTTTTTCCCATTATAAATAATGTCCTGCTCTTCATGAGGATACAGCGTAATAAAACTGTCTATCATAGAATCTTGCAACTCTTTATCCCACTGCAAAAATTCTTGCCAGCCGTCATCACCATCTTTAAAGTCTGTGCCGTGATCCAAATTTTGCAGCTTATTCTTGTAAGCACAATCAATTCTATCATATTGTTTCTGGTAAGCAGCTTTTTGATCCTCATTGTCCGAGGTTCGAATTTTCGCCTTCAAATACAGATCGATCAAGATCTTTCGTATCTCAAACAGTTGGCTGCTGTAGATGACAATATTGGTCATCTGCTCGGAGCTTTCTTTCTGTTCTGCCTTGGCTGCTTCAACCTGTCGGCCGGTTTTCTCCGTCTGCTTTTGTGCTTTTATCAGATCCGGCACGCGCTGCCAGGCAATATGATTTTCCTGACACTCCGCCAAAAAGGCTGTCGGTTCCAGTTTTTTCCATTTCGACCCTGTGTAACTCTTTTTGAAGAATGCAGTCTGTTTCAGCTCTATGGTGTCGGTTTTGTCTTTTTCTGCCTTCTTGACAGTCTTATTTTGTGCCTCGTAAATTTTTTGCAGTGCGCGGGCGTGGAGATAGGCATTTTCCGTAAAGTGGTCTGCCGCATAAGCGAGAATCAACTCGTTCGCTTTATAGTCCAAACCCGCCAATCCGCTTTCTTTCAGAAGATCATCAATTTTTTTTGCTTTTCATTCCAAGCGCAATGCTAAGCTGAATCAAAACCGCACGCATGTCATCCGCAGAACCGTACAGCGGGTCATTCAGTCCTAAAATCAGGAAAAACAGATGGCGAATCACTCGGTATGGTAGCTTTTTGCTGTGTTTGTTTGGTGCATCCAGCCAGCCCAGCCCAAACTCCCAGTTTTTCAGAAATTCACTGACAACGCGGATATACGCTCGCTTCGGCGCCGGATCACTGTTGATCTTATCGGCAATTGTTTTGTCTTTTTGCGGGATTTCCTTATCGTTTTTTATGCCTTTTATGACAAAATTCCGTGCCGCATTCAGGTACTCATTTTCCTGATCTTTTGTGCTGAGGAGTATCCGCAGCGCCTGCTCGTTTCCGTCATAATTCTGGATGACCTTCTTCAGCGGGGCATCCGCAGGAAGTGCCTCAAAGCCTTTCTTCAAATCGGCCTCGCTGATTTTTCCTACAATTCCCGCACTCCACACAGACACCGCATAGCCGTATTTATGTTCGTCTCCCGTAAGAACTTCTTTCAGCGGGCGAATGTACACTTTGCTCCAGTCAGCAGCACCTTGCAGCAGAAGCAAAAACGCTTCCGACAACCAAATCGTACAATGTCCGCTTTTCATAATTTCGGCTTCCCCTGTGTTTATTTTTGAGTTCTCCGATAATTCCATCCTGCACAGAACGCACATAGGCGCGGCTCCATTCCTTTGCAAGTAAATGCTCAGCCACGGTATCAATATTTTCCTGTTTGTGGCCATTTGATGTGTCCCGCTCCGCATGGACAAGGCGTGTGTGGTATAAACGCTCGGCTGTGATTTTTTGTGATATTCCGTATTTTGCCAGAATCTCCCGGATAGCCTTGTCGGCATCCTGGGCCTGCATGGTTTCGTTATGGGCTTTTATCGCAATATCCTGTATTTTTTTCAGCTCGGATTCCATGCCTTACGCCTCGCTTTCTGCGGCGCAGCAGATTTTCTCTGCCACTTTGTCCATGTCGGCAGCATCGACCAGAACCACGCCCTGCGAGCGGCAGCGATCCCGGAACGCCTGCTTGTCCCCCGGCTGCAATTCCGAACAGACCAGCACCGGCACGGCTTCCACATGCAGGCTTGCGGCTCGGATGGCGATTTCATCCACAAACGCAATTTCCAACTGACGGCACGCTTTGCAGCTGATAAGCACAAGCTTTTCTTTATCCAGCACGGCCACAACATCCAGCTCGTTGAGCGTACCGCTGCCCCAGCTGTATTCGTAGCTTATCTTTTCATCGCTGAACCGCGTGTTCTCCTGCAGGTTGGCAAATACACCTCCCTCCAGCGCGTTTCCGTATTTCTGCAGCAGCGCGGGTATCTCCGGCGTCATGCCGGAAATTTCCAGCTTGCCGTCCACAAACGCGACCTGCAGGCACCCCTGTGTTTGCAGGAACTCCACAGCTGCCTGCCGTCCAAGCGGCATCCGCACGACAGCGGGTTCTGTGTGGATGACGAACGAATTTCGCTCTGTGCCGAAGTCTTTCAGCACGCTTTTGCGGTCAATGCAGTTTTTTAGGGCATAATCCAGACTTGCCGCGCATTTCTGCCCGGCCATAAACGCGATTTTTGCTTGCCCGGCTTTTACCATGCTTGTCAGATTCTGAATATACTTGTATTTCTGCAACTTGCGCAGCAGCGGTTCCAGTTCTTCCCACCGTTTCTGTCGGCATGGTGTAGGTCTGCATTTGTGCATCCGGGCCAGCCAGCTGTGAGAAATAAGTTGTCGACTGCTTGCTGTACGCCTCGGCAAAATCCCGGCAAATGTCATAAAATGCTGCACGGCCAAAGTTATCCAAAATTTGACGATACAGAGTATTTACTTTTTCATAGTCGATTTTTGTCTGTGTATCTTCCTCTTTATGCGGCACCGCGCCGGAAAGCCGGAACAGCCCGTCCACATCCCACGACTGGGGAAGCGGTATCTGCGCAGGAACTTTCCCACGCAGAGCACGGAATACACCGTCCCGCTGCACAAGCATCGTGCATTCTGCATAGATTCCCGCAAGAGTGCACAGATCTTCCTGTCCGTTCGTCAGGTCAATGACTTCCACACCCTGCAGCGCCTGCCGCATGGTCTCTTCCGGAGCCTCGTTGTCCGGAATGATTTGCACCTGTACGTCTCTGCACGCGGGGATTTCTGTCTGTGCCCCCGCAATAAGCCGCAATTCCACATCCGTGCCTGCTCCGTAATGATGCAGGGCCGCCGCCGCATCCTCGGCAATACGGACGTATTTTTCCGCTGCACCGTCTGTATCTGCCTGCACTATGTAAATTAGCTTAGAGACTTCAAATACCCGTGCCGGGACAAGATTGACCCGCAGATCCTCCGTGCCCAGCAGCTTGGCCATCACCATCGGTTTGGCTCGAAGCTGGAATCCGATGTTTTCAATCAGGACATCATCCAGCGCTTTCGGCTCCACCGGCGAAATACTGTACAAAATGGCAAACAGCCGCTTATCCAGCACTTCCATCAACGCTGCGGCTTCCTCTGATGCCGGAAGCTGTGCTTGCAGGAAGCAATTCATCCGCACGCTTTCAATTTGGTAGTAGGCGGCATCCGCCTGCCGTGCGTCCGGGCTGAGCAGCTTCCGAATGCAGTGAAGCAAGGCCTTTCTGTGGGTTTCCAGTTCCGCAGCCGCTGCGCCTTCAAGCTCCGGGGCCAGTTCCTCCAATGTCTCCTCAAAGTCTTTCAGCCTTCGTTTTACGACTGGCAGGTTCTTTTGTGCCGTTTCCGCAAACATACGGGCCAGTGCCGCACCGTTGTGGGACAGTGCATCCAGTTCCTGCGGAATCTCTGTCTCCGGGCTGCTGCCGCGCCATTCCTCGGAGGTTCGCCAGCCCTCCGGACGCGCTTCTTCCAGCACACTCGGCACAAGATAGGCGTGATACAGCACGCCGTCCTTTTTGAAGTTCGTTCCGCTTCCGTTGGCTCCGCCGTTCTTCAGATAGGTAAAGTCCTTCTCCGGAAGCGCTTTTGCCCCTTTCAGTATCTTGCTGGCGACCCAGCGGCGATGCTCGACCCAGGCGAGCTCCTTTACAGCTGCCGGGTTCTGTTTCAGCGCTTCCTCAAAATTGCGTCCGTCTTTTTCCGGGTCACCCGTCCAAGGTACATCAATGGAAAACAACCGGCACTTTACAGCCAGTGCCGTATCGAAGGACGCTGCCTTGTTGTAGTAATTCTCAAAATTGTGTTTGACCTCCAGCAAGCTGCACGAAGGGTTCTTCTGTCGTTCGTACAGCAAGTGCGCATTGAAAGCGATATTCTCCGCAGATGCGGAGTAAGCATCTTCTACGTCATCCGGCGTCAGGCGCACAAACACACGGTTTCCCTCTGCCTCGGCATACAGGCTCTGGCCGCCCTCTGCACAGGTATAGGCACACAAACGCTTAGCCGCTTCCGGGGCCGGTATTGCTTTTGCGATTTCGCTTGCTGTTGCATCGTCGCCCGACAATACCAGCACAGAGCCGGGCACGAACTGCTCGGCAGCCTTTCGGATGTTCTCCGCGTCCGGCTGCAAATTCAGCCAGCTTACCGCGCCCAGCTTTTCTTTCCAATCGTAAGGCTGCGGCTCGTCTTGACAGCAGAACCAATCCTCCGCGTGGTCGATGTCCTGCATCCACTCCCCGACTGCTTTTTCAGCCTGCGGGGCCGTCGCCAGAACATGTACCTGATGTCCCAGCACGTGACAGCTGCTGAATACCGCATTTATGGCCTGTTTCAGCACATCGTTCTTTTCTGCAGCAATCAATACGCGAATGTCTTTGTCCTCGGCATTTCCGTAGGCAAAAAGCGGCCATTTGTACAGCAGACTCGCCAGCGCATCCGAAAGATGCTCCTGCATTTTTCGGCGTCTGTCTGTAAGCTGCTCTGCTGCGGAGGCCTGCGTTTCACGCACGATTTTTTCCAGCGCGTTCGCAAACATTTCCGGCTCCTGCATACGGTGGTCAGGCTCATAGACAAGAGCTGCTGCCAGCAGTTTCCCGATCTCTGCCCGCTGCTCATTTGTCAGCACCGCCCCGAAAGGTCCCTCCTGCAGGCCTCTGCATAGCCCTGGGCCGTATCCAACCATGCCAGCTTTCGCGTCAGGCAGTAAAACAGGGTAGCTGCCATTGCATAGACGTCCGCAGCCTTTCCTATGTCCCTGCGGGCACTGGACATATACCCGCCCAGTTCCGGCGCTGTGAAGCCGGCAGAAAACGGCAGCATCAGGTCGTCACTGCCGATCTGACTTTTCAGCACGATGGACTCCACATCGAACAAGCTTACCGTGTCTAGAAAAGCATCCTTGCGCAGTCCGTTGGGCGTGCTCCTGTAGACCATCAGGATGTTTTCCGGCTTGATGTCCAGCAGCATGGCCCCTGCGGAACAAAGCTGTGCATCGGCGCAGGCCAGCGCATAAACCGTGTTCAGAATCTGCCGCAGCGAGGTCGATGTCGGATTGGCCCACGCCTGCTCTTTACAAAATTGAGCCAGCGTCTCTCCGGAATAGCTTTCTGCGGTGAATATGTAGGGTACCTTTCCGCAGGTAAAAACCTCCATATTCGGGATAAAACTGGCGCAGACCCAAGCCTTCTGACTTGATTTCATGCAAAAGGCTGTCTACTTCCTCCAAGCGCTTTCGCTGGCCATCCCGCAGCTCCGCGGGGATGGCCAGCGTACCGTTCGGCTTTCTGCGCACGGTCATATAGCGCAGCAGCATGGAAAAATTGTAGCTCGTGCCCGCTGTAACCTGTGGGTAAAACTCCTTCAGCACGCCCGTAACGCGGCTGCCGTCCGCCCGAACCAGCACGGCATCATACACAAGTGAGGTTCCGCCCGCACCGATCAGCTCCCGAATCAGGAATTTTCCGCCTTTTCCGTCGATGTTCAGTTCTGCCCCCTGCACAAGCGGTTCACGCTTTTGCAGGGCTTCTTCTGTTACATAGGCCATAGCCGTCTCCTTTCCGTTACTTGGCCGTTTCTTCCTGCGGCGGGGTGATGGTATATCCCAGCTTCACAAGAACCTTCAATGTTTCAAAGGCCGTGTTCAGATCATAGGCCTTTTCACTGTCGGAAAGCTCCTCAAACGGAACCATACAGGGGGTTTCCTTCCTGGCGTCATCCCTTGCCGGGCCATAGGTCCAGCCCTCCTGGATGCGGCCAACTGCCCAGACGTTATGCACGTTGGCGCTCAACAGATTGGCCAGCTTTACAAGTTCCGGGGACAGCGTCACATCGGAGGTGTCGATTGGATGAGGGGTATAGTGGTTCTTCATGGTGGTTTTCTCCTTTTTATGTAGTAGATGCATTGTGGGTATCATGCCGCCAGGCCATCGTCGCAGTCGATGCTGACAAGCAGGTCTTTGCCGTCGTGCGGCAGCTTTAGGACGGTACAGAGCACCTCGGTCTGTTCGCGTATGCCGCCAAAAAAGGCGATGGCGTTTTCCCCTGTCTCCAGCAGCAGGCGGCAGACCCCTGCTCTGTTATCAACGACAACGCCGCGCACGCAATCCCGCACCGAAAGTTCATCCTCAAAATTCCACATAGTCAGCTTCTCCTTCCTGAATGGCTGTGGCTGCTTTCCATGTGGATATGGTAGCATTTTCGGGGAAGGATGGCACGGGGGGTGGAGAGAAAAAGGGATTTATCTTATTAAAGCTATTGCGGATTTCTTATCAATTGCGGCATATCTTCAATTTGGCATTTTTTATTGATTCCTCTCTGCTGTAAGCAATCCTGCATAAGCGCAACAGCTTTTTGCTTATATTGTAAAGTTTCTTCTTCGCATCCGGGTTCATCACAAAAAGATGCTTTATTCCAGTACGCCACAGCCGCTTCATAACAAGTTTGCGGCGTGTGATTTTCTTTTAAAATCTCCTGCCTTACACTGCATTCTTCTTCCATTATCCTTTCTGTCTCTTCTATTTCATCTTGTCGCAGAAGTTCCATCCACAAGTTGTGCAGTGCAAATGCCAGTTGGCGCTTATCTCTTGGTGTACCTCTTTTTCTTACAACATCTTTCAAAATTGCTACTGCATTTTCATAGTAAATTTTTGCCTCTTCTTGTTCTTTCTTTCCGTATATGGTACCTACATAAATGCATGCATTTGCCCGTCCTACAAGCGAATTCAGGTTCTCCTTCTCTTCAGGATTTTTCATCCACTCGTTATAACACTTTAAAAAGATTTCCAATGCATGGTCGTCATCATCCACTATCTGCAGAACAGAGCCTATTCCTATTCTGCATGAGCAAAGAGCCTGTAAACATATTCGTTTCTGCTGTTTGGGAAGTTCTTTTCAAGAATATTGACGCCTTTTTTATAGGCCGTCATTGCTTTTTCTATGTTTTTGTGTCCACCATTTCGAAGATACAGCAACGCTTTGTTTAGCATTATCATGGAAAGATCTGCAATATTTTTTTCATCTGCATCCTTTTTTGCAGTACTTTCCTTGATTTCTTGAGCTTCTTCGAACAGCTCCAACGCCGCTTTACTCTCCCCTTTTAAACTAAGTGCATTTGCCAGTGCACAAAGAACAGATGTTCTTATATCCTCCATTTCCTGCGTTGGTTTATCTACTGCATTTACTTCATCAAGCAGTTTTCGAAAAATTGTTTCTGCTTTATCCAGCTTTTCCCACGTTGCATAGTAAGAACCTGTCTCTCCAATTTTTCTGCAGAATGCATCGTTTTCATACAGGGCCTTGTGTCTTTTTTTAACCATCAGCGCATCAAGCTGTACCGCTTCCCAATACGTCAGCTCCTCCGCGTCTTCCTCAAACACCGCATACAGCGCATGGGCCATCTTCTTGTGGCCGTCCTCGGGGCTGGAAAAATAAAAGTTCTCCCCTGCCCCGCTGCTCAGCCATTCTTTCACGAAGTCATGGTCGAACACCAGCGTCTCATCGCCAAAAACATTCTTGCCCTTGCGCAGCAGGATGCTCAACCGCGCCTCAAAGTCCGCAAGTTCATTCTCGCTCCAGTCAAACACGCGGCGCAGCGTCTGCGCGGGGATCGGATCGGGACTGCCCAGCACGCAGCCGATGGGCAGCCGCCAGCGCCGGGCATAGTCCTCCCCATCCGGAAAGAACCAATCAAACCACAGTGTGAACACCTCGCTCAGACCCTCTGGGTAGTCGCCGCCCACATCCAGCGTGCCCTTGTCCAGCAGCAGGCTTGTCAGCATCTTTGCATACAGGAAGATACCCTGACTGCGCGCCGTAATCTGTTCCAGCGTCTCCTGCCATGCAGGGTCATTGCCGAACTTTTCTTCCAATGCCTCCCTGTAATAGGCACGGATGTCCTCCAGATTGTTCTTATCCTCGCCGCGCATCTCAATACGCAGGGCGTTTTTCGTATAGTTCTTCACGGCAGGCACGTCACGGGCCACGATCAAAATATGCAGCCACCACGGCAGGCTGTCGGCATACCTTGCAATTGTCTTGGCCAACGTGTTTTTCTGCGGGTCGCCGCACTCTTCCAGACCGTCCAGAATGATGCACATGGCCGGGTGATCGCCGTTGATAGCCTGGCTCAACGGTCTTGTGATGAGCTTGTCGAACAATTCCCTTTCCGTAAGCTTGGCCAGCGTGGTGCGGTCTTCCTGATTCAGCTCCCACAGCAGGCTCTTGCGGTAGGCAGACAGACGGCAGGCCAGCAGATAAGCAAGTGTCTGAATCACGACACAGGGGTCGTTGTAGTTCGGCATATCAGCGCTGAAAAACAGTGCAGCCGCCGTTTTTGGGTTGTAATGGGCGTAGTGCACCGCAAACGCACTTTTGCCCACGCCGGGGGCACCCGTCACCAGGCAACGGCGCGGGGCGTTTGGGTCCTCCAGCCAGGCATCGATTTTTTCCCCCAGCCACTTACGACCTGTGTAGTGCTCATTCAGCAGCTTCTGCTGACGTCCCACGGCATACTGTACGTTCAATTTCTTCCGCAGTTCCGTGATCTGTCCATACTTTTCTACATGCTCCGGGTCGCGCAGCCGCCTGATAACGTCATCCATTTTGGCTTTGAACCATTCGTTGTAAGCCTGGTCACCCTCGGCCTTTTCTTTTTCCAGTCGCTCATATCGAACACTGTTCAAAGCCGATCGTCGGCGGCACGTTGATGATATTTTCC
>ENA-OQKX01000239-OQKX01000239.1-human-gut-metagenome-genome-assembly--contig:-NODE-239-length-11990-cov-2.942005_pt1 | contig 11990 bp, 14 predicted proteins | sample MGYA00242654_ERZ504810 | MGnify/ENA primary metagenome ERZ504810 (study PRJEB26092, sample SAMD00036378) | human gut metagenome | host: Homo sapiens | study: EMG produced TPA metagenomics assembly of... | reverse complement strand
TCGGCAGACGATATGGCACCGGAAGTTGCATTGGTTGGCGCGAACGAAACTTTAACGGAAAATATGATTTCAGATGGTATATGCCGGAAAATTTGCGGAAGGAATCAGCGAAGAGGCGAGCACCAAAGAAGGAAAACTTTCCCCGACAACAAAACCATCAAGGGATCTTTTTATGAGCGCAATTTGGATAATAAATATGAGATCTCCGTGGATGAGTCCAATCTTGTAACAGAGGATACCGATGCAGCTACAGCAATTAAAGACTGGTTCTCGAAAGTACAGGAAAAAGACAAAGCGCATGAATAATTAAAAGAATAACAGGAGGCAGGCAAAATGAATAAGAAAATAACAGTGAACCATAAAGAATATGAGATGCCTAAATTATCCATTGATGGATATATGGATTATTTGGAAATCGAAGAGAGAGTTGATGCACATACGAGATATACAAAGAAAGATATCGCAGATATGTGTGAGTGCATCTGTAGCGTCTATGGCAATCAGTTCACGGTAGAGGAATTAAAAGATCCAAAAACAGGAATTGATCCGGCAGGATTGATTATGGAATTCCAGGGAATTGACATAGGGGTAGGAAATGAGCTTGCAAAACGGATGGAGAAAATCGCAAAAAATTCTTAGACCGCAAGTTGATTCCGGAAATTGAGCTGACTTGCGTGGAAAGTATATTTTGTAAATTCCATCACAGTAGAGCAGTACAAGCAGTACATTAGTCTCATGGAGAAAAATGAGACACAACAGATAGAAGAGGCAAATTTTTTTAACAAAAAAATATTGCAAAAATTACTAAATAATGAGGTGCCAATCGCAGAGATCGGAAAGATTGATGCGGTTGAATTCCTCACAACAGTAAAAACAGTGCATTTTATTATGCAGGACATCCTCATGCAGAAAATGTTAAATGTGGTGGAAGTACAGCAGATTGAAAAAGAAAAATCCGCATTTGACGAATATGATCGAGAGAACGGATATGAGGATGATTTGGATGAGAATGAAAATAATCGCTGGAAGATATGCGGTGAAATTATAGATAGGATTATGAAAATTGCAATCCAGGTTATGAGAAATTCTTATAGCCAGTGCATGAAGGAAGATATGGAGGAATTACTCGATTATCTGAAATTCGAGCTGGATACTATAAATGAGAACCAGTAGGGGGTGAAAGCAGATGGCTTTTACAAGTGTTAAAGTTACAGCTGATTCAAGCAGTTATCAACAGCAGATGAAATCGGCAGCGGCACAGATGCGTGTCCTGTCAGCCGAATATACAACAGCGGCCACAAAAGCAAAATTGTTTGGATCTGAAACAGACAGTTTAAAAGCAAAGGCGGAATCTCTCACACAGAAAATATCATTACAAAAAAATATTGTACAGCTGAACAGTGAACAGCAGGAGAAGCTAACAAAAAAGCTGACAGATCAGAAATCTAAGCAGGAAGAATTAAAGTCTAAGATTGATGAGGCGAGAATTGCATATGAAAAGTCAACGGAAGAAACAGGGAAAAACTCTGAACAATCCAAGGCTTTAAAAAATGAACTGAACAGCCTGGAGCAACAGTATAAGATAAATGAATCTGCCATAGGTAAAACAGAGACGGCACTGGCCAACCAGACGGTAAAAACAGAAAAATCAAAGACAGCTCTGATGGGGATGGAAAAAGAGCTGGAAAATGTAAATAAAGAGCTGAAAGAACATAAATTTAATGCATTTACAGAAGGATGTACTAAGGCTGGAACTGCAATTGAAAATGTAGGTAAGAAAATATCTGTGATGTCTGCAGCAACTGTAGCAGCAGGAACAGCATCTGCAAAAATGGCGGTAGATTTTGAAGATGATATGGCAAAGGTATCAACGATCATGGATACAAATGTAATGTCTGTAAATGATATGCAGGATGCAATCATTGATTTATCGAATAAAACAGGTATTGCTGTTGGGGATGTAGCAGATGATGTGTACAATGCAATATCTGCGGGCCAGAAAACAGGTGATGCGGTTGCGTTTGTTGAGAATTCCACAAAACTTGCAACGGCAGGATTTGCAGAATCTGGAGACACACTTAATATCTTAACAACAATTTTAAACGCATACGGATTAAAAGCAGAAGAGGTTACAAACGTATCTGATATGTTAATCCAGACACAGAATCTGGGTAAAACAACTGTAGCAGAGTTATCGTCTGCAATGGGTAAAGTAATCCCAACTGCAAACGCAAATCATGTTGCATTGGATCAGTTGTGCTCTGGATATGCAATCATGACTGCAAATGGTGTAGCAACTGCAGAGTCTACAACTTACATGAATTCCATGCTAAATGAGTTGGGAAAGACTGGAAGTACAACAGATGTTATCCTGCGGAAAAAAACAGGAAAATCATTTTCGGAGTTAATGAAAGGCGGTGCAAGTCTTGCAGATGTATTAAAAATTGTGCAGGATGCCGCAAAAGAAGATAACAAATCCATGAATGATATGTTTTCATCATCGGAAGCGGCGAAAGCAGGGGTGATTCTGTTAGGTGATGGAACAAAAAAATTTAACACCACGTTGAAACAGATGCAAAAATCAACAGGTTCTACGGATAAGGCTTTCAGCAAGATGAAAACAACATCCCATAGCGCCAAGATCGCAGTGAATGAAATGAAAAATTCCGCGTTGAAACTTGGGACAACCATGTTGAATTCCGCATCACCTGCCATAGAAAAGGGAACAAAAAAGATACATGAGCTTACAAATAAATTTAATTCCCTGAATGAGAAACAGCAGCAGACGGTAATAAAAGTAGGACTTGTTACAGCAGCCATAGGACCGGCTACAGTAGCCACAGGAAAGCTGGTAAAAGGTGTAGGCGATGCTGTAAAGGGTGTAAAAAAAGGGATTGAATTAGGAGGTAAAGCGGTATCAGCGGTTAAATCTGTGGCAGCAAAGATCGTTGAAAAAACAGCGGCAACGGCAGCAGGAACAACGGCAGATACAGCGGCAACGGCCGCCACAGCCGCGCATACAACAGCCACAGCGGCCGCAACAGCTACAACAGGGACAATGACAGCCGCACAGACTGCATTAAACGTAGCAATGAAGCTGTGCCCGATCCTAATGATTGTTGGACTAATTACAGGTCTGATAGCGGCAGGGGTTGCGCTGTACAAAAACTGGGACAAGATAAGCGCGTTTGGATCAAAGCTCTGGGGAAATATTAAAAAGGATTTTAATAATATAAAAAAGAGCGTTACCGATTCGTTTAAAAAGTCAGGTGAGGCGGTAGAAAATAACGTCAAAAAAATGACAAATTCGGTGAAAAACAGCGCGATAGGAAAAGCTACGTCTACGGTATTTAAAGCCATACATAAGACGGTAGAGGACAATATGAAAGCCTCTACTGCATCAGCAAAGAAAAACCTTGATGAAATGAAATCCGCGTACCAGAAGAATGGTGGTGGGATAAAGGGAATCGTTGCTGCCACAATGACAGGTATACGAAATAATTATCAGAGCAAATATGATGAAATAAACAAGTTGACGGGTGGAAAACTTGACATCATGGTGCAAAAGACGCGGGAAGGATTTAAAAAGGCTGCTAACTCTATTGCAGAGAAGGTATCACAGGCGAAAAAAAATGCGTCCAGTTTTGCATCAGGTGTCGTCACAGAAGTTGGAAAAATTCCGGGAAAAACCGTATCAATTGGAATCAACCTGGTAAAAGGTCTCTGGAACGGAATAAGCAATATGCAGTCCTGGGCAATTTCAAAGGTCCGGGGTTTGGAAATTCAGTGCTTACCGGATTAAAAAATTTCTTCGGGATTCATTCTCCGTCAAAGGTGATGGAGGAGCAGATCGGAAAGAACCTTGCGCTTGGTGTGGCAAACGGTATCACAAAACATAAAAAGCATGCAAAAAAATCCGCATCCGAGATGGGAAGCGAGATTGTAAAAGCAGCGAAGAAAAAGCTGGATACCTATAAGACATATCATAAGATGTCCTTAAAACAAGAAACGGAATACTGGGATGCTGTAAGAAAACAGATTAAAAAAGGGACATCCGCACGGACAGAAGCTGATAAAAAATATCTTGCAGACAAAAAATCCTTAAACAGCCAGCTTACAAAGGCACAGAAGGAATATGCCAAAAGCGAAAAACAGATAAATGCTGATCTGAAAAAAGAGATTAAGAGCCTGAACGCTGAATACAAAAATGCAGTGAAGGAAAGAAAAGATTCTCTGCTTTCCTCTTTTTCGCTGTTTGAGTCTTACGATGCAGGAGATACAGTCTCGAAGAGTGATCTGCTGGTAGGTATGCAGACACAGGTAGAAGCTCTAAACGAGTGGGAACGTCAGATTGCTACATTAAAATCTAGGCTTGGAAATACAGAACTGTTTAAAACAATACAGGAAATGGGTGTGAGCGGATTGCAACAGGTAAAAGCAATCAACTCCATGACAGAGGAAGAACTGAAAAGATACACAACACTGTATAAGGAAAGACAGACTTCTGCAAAAAACGAGGCCACCACAGAGCTGAAAGATACAAAGAAGAGCACAGATGATAAGATTGCGAAAGCAAACAAGCAGGCGCAGGAAAAACTTACAAAAGCACAGAAAACCTACACGGATGCATGTAAAAAGCTGGGGGTTACTGGTGCGGCAGCAGTAAAGAAAACTGTGGATGGAGCAGAAAAGCCATTGACTAAATCATTGGCTAAGATACAGAAGAATACCAAAAAGACAATAAGCACTGCTGTGTCAACTACGAAAAAGGGAGCTACACAGTTAAAAAGGGCAATGGATTTTAAATGGTCTCTGCCAAAGCTCAAGATGCCGCACATTTCCGTTACCGGAGGGAAATCCCCGTATGGAATCGGCGGGAAAGGATCAGTTCCGAAATTCAAGGTTGAATACTATAAAACGGGTGGAATCATGACAAACCCGACAGTATTCGGACTGAATGGAAACAGCTGGATGGTTGGTGGAGAGGCCGGAGCAGAGGCAATTCTTCCGCTGCAGGAATTTTACCAGAAATTTAGCAACATACTTGATAGAAAATTTGAAGCAGTACAGAAAGCACAGGCGGTCGGAGTGACATGTTACACATACATTGATGGTGATGAGATCGCAAGCAGGACCGTTACCAAGGTAGACAGCAAGATGGTAACGGATAAACGAAAACGGAGGTAGACATGAAGGTAAATGGTATTGATATCCGGAAATATGATGCAAAACAATTAACCGTAGATGTACAGCCTCCTGGTATTAACGTAAATTACGAATGGATAACGCGGGCATTATTACCGGCAGAATTCGATACGGATGTAACAATGGGACATTTAAAACTGTCGGTATATTTTAGAGGACAGAACCGGAATAAGATTATACGGACAGCGTCAGAATTTATGCAGAACTTTACAAAATCGTGTGATCTTAACCTGGATGGATATAAAGGAACTTACAAGGGTTACATGACATCCAGCGATTACGAAAAGAAAAATGTAAAGAATCGGTATGTATTAAATCTGGAATTTGACGGATTTTTCTACGATGACCAGCTTGATCTTGTCTTTGATGGGAAAAAAACAGCAACGGTGTACAATGCCGGGACAAGATCGGCACCGTGCATTATAGAAATATATGCAAAGAGTGCATTAACAAATTATGAGATAACCGGATTGAGCAATGAGAACATAGTCGTAAGAAGCTCTGGAAGCTGGAAAAACGATGATTATTGATGGTATCCGTGGAATTGTTACAGTAGATGGCAAAAACGCTTTTAATCGGGTTAATATGTGGGAATTTCCACGTATGGGAGCAGGAGAAATAACCGTAGGATTTTCTTCGGATGCGGCAAAGGTAAATGTGAAATATAGTCCAATGTGGATATAGGAGGCGGTTAGGTTGCAAATTTTTGACGTAAATAAAAACCGAATTGGAATACTGACCGGATTTAAGGATAGATCCATTACGACAACACTTGATTCCGGAGATAAAGAGATGTCTTTCCAGTATCCTGCAAATGCTGCTCTGGTGAACGATTTAAAAGAAGAGTGCTATATCAGGACGAAAACGGATGAGTATGTATTGAAAGAAATAAATGAAGCTGATGATTTTAATACATATACAGCCACCTTAAACGTGGAAGAGTTGGAATCAAAGGTATTTAAGACCGGATTTGAGACGGTTGAAAAGACAATCATGGAATGTTTGCAAATTGCTTTTGATGGTACAGGTTGGAGCATCCGCAATTGTGAGGTTACAAAAAGACGAACAATCCGTGAATCTGACCAGCAGACAGCGTGGAGTGTTCTGCAGAAAGCATTAAGCACTTACAGATGTGAATGTGTAATAGATACGCTGCAAAAGAAAATTGATATCTATGATCGAATCGGAGAAGATAAGGGCGCCTATTTTATTGAGGGATTAAACCTTAAAAAAATGACGCGAAAATCTGATACCTATGATTTTTATACAAGGATTTATCCAATCGGGAAAGATGGACTCACACCGGAAACAGTGCTGGGAAAAGATTATATTGATAACCACCAGTACAGCAGCAAAGTAAAAGCATGTGTATGGAAAGATGAAAGATATACCGTGGTGGATAGCCTTATAGAAGACGCGACCGCAAAACTTGCGGAAATATCGAAGCCATACAGACAGTATACTGCGGAAGTGCAGGACCTGGCAAAGCAGAGTGAAGTCTATAAGGATATCCTTGCATATGGAATTGGAGATACAGTTACAATTATATCCAAGTCAAAAGGCATTAAGGACAAGCAGAGAATTGTAAAAATTGTAGAGTATCCAGAGACACCGGAAAAAAATACAGTTGAACTGTCAAATGTTAATAAAACATTTGCGGAGATCCAGCAGGAGGAAGTGGATGCCGAGACGGATCGCGCAACGACAGAGGAAGGAAACCTGTCGGACGATATCGCGGATGAAGCAGAAGCCAGACAGAATGAAGATTCGAAGATCACAGTAAGGGTAGAAAAGACAGAGAAAAGCATTGAAACGGAGGTGGCAGACAGATCACGGGAAAATCTTGAAATTGCAACGAAGATATCACAGTTGCCGCATAAATTATCGTTACAAGCCACAGGCGGGGAGAAAACCGTAGGAATTACGATACAGCTATATGACGAAAATGGCCAACTGATTGATACAACAAGTGGTGCTGCCAATATAACGGTAACGGGATTCGTTACATTTAACGATTTGGCGAATGCTGGATCGACCACAATTAACGGAGCAAATATTACTACCGGAGTTATTAAAAGTGATGACAGCGAATTCACGCGTGCAACATTCTATGATGGAATCAATTATGGTTTTACTTGGCATGGGAATAATTATAAGTATGAAATAATTAAAGTTACATCGTTAGGAATACTGCAATTCGGTGGTCGGGATATGCACACCCACTTTCCGGGAAGTGTTGCGGTAGATGGTGTTTTGTCAAATATGGGTTCTCCTGTAGTAACAAAAGAAGAATTAAAATTTGATAACTTATCTTATACGGACACAGGACATGGGAATATAAAGGGACCAGACAGCAGCCATAACTTGGCCACGACAACATGGGTAAGCAATAATTTCCAAAAGAGTGGATCTGATAGGAGATTAAAAAAAGAATTTTGCAGATATGCCGGATATAACGTATTTGTATATGCACCTTAATCCGAGAAAATATAAGTTTAAGACTGGATTAAAAGGATATGATGAGCGTATCCATTACGGATTTATCGCACAGGATATCGAGGATATTGCAAAAAAATTAAATCTTGGAAATCTTAGCTTGGTTTACAAGGAAAAATGTGATGCAGATTTGTCAAACGAAATGGATATTATTGGAGATCAGTATGTTTATCGAGTTGATAAAGACGAACTGCACGCAATGCATGTGCAGATGATCCAAAGGCAGGAAAAAGAAATTGAACAATTACGAATGAGTAATTGTACTTTAAATGGAGAAATTGAAATATTAAAACAACGTATAGAAAGATTGGAGGAAAAATTATGTTAGAAGTAACAAAGACAGTAAATGTGAGCGGATATTCGAGAATTGCAGAATCTGATGCACCGTATGTGTATTTTAGCGCATCCATATCGGCAGACGGAAAGAGAAGTGTAAATTATTCCGTACAGAATCAGGATGTTTTTAATGCAAATGAAAAAACGTTTGAAGCAGACCGGAAGGAATTTGAAGAGGCAATTAAGAAGATGGATTAACATGGTTAAGCAGGAAAAGAGGTGGGGAAGATGAGCCTGTCTAAGATAGTAACCAATATTACAATGGAAATGTCCGGGGATATAAAGAAATATATGGTGTCTGCGGTGCAAGGAGACCGTGCTACGCGGTGTGTATTGGTCAAATTGGTAAATAACGGAGAACCATATATGATTCCGGACGGTGCCCGTGCCATAGTGAATATAAAAAAGCCAGATGGAAAATTCGTATACAACAAATGTACATACAGTGGAAATGAAGTAACCATTGATCTTACAAGTCAGGCTTTAGCTGCATCTGGAACAGCATATTGTAATGTAGAGATCCGGACAGCGGATGATACACAGATAATTACAAGTGCCACCTTTGAAATCGAGATTGAAACGACTCAAAGAAGTGACAGTGCTATAGAATCGTCTAATGAATTTACGGCAATCGAAGTGAAAGTCAATGATCTGATTGAAAAAATATCGGATACGAACAGTGCAGCAGTTAAAGCAGAGCAGCAGAGAAATCAGAATGAAGAGAACCGGGCAGCAGCAGAAAAAGAGAGACAGCAGAATGAAGAGAGCCGGGCAGCAGCGGAAAAAGAGAGACAGCAAAATGAAGAGAACCGGGGACAAGCTGAAATCAGATCGAGAAAAAGTGAGCAGAAGCGATCACAGGGCGAGGATAACAGAAACCAGAATGAAGAGAGCCGGGCAGCAGCGGAAAAAGAGAGACAGCAGAATGAAGAGAGCCGGGCAGCAGCAGAAAAAGAGAGACAGCAGACTGCAAAGGATGCCACAGAAAAAGCAAATATGGCAGGGAGTGCGGCAGAAAAGATCGCAAAAGAAGTTGAACAGAAATTAAAAAATGGAGAATTGAAAGGCGAAAAGGGAGATAAGGGGGATACCGGAGAAAAGGGAGCTACAGGGGAAAGCGGTGTGACCATGCCAGCCAATGGAATGATAGCACTGTCCGGAGATGAAAATGGAAATCTGTGGTGCTACTATTCAGATGCAGATAATCCACCACAATTTGAGAAGGACGACAAAGGAAACATTTATTACATTTTACCAGATTAACAGAAAGGAGAAACGATATGCCAAGGATATGCATCGGAAATTTTAAAGGACCAAAAGGAGAAAAGGGGGATACAGGAGAAGGAAAAATAGGACCAGCAGGACCAAAGGGAGAAAAAGGGGATGTTGGACCAGCAGGACCAAAGGGAGAAAAAGGGGATGTTGGACCGGCAGGACCGAAAGGGGAAAAGGGCGATCCAGGACCGGCAGGGACTACAGATACAACATTTACGGAAGCCACAACATTGACAAAATTGGTATCGGGAGAATCATTTAAGGCAATGCTTGGCAAGATTGCAAAAGCGGTTTCATCCGTATTTGAAAAACTGGATAAAAGCAAGGTGGCAAATAACCTTACAACTAATGTGGCGGGATATGCGTTGGACGCAAGACAGGGTAAGGCTTTACAGGATCAGATAACTTCTTTAAACGGCAGTCTAAATAGTAAGAAAATACCATCATTTGGCATCGAAAACATATTTACTGGAAACCCGTTTTGTATAGTCAACAATGGTTCCGATGTAATAAGTGTACAAACCGATTGGGATATAGACAATGGCGGCTATAGGGTCAAAAACATAAAGTATCCTGCAGGAACGACTACTAATCTTACGGTCTCATTATCGTTACCTGCTAATAGCATTGTTATTGTTGATGTAAATACACTTAATGGAGAGAATATTGATATACAAGGATCACTCATTAGAAGTAACTTTACAAGTAGCCCAAAAAATTGGAATTTATCAATTAAATTCACTGGGCGTACAAACCAAATACTTACAGATATTAGATACATGCCGTTAGTTATCCACTTAGGTTAAAGAAAGGTTTCCCATAACATGTTGTGCCTAATGCTTCGTTTCCATCTAATGTATTAGCTCTTTTTATTGTTGTATTTAAACTGCCGTTTAAGAAAATATATCGAACAAATATTCGAACGTAACTTATAAACCATTTTTATTAAAGAAAGGAATTAAAAACATGGATAAAATTATTTTAAAAGAAAAAACAGAATTCGAGGTTGCCGATGGGGCAAGCCTTGGAAACATCCAGATCAAGGCAGAGAATTTCGAAGCCGTCAAGACCATCACGGATGCATTTTCTGCGGACAACCTGCAGGAAGTTACATTTACACATAATGGCGAAACATCCGGCAAGTACACCGATCTGAAATCCGATGGGTTTACATACGCACCGAATACGGACGAGGCAGGTAAGGAAGATGGAACCTACACGGTTACTATCAGGCTGCGGACAAAGACGGAAATGGAAAAGGCAATTGATGAGCTTAAAGCCGGGCATGAAGCAAACGCAGGAGCTATCGAGGATTTAGCCGGAATGATCGGAGGTGAAGAATAATGGCATGTGTAAACCTTATTAAATTCTATGTCCGCCGGATTACGGTTGATAAAAAAATGATGATTGATGATGTACCGGAACGCTGGCGCGAACAGGTGCGTGCAGAAATCGAAAAAGCAGAAGGAGGAACAGGAAAATGAAACAGATGATATGTACAGTAGCCGGTTTATTTGGATCAACAATTGCAGCAGTATTTGGAGGATGGGACACAGGGCTTGCAACACTGCTGATATTTATGATCGCGGACTACATTACAGGATTGATCGTAGCCGGAGTATTCCATACAAGTACGAAAACGGATACAGGAACGCTGGAAAGCCGTGCAGGCTGGAAAGGATTATGCAGAAAGTGCATGACGCTTTTGTATGTCCTTATTGCGTATCGGTTAGATCTCTTGATTGGAAAGCATTATATCAGGGATGCGGTAATTATTGCATTTACGATCAATGAGCTTATATCTTTAACGGAAAATGCAGGGTTGATGGGGGTTCCAATGCCACAGGTTATAAAAATGCGATTGACATTTTACAAAAGAAAGTGAAAAAAATGAGAGATAAAAAACTCTGCACCAGAGTTGCAAGCGAAAATTGCATTGCTGGAAAAAGAGCTGGGAAAGGAAAACATAAAGATCGGCTGGGCGGAAACATTAAGGACCAAGGCGGAGCAGGACAACCTGTATGCAAAAGGCAGAAGCAAGCCAGGACCAAAAGTGACAAATGCACCGGGAGATACATACAGATCAATGCACCAGTGGGGAATTGCAGCAGATTTTTATTTGATAATGGATATTGATGGAGATGGGCAGACCAAGGATGACGCATACAACAATGCGAAAAAGACATTTAATCGTGTCGGACAGGTTGCAAAAAAACTTGGATTAGAGTGGGGTGGAGACTGGAAATCAATTAGGGATCTGCCACACCTGCAGTTATCGCAGTGGGGCAGCACACCCAAAAAATTGATCGCAGTCTACGGAACACCGAAAAAATTTATGGAATCGGCATCCTGGGAAACATCTTCCGGAAAGAAAGCGGCTGGAAATGCATCTAAGGCGCAAAAAAATACGGACAAGGCGGCAACGCGGATCGAGTCTGCAAAGAGTTTTAACAAGGAATATGCTGGTACATATAAGGTAAAAGATAATTGCAACCTTATGGCAGGTGCAGGAACCGGAGTCGTAGCGGCTATTAAGAAAGATACTACCGTACAGAGCTATGGATATTACACTGCCAAGGGAGGAAAGATTTATCTGTTTGTGCAATGCGGAAAAGAAAACCGGATTTTTAAGTAAAAATGATCTTAAATAGTAGGAGGAAGAGAAAATGCTGTATTAC
>ENA-OQKX01000238-OQKX01000238.1-human-gut-metagenome-genome-assembly--contig:-NODE-238-length-12010-cov-2.232601_pt1 | contig 12010 bp, 15 predicted proteins | sample MGYA00242654_ERZ504810 | MGnify/ENA primary metagenome ERZ504810 (study PRJEB26092, sample SAMD00036378) | human gut metagenome | host: Homo sapiens | study: EMG produced TPA metagenomics assembly of... | reverse complement strand
AGCTGCTAAGCCAAAAGCGCAGATAATACTTTGTGTATTATCGAGCATTTTGGCAACGCAGATGCCGTGCCGCAGCCGCCGGAGCGGTGCTTAAGCCGTAAGGCGGGAATTATGCGGTGTTGCCTTTCAAATCTTGTCATGCAGGTGCTCCTGCCCGGGGTGGTAGACGGGGAGGGTGACGGTGACGGTTGTGCCCTGGCCAAGGGTGGAGGCGATGTCAAATTTGCCGCCCAGCGTGCCGACGATCTCATCGACGACGGCCAGCCCGATGCCCGAGCCGCGCACCGAGTTTTTCGCCTTGAAAAACTTCTGCTTGACCTTTTCCAGGTCGTCGGGCGCGATGCCACGGCCCTGGTCGCGGATGGACGCGCTGACCGTGACCGGCGTGCGGCTCAGCGTCAGGAAGATCGTGCCGCCCGGTTCGGAATATTTGATCGCATTATCGAACAGATTGACAAATACCTGCCGCAGCCGCGCGGGGTCGGCCCAGACCGGGTACGGCTCGGGCGGCTCGGAGTAGACGAGCTGCATCCCCTCCTGGCGGATGCGGGCCTCCACGAACAGCGCGGCGTCGGTGGCCTCGGCGACGAAGTCGAGCACCTCGCAGTTCATCTTGATGCCGTTCTGCATGCGGGAGAAGTCGAGCAGCTCCTCGACCATCGTATAAAGGCGGTCCGTCTCGGTGCCGATGATCGAGAGGCCGCGGCGGTAGTTTTCATTCGTTGGGTCGTCGATATTGCTGATCGTCTCGACCCATCCCCGGATGGAGGTCAGCGGCGTGCGCAGCTCGTGGCTCGCGTTCGTTGACAAAGCGCATCTGCTGCAGCTTTGCCTCTTGCATCTGACGTAGCAGGCGGTTGAGCGCGACCTCAATACTCGCCAGGTCGGCGTCGCCGGTGGTGACGCTTGGCGAGTCGACACTTGCGCGTTCGATTGCCTGCTCCAGTGTTTCCATCTTGCCGCCAGCGAGCTGCATGCGGCCGAGTTCGTCCACGCGCAAGGCAAGGTCGTTGAGCGGCGCCATGGTACGGCGCACGCGGCGGGCGCCGCCGAGCATGTTGAGCACGCTGATGACCTGCCCACACGCAACAACAAGATAGAGGGGCCACAGCGCGATGAGGTCCTGCGCGAGGGGGAAGGTTTTGGTGGTACGTGCAAGCTCGACGGTATAGGTGAGTGTGGTCGGGTTCCAGCCGCGTGCGGGCGTCAGCGACATGCCGTGAACGGTGGCGCCGGGGATCCATCCTGCGGTAAACGCGCTGTCGGGCAGCGTCTGGTTGTATCCATAGACGAGGATCGCCGCCGCAATCATCATCAGCAGCAGATCGAGCCAGACGTAGCTCATCAGGCGGCGCCACATATAGCTCCAGTTGATGGCGCGGGCGATGGAGGTGACTCGCTTGGCCTCGGCGTTACGCGCGGCAGACATAGCCCACCCCGCGCACGGTCTGGATGATGCGGGCGCTGCCGGCGTCTTCGATTTTGGCGCGCAGGTGCGCGATGTGTACATCGACGTTGTTGGTGTCGCCCACGTATTCGTAGCCCAGCGCCTCGTGCGCGATGCGCTCGCGCGTGAGCACGGTGCCGGCGTGCGCCATAAGCAGGGCGAGGACGTCGAACTCGCGGGCCGTGAGCGCGATGGGCGAGCCTGCGACGGTGACTTCGCGGCGGTCGGGATCGAGCGCGACCGAGCCCACGGTGAGCGTGGCGGGGGAGGGCGCGGCGGAAGCCTGGGTTGAGTCGCTGACCGGGGGTATCGCGGCGGCGCCGACACCCGCGCCGCCTGCCGCGCCCTCCCCGGCCCAACGCCGCCAACGCCCGAAGCCGCCCGCACGGCCTCAGCGCGCTTCAACGCCACGCGGATCCGTGCGAACAGCTCCTCGATCGCAAAAGGCTTGGTCAGGTAATCGTCAGCACCGGCGTCAAGCCCTGCCACCTTGTCCATCACGGCATCGCGCGCGGTGACCATGATCACCGGCACATCCTTGTGCTTGCGTACGCGCCGCAGCACCTCCATGCCGTTGAGCTGCGGCAACAGTACATCGAGCAGAATCAGATCGTAGTCGCGCTCCAGCGCCAGGTCCACGGCGGTACGACCGTCGGCGGCGTGCTCCACCTGGTAGCCCTCGTGCTCCAGCTCGAGCGTCACAAAGCGGGCGATTTTCTCCTCGTCCTCTACGATCAGAATCCGTGCCATGCGTGCCCCCGTCTGCGATTACTTGTTGTCGTTCAGATTTTGCTTGATATCATCCGCAGCGTTGACAGCGCTGTCCATAAGGTTGTTGATGCTGCCGGGCACGTCGCCGTCGCTGTCGATGCGGTAGCGCATGCCAAAGAACAGGCCAATCAGCATCAGCCATATCGTGGCGCCCCAGGCAAACAGCGCGACGATGGGAATCAGGATGGGAATGTTGAGGATGATGGCGTCGCGGCGCGTGGCGACAAACTTCGTCTCCAGGCTCAGGCGGAAGAGCTTTTTGAGATACTCCCACACGCTGTCCATCTTCTTGGAGAAGTCGGTCTTTTCGCTCGACTTCTCGTAGGCGGCCTGCGCGGCGACCATCTCGGCCGAGGGCTCATCGACGGGCGCGGACTCGGTGGCGGCGTGCGCCGACGTGGTCTGGGTCTTACCCTGCGACTCGAGCCAAATGATGGCGTCCAGAACGTTGCCGTCGGCGGCGTCGAGCGCGGCCTTGGCGTCGGTGTAGCTCACGTTGCACTTGGTGCGGATAGTTTCAACTTTTTCGAGGTCGTCCATGACCTGTCCTTTCGTTCGATGGGCGCGGCGCCGGGCGATCTGCCCGTGCGCGAGCGTTGCGTTCGTCGGCCTGCGTTGCGCGGTGCCGCCTCGCCCTTGGTCGAACTCTATAGTGCAGGTTATAGATTAAGCGATTCTTGAGCCAAGATTAATGTTGGATGAGTTTTTGGGTGGCGAAGCGCGTGACGCGGGGCGCGCAGGCAAGGGGAAGGTCGGTTTTGCGTGGCGTGAAGGAGGGGAGGGGTCTGATCTTTGGGATAGCTGATAGCGAGGTCTAATACTTTTCCGAGAAGTGAACGAGTGAAAACGGACCCCGAAGCATCGACACTTTAGACGGTGCCGCTTCCTGCGGTTTCAATGCTGAAATCCCACGATTTTGCCGCCGAAAAATGCGGATGTTTCAGGGGTCCAAAAACAGCCGTTCAACTTCGCGGAAAAGTATTAGACCTCAATAACGGGGATGGGGTGCCGGTGCAAAACGGCGTCAGAAATGGGGTAAACAAGGTAAACGGATCTCATGATCAAAAATCACGTTGCAAAAGTATGAAAATATCCTACAATTGCAGCATGAAGTACTTTAGCAACATAACGGCGATAAGTGAGCTTTCCGAGAGCGAGGGCGTGTTCACCACAGCCCAGGCGGCTCGCATGGACATCTCTCGAGATGCGCTGGCACACTCATGTCGTGCGGGGCGTCTTGAACGAATATGCCACGGCGCCTACCGGATGTCTGGAACACAGCGCCGAGACACCGACGAGCTCAACGCTTTTTGGAAGCTCACCAATCCCTCCCTTTGCGCGTGGGAGAGAAAGAGCCAGTGGGACGGCATTGCAGTGAGCGGTACGACTGCGGCGAACCTGCAGCAAATGGGCGATTTCTACCTGTCCCCCTACAGGATGACCGCGCCCGCGCGTATCAATACAAGAAACGAATCCCTTTCTTTTGTAAAGCGCGAGATCGCCGAGCAGGACATCGTTTGGCTCGACGGCCTGCCGGTAACTAAACCCGAGCGCACGCTTGTTGATCTTTGCCTCGATTGCGAAGACCCCTCATTAATTCTCGATGCCTATAACGACGCGCTTGGGCGAGGGCTCGATATACAGCGGCTGAGAGGTCTTGTAGAAGAGAACTCTAAAACCGCCAAACGACGCGAGCTGATGGCGCCTTTGCTGATGGTACTGAACGGGTAATGCGAATAAACATGCAGTCTCTAACAGCGTTCCGTCACGCGGGTCTTTGTTGATCACCTATACTGGTTGAGCTCAACTGGAGAGGTGATAACTAGTTATGAAATCAATCAATGTTGCAGCAGCGATTATTCAGAAGGACGGAAAAATCCTGAGCTGCCAGCGCGGCTATGGCGAGTTTAAAGACGGCTGGGAATTTCCGGGCGGCAAGCTCGAGCCGGGCGAGACCGGCGAGCAGGCAATCGTGCGCGAGATTCAAGAAGAGCTCGAGGTCACGATCGGTAACCTCGACTATCTTTGCACGGTCGAGCACGATTACGAGACGTTCCACCTGTCGATGCAGTGCTACCTGGCTAACATCCTTTCGGGGGAGTTCAAAGAGCACGCTCACGAAGACATGAAGTGGCTCGATACCAATAACCTGTGGGATGTCGATTGGCTTCCAGCGGACGTTAAAGTCGTTAGGGAGCTCGAGAAGAAACTCGGGCTTAAGTAAGAAAGGGGCGGGCGCCACATGGTGCCTCGCCCCTTTTTGTCACTCTGCCTCGCTCAAATTGCTGAGCATAAACTCGTAAATGTCTTGCCTCACGGGTGCGGTGAGCTCATATTCGATTTCAACGGCGTTGTCGCCGCTCTTAGTTTTAATAGCTTCGAACTCACCGTTCGGATGCATTTCGCCTAAGAAATAGAACTCCTTGCCACCCTTATCGTCCTTGTTCTTTCGCATAAACAAATACGTCTTCAGCCCGTTTTCCGGCCATGTCTTCAGGCGCTGAATCTCGGGGGAGTTGAGCGTGCGGTTGTTCTTAGAGATTGCAACTAGCTTACTCGGCGAAACAAAGCGGTCTTCATACTGAATTGACTCACTAATGTCGGGCGCCTTGTCATAGTTAATAAACACGGGGAATGTATTGGTCTTCTCGTCGTAGAAATAGCCGCCAAGATTTTGGCCGTTGATGTTCTTTTCCCAGTTCATCAGGCGGCAAACCTCCTCGTATGTGTACTTGGCGTTGAGAACGAAATTTGTGTTTTCGTACGTCTCGGCATAGTCGAGTCGGTTGCGCGCAATACCAAAATCCAGCACTTCAAGAATCTGACGCTTAAACTCTGCGTTGCGCAGGGCGGTCGCAAACGCTTCGGTCAGACGAGGTCCGGTTCCATCGTCAATAAGCAGGGAAACGAAATCCTTGGGATGGCAAAGTCGCCCTTAAGGACTGCGATTGCCGACCTAACGGCGCTGTCCTTAAGTTGTGCGCGGTAGTTCCTAAGCGCAGCCTCGCGCATATGCCGGTAGCCCTCGTGTCCGGCTTCGACGAGCGTTTGAAGCAAATAGAGATCTTCAAATCGCTTGCCCGCGGCAAGTTTTTGAGAAATAAATCTGAGGATTTTGATCTGGTCCGAGGAAAACTGGACCGTGTAGTCCGGCTCACATTTGGAAAGAAAATCGTGGTAGGACTTGCTGCTTTTGAAGATGAGTAGCGGGTCGATAGAGCCGTTGCGATCAAATTCGAGCAGCGAGGGGATCTTTCCGAGCTTCTGCCGCAAGTCGAGATATTCGTTCTTCAAAAAGCGGGCGGAGGTAAAGTTGCCGCCATCGATGGCCTTGTAAATGCGTGCCTCGGAAATACGATCGAAGCTCACGGTCGAGCATCCGGGTATCACCGAATCGCCCTCTTGGACGAGACGACGCAGGCGATCTTTGTTGTACGTCTTGTCGCCCGAAAGCGCGATGGGTACCAAGAAGTTGCTCTGGTAATTGCCAATAAAGTCGAGTATCAGTGCGTATTCCTTGCCGCTGTCCAAGCGCAGGCCACGGCCGAGCTGCTGAATAAAGATGATTGCGGAGTCGGTGCGTCGAAGCATGATGATCTGATTGAGCGAGGGGATGTCGACGCCTTCGTTCATGATATCAACCGAGAAAATGTACTCGAGCTCGCCGGCTTCAAGTCGGCTGATTGCGACATCGCGGACCTCATCGGAATCTTGACCGCTAATCGCAGTTGTTCGATATCCGAGAGCGTTGAACTTGCGTGACAGTTCTTCGGCCTCGGCGTTTCGATTGCAGAAGATTAAGCCCCTGCGGTTGCTTTTGGTGACGCTATATTCCTCAATCTTCTCGGTGATGTGACGCACGCGCTCGTCGGATGTTAAGCGTCCGAACAAGGCGGTATCTTCGACCGTTTCGTCGTCAATCTCCAGATCGTGAATGCCAAAATAATGGAAGGGGGCAAGCATCTCCTCGGCCAAAGCGTCCTGCAGCGTGATCTGGAACGCGATGACGTGATTGAAAAGGGCAAAGACGTCATAGCCGTCGGTGCGATTGGGCGTAGCGGTCATGCCCAGATAAAACCGAGGCGTAAAGTGCGACATGATGGACTGGTAACCCTGGGATCCCGTGCGTGGGCCTCGTCGATGACGATGTAGTCGAACTCGTCGGGCCGGAATTCGCTCAGATGCTTGGCGACCGAAGAGCACATGGCAAACACGCAGGTAACATTGCTTATATTCTTGCCTATTTGATAGGTGTCGAACGAATAGGCGCTGCCCAAGAGCCGTTCATAGCTTGCGCGCGAGGCGTCGATAATGCGCCGACGGTGCGCAAGAAAGAGGACGCGCCGGGGTTTGGTCGCGAGTACGTCGAACGCCGAAAGGAAGGTTTTGCCTGTGCCTGTGGCTGAGACCAACAAAGCACGAGTCTCGCCCTTGCGGTGGATCGCTCCAAGCGCTTCGAGGGCGCGCTGCTGCATTGTATTGGGCTTGATTTCAACGAGGTCATTCTGCGCCGGCGTTTCAGCAGATTTGAATGTCGATTTTGATTTAGTTTTTGGCGGACGTGCCATTCGATACACGGCATAGTTCTCAATCCAGTCTTGGGAAAGCAAAACGGTTGAGGTGTCGTTCCACAGCGAATCAAACTCGCCTCTAAGCTCTCCGAGCAGGCGGCTGTTCTCGACAGTCTGGTACAGCACGTTCCATTCTTTATTACAGGTGAGGGCGGTCTGCGTCATGTTGGAGCTGCCGACGATGACCGTGCTGGTTTCGCCCTTATCAAAAATGTATCCCTTGGCATGCAAATTACCCTGGAATACGCGAACTTCTATGTTGTCGTATTCCAGGAGCTTTCGAAACGCATCGGGTGAGTTGAAGTTGAGATAGGTGGACGTGAGCAGTCTGCCCTTAATGCCACGCTGCTTGAGCTCCTGGAACGCCTCGACCAGGATTTGAAGGCCGCCGTCTGCAACAAACGCTACGCAAAAGTCAAAAGAGCTGCAGGTTGAGAGCTGACCCTTGATAACGGATAGTAGTGTTCCGCCTGTCGCCTTCGAGTTGGCGATGAGCTTGGGTGAATCGTTCTCGCGTGCAAGCGAGTCGAATTCAATATCAATCTGCTGTTGCGTAGTCATCCCAGCCAAACCTTTCGAAAGACTATGTTGGCGCCAGGATAACAGATCGATCGTTCGTGTTTTGAGCGTATGTGATTTTTAGACTATCGGCCACTCAAGTTTGTGGCTGCGGCCTTGGCGCCGTGTCTTTCCGGGCTTCTCTTTATCTATGTGTATGTGTTTTTGTCTTATAGGCTGCCGGGGGAAGTCCTGCCCCCAAGATTCCGTGCATGCCATGGCTCCGTGTCGGCCATGTGGTCTGCTGCTTTGCATGGCCTCGCCAGAATCCGACCGCAAATGGCCACGGACGGATATGCAGGCTCTTGTCGCTACGTGAGAAGAGCTTGCAGAATTCGCAAGTTCTTGTCATGTGATGAGAAAAACTTGCAGATTTGGGCGAGCAATGGACAACCGGATTGTTCCTAGAATCGATATCTCGATTAGTTGAAAGACTTTCGTGATGCCCAGGTTGCAGAGTCGATTGACGAGGAGGCGACGCGCGAGCGCGAGCTGCGTCCATTTGAGCTTAGGTCGCTCGAGAAGATCACCGGCGGTTACGAGAAGATCATCGTCGTTCGCCGGGGAAGCCATCCGACCGACATTGACGGCATCAAAATCGTCTCTGCGGTCGATTTCTTGATGGGCAGGCTTGGGGCTTAGAGCGTTCTGTGGGTTTTATGATCACTTTGTCAACGAGGCTGCCTGTCTGTAGGCAAATTCCGCCCAAGACCCGATGAGGACAACGTGGTCTAAGCACCCTGCTTCCTCGACCAGGTTAAGTACTTTCGAGAAAGCTTACTGCTGCTCAGTCAGCATTCGGCACCCTTCCCAACGCACGTATGATTAGCTTTTGAGATTGCTTCTGTTCTCTGATGGCGGTCACAAGAGCCCTTCGACGTTCGATTTTGGCTCGCAGCTCATCAACCTCTGCAGCAGGGACATAGTCACTTTTGACCTTGTCTCCGACTCGATAGTTGAGGTAGCAGTATTCGCGGCCCCTTATGTTTCGCATGCGGATGCTGCCCTTTGGAAGGAGACCGATTTCCTGTTCCATGAGGTCCAAAAGGCGGCTAGAGCGTGCATATTCCTCTTCTAGGACACCTTCTAAGACGGACATGGAGTCCTCCCTTCCAAGTAGTTACCCTACATTCTATCAAATCTAATAATTTGTAGGGTAACTCAAACGTGTCCGCACGACATGTGACACTTAACCTGCCGCCATGCCCTGCTGCGACGGCATGCACTGAACAACGACCCTCTAAGGAGTTCGATATCGATGAGTGACAACACCAAACATCTCGCAAAGAAGTGCGTCAAGGATGCGGGGCCGTGCCTCGCGCTGTGCGCAGCCGGCACAGCGGTCGCGCTGCTGGCTGTTCTGGGGCCATTCGACGTGCTCCGAAGTGCCAGTTTTCCTGCACGTCATCATCGCCCTTGCCGGCGCCATGATGACCGGCGGCGTAGCTCGATCTGATCTTTTGGGTGCTTGACCCGTTTGGATGGAAGAACGAGGGGTAAGCCCTAAGGGATGCAGATGCCTCGCAGCGTTAGGAGGTCCCCGTGATCTGGTTTACCAGCGATACTCATTTTGGACACGAGAACATGCTACGGCTTAGCGATTAGGCCTTGGTCGACTGTTGCGCAGATGAACGACGCCATGGTCGCCAGCATTAATAGCAAAGGTCGCTGCGGATGACGAGCTTTACATCTTGGGCGACTTTAGCTTTAAGATGACGGTCCAAGATGCCTACGAGCTGCGCAAAAGCATTGTCTGCAAGCGTGTCCATCTGCTGCCCGGCAACCACGACAAAGACTGGACGCAGCCTGCGGTGGCGGATGCTTTTATCGTCGAGGCGCCCATTTGCGCGCTCAAGATCGACCGTCAGAAAATTGTGCTGAGCCACTATCCCATGGTCGACTGGCAGGGCATGTCGCACGGCGGTTGGCATCTTCACGGGCATATCCACAGCTGCGGCGGCGCGTACAACAAGTTCAACCTTCGGCAGGGGCTGCTGCGCCATGACGTGGGCGTGGACGCCAACGGCTACGCCCCGGTGAGCCTGGAGGAGCTCAAGTCGTGGTTTGCGCAGGTCGATGAGCCGGTGTGTTGCGTTAAGTGGCCGTGGTGGGTCAACGTCACGGACGATGAACAGGTCGAGCGCGATCTCGAAGCCTATAAGAGGGAAGTGATAATCCGATGACGGTCTATGTTACAGGCGACATCCACGGTGGTCTCGACATGCAAAAGCTGCGCGATTGGGAGCTTGGGGGATAGCCTGACGGGGCACGGACTATCTCATCATCGCTGGCGACTTTGGCTTTCCCGTGGGGATTTTCTCTGCCGAGGAGTGCGCTGATATCGCCTGGCTGGAATCGCGCCCCCTATACCGTGCTGTTCGTCGACGGCAACCACGAGCGTTTCGATCACTGGGCGGAGCGCCCCCATGGAGCTGTGGCACGGTGGGCTGACGCAGCGCCTGTCGGATACTTCCCCCATACGGCGCCTGACGCGCGGCGAGGTTTTTGAGCTCGACGGCTCAACGGTCTTCACCATGGGCGGTGCCACGAGCGTGGACAGGGAATATCGCGTGCCGTATTCCAGCTGGTGGCCGCAGGAGCTGCCGGGTGAGCGCAACTTTGAGGAAGCGCGGACAAAGCTCGACAGCGTGGGCTGGAGAGTCGACTACGTGATCACCCACACCTGTTCCACGCGCATGCTCTCGTCCACGCTCTATCCGGCACCTGGCTGGAATTACCCCGAAGTCGATCGGCTTACAGCGTTTTTCGATGAGCTGGAAGATCGCCTGGGCTACAAGCGCTGGTACTACGGACATTTTCATCGGGATGCCAACCCGGCCGAGCGCCACACCGTGCTCTACGACTGCATCGTTCGCCTGGGCGACGAGCTTATGCCCTGGGATATTTCATAGGGGGCAGACATAGCGAGCTCTTCATATGGTGCCTTGGGTAGTTACCCTACATTTCAATAATATTCATGATCTATAGGGTAACTTAAGGCATGCTGGGATCTGGAGGAGATATCGCCGACGGTCTAGAGTTTCAGTGCCATTCGGTTGGTGCCGGGTAGGGTTACAAAGCCAAAATGCGCATAGAACGCCGCCGCTTCGTCATCTACTGGATCGACAACCAAAGCCCGCGCTCCTGCTAGGGCAGAAATTTTCAAGGCGTTCTCGATGGCATCTTTGAGCAGTGATGCCCCAAGACCAAGCCCCTTGAACTTCTCGTCGACCCCCATCATTCCAAGTAACACTGCGGGAACTTGGGAGGGGGAGTTTCGCACGAACCACCCTCCATCAACATTTTCGCGAGCTACGGAGTGCGTGCATAGCGTATAAAAGCCAGCGACTGCGCCTTCGCAATACGATGCGTATATAACCGCTGACCCTCTTCTTCGCGCCGAGGCTGATCTGTTTTTAGCCCATCCGTCTACAAGAGCGTTTCCGCAGTGGAAAGCCTCGATGCCTCGACCAACGGGGAGTTGAACGGGCTTGGTAAACGCGCTCATTCCCAAACTGCTTTACGGTTAAGCAACGCTTTTGCGGCTTGGGGCATGGGGGAGTCGAGCATTTCGCAAAATGCATCAAAACCATCAGGAGAAAGATAGGTTGTTGACGCTTCGGCGATGTCACGCGCGGAGCTCTCGTCAAGGTGGGCAGTGGCCCATTGGGTGAGAGTTTGCCCGCGCAGGGCCGCGGCGCGCTCGTAAGTAAGGCGTTGACGCTCGGTCAGCCTTAGATCCATACGGCGTTGTTTCTCAATCGTCGGCATAATAAAAACCTCCTTTGCATTATTGTACGGAATTATTCCGTACATAACAAGACGCAGAATGCTGCGCTCGTCGAAGGGGGGGCGATGCGTTTGGGCTACTCGGCAGTTACAGTGATGTTCTCGCGATGCGCACGGATGACGTCCCAGCTAAAGTATTCGACCAGCTGCTTGGCAGAGCGCGGTGTGGTGTCCGGTGCGATGCCCGTTTGCCCGGCGAGCCAGCCCAGCAATGCCTCGGGTGTGCCAAAGCGGGCGCGGAGCTCGCCCAGGTCCAGATCGCGATCGCGCTTGGAAAGGCGGCGGCCGTCCGGCGACATGAGCAGCGGAATATGCGCGTAGTGCGGCGTGGGAAGTCCCAGCAGATGCTGCAGGTAGATTTGGCGCGGCGTGGAGCCCAGCAGGTCGCATCCGCGCACGACCTCGGTAACACCCATGGCGGCGTCGTCGACCACCACGGCCAGCTGGTAGGCAAACACGCCGTCGCTGCGGCGCACCAAAAAGTCGCCGCATTCGGTGGCGAGTGCCTCGCATTGGGCCCCGTACGTGCGGTCCACGAATTCGACCACATCGTCTGCGAGGTCGTCGACGGCGGGTCACGCGCAGGCGCGTGGCCGGGGCGCGCAGGGCACTGCGGCGGGCGACCTCTTCGGCCGAAAGGCCTCGGCAGGCGCCGCGGTAGATGGGCGTGCCGTCGCTGGCGTGCGGCGCGCTCGCGGCGTGGAGCTCGGCGCGCGTGCAAAAGCAGGGATAGGTGAGGCCGGCGTCTTGCAGCCGGCGCAAGGCGCTCTCGTACAGGTCGAGGCGATCGTGCTGGTATAGGGGGCCTTGTCCCATCAAGCCCTAGCCAGGCCAGGTCGTCAATCAGTTGAGCGGCAAGTTCCGGGCGCTTACG
>ENA-OQKX01000236-OQKX01000236.1-human-gut-metagenome-genome-assembly--contig:-NODE-236-length-12027-cov-2.882101_pt1 | contig 12027 bp, 8 predicted proteins | sample MGYA00242654_ERZ504810 | MGnify/ENA primary metagenome ERZ504810 (study PRJEB26092, sample SAMD00036378) | human gut metagenome | host: Homo sapiens | study: EMG produced TPA metagenomics assembly of... | reverse complement strand
CTACTCTCAAATCGAAAAAAAAGCAAGAAAAAACGGCCTGTTCCAGAATTTTTTCCGGAACAGGCCGTCAAACAGAACCGTTCAACCGCCCACGGCGGCAGCACATCGCGATGGTGGAGCGTTTCTTACCACTTGAAGCCCCACTTATGGAAATACTTCAGCAGGTTTCCCGTCTGCCAGAGGGCGGGCTTGAGATCCCGGTGGGCAGCGCGGTGCCAGGCGTGGATGGCGGTATACTGGGGCACCAGATACACCTTGCCCCGGGTGCGCATCTTCTGGGTGAGATCCGCATCCTCCACATACATGAAGTAGCTCTCGTCAAAGCCGCCCACCGCCTTGAAGGTGCTGGTGCGCACACCGGAAAAGCTGCCGGTGCAGAACTCGATCTCGATGGGCCTGGTCAGGTCCTCATCCAGCATCAGGTAGTGGTCGTTCTGGCCTTTCCAGAAGCTGAGCCGGGGCAGCTGGCGGTAGAGCATGGGCCGCAGAGCGCACCGGCGCAGGGGCAGCTGCTGGGGCTTGCCGTCCGGGAACACCAGCGAGGGCCGGGCCATCACGGCATCCGGGTGGGCAGCCATCCAGTCGGCCAGATCACTCAGGGTATCAGCGGTCAGCTGGATATCTGGGTTGAGGATAAAGTGGAAATCACTGTCCAGCTCGGGCAGGATCATATTGTGGCCGGTGCCAAAGCCGCCGTTCTCGGTACGGCAGTGCACCACCACCTGCTGGCCCGGACCTGCTGCCAGCAGGCCGTCCGCCACGGCCTGCTCCAGCTTTTTGCCGCTGCCGTCCGGGCTGGCATTGTCCACCAGATACAGGGTCACCGGGTAGCGGCGCGTGCAGTGCAGCACCGTCTGCGCCGCCTTCAGCGCCTCGTCATAGCCGTTATATACAACAATACAGGCTGATAGTTTCATCAATTCACTCCAAAGGCAGGATCTTCAGCGTGAAGTCCTCACGCTGGATATCAAAGTTGGGGTTGGTGCAGGGATCGCCCGCGGCCAGCAGGTCTCCCCAGCGGGCCTGGAAGCGGAGCACCTCGCCCTGGAAGCGCTTCTGCTTTTCGGGGTTGTCCTCGGTGCCGCGGCTCTTGCTCTCGTAGTGGTAGAGCTGGGCAAAGGGGGTAAACACGTTGGTGTAGCCCGCTTCTCGCACACGGACACAGAAATCCACATCGTTGAAGGCCACGGCATAGCTCTCGTCCAGGCCGTTCATCTCATCATAGATCTCCCTGCGGATGAGCAGACAGGCGGCGGTATCGCCGTAAACATCCTGCACATAGTTCAGCCGCCCCATGTAGCCATCGGATGCCGCCGGGAAATACTTGTGCAGGTGGCCCGCCACGCCGCCGATGCCAAAGCCGATGCCGGCATGCTGGATGGTGTCATCGGGGTAGAGCAGCTTTGCACCCACACAGCCCACCCGCTTCTGCTGGGCGTACATGACCATCTCTTCCAGCCAGTTGGGGGTGATGACCTCGGTATCGTTGTTGAGCAACAGCAGGTATTCGCCGGTGGCATACTGCTCGCCAAAGTTGTTCAGGGCGCTGTAATTGAAGCCCTTGCCCTCCCAGGTCACGACCTTGAGGTTGTCCGGGTGCTCCTTCTGCATCCGCTCGTAGGCACGGAAGGTCTCGGGCTGCTTGCTGTTGTTCTCGATGAGGATGAGCTCAAAATCCGGGTAGGTGGTGCGGGCATAGATGGAATCCACGCAGAGCTCCAGATCCCGGATGTGGTCGCAGGTGGGGATGAGGATACTCACCCGGCCCGGGTGCTGGATGGTGTAATCGGTCTTGTAATAGCCCGGGGTACCGGGGATGAGGGCAACGATCGTCCACAGCGATCCCGCAGCGGGCATAGTGGGCCTTGAGGGCCGCAATGCCTGCGTCGATGCAGTAGGTCTTGGCGGAGATATCTGCCGCCGTGCTGCCGGGGCTGGAGCGCCAGTAATACAGGGCATGGGGAATGTGAACGATCTTCTCAGCCTGCTCCGTCAAGCGGAGGAACAGCTCGTAATCCTGGCTGCCGTTGTACTCCATCCGCTCGCCGCCGCCGGCCCGCTCCATCAGGGCGCGGCTGAACACGGTCAGGTGGCAGATGTAGTTGTTGGAGCGGAGGTTGTCCAGCATGAAGTCGGGCTTGAAGTGGTAGAGCACCACATGCTCCGGCTTCCCCTCAAAGGTCGCCTCGTCGGTGTAGACAAAGTCGGCCTTCTGCTCAGCAATGGCCCTGGCCGTGTACCACAGGGCGCAGGGATGCAGCAGGTCATCGTGGTCCAGCAGGGCGATATACTCACCGGTGGCCATCTCAAAGCCCTTGTTGGTGTTGCCGGGAATCAGCTCATTCTTTTCCAGCTTCTGATACCGGATGCGTGCATCGGCCTTCGCACGGGCCTGCACATGCTGGCCTACGGCCTCGTCCTTACCGGCATCCACGCAGCAGAGCTCCCAGTTCTTGTAGGTCTGGTTCACCACGGAATCCAGCATCTCGTCCAGGAAATCCAGCGGGGTGTTGTACAGAGGCACCACGATGCTGATCTTGGGACCGGCAGGCTGATCGTTTGCCTGCCTGACCAGCAGCTCCACCGGGGCAAAGCGGTCAGCCCGCAGGAGGTTCCCCGGGAAGAGGGCGGCATATTCCCGCCTGGCGCGGGCGTGCTCCCGCACTCCCGAGATGCCGTCCCGGCGCAGCTCACCCAGCAGGACGAAAAGCGGGAAGGTGTGCCAGATCTGGCGGCTCTTGCTGACAACATACCGCATGGGCCAGGTCAGCTTCCAGAAGGTGGAGCCGGTCACCTCGTTCAGGGTCTTTTCCAGGTTCTGGGCATGGCTGCGGCTCAGGGAAAGATCGCTGCGGAGCCGCTCAATGAGGGCGGCTTCCTCGTTGCAGGTGCGCTCGGCACGCACCATCCGGTCCCGCAGGAGATCCAGCTCTTTCTCATAGCCCGCGATCATCTCGGCGGTGGCAGGCTGGACTGTGCAGTACAGAGCCGACTGCTGGGCACGGCCCCGGCTGCGCCAGCGGAAATCCCGGTAGTAGCCCCGGCGGGCCAGTTCCTCGGCCCAGCCCTCAGCCACGTTGCTGCCGGTAAACACCAGCAGCACCTGTCCGGGCAGCTGCGCGGGCATCTCCACCCAGGCGGGGTCCTCCACCACCAGCAGGTCTGCCTGCCGGGCAGCCACTGTAAAGGGGTTGGCATCCACGCCCGCCCGGTGCAGGGCCTTTTCCAGTGCCGGGGTCTCGGCGTTCAGTACCGCAGCTGTTGCCGGGGCCAGCTCCTCCGCAATGCGCTGTGCCAGCAGGCGGCAGCGCTCCATGTCCTGCTTTGTTTCCTTTGCTTTCTCCAACTGCATTCCGACTTCTCCACTTCACTGGGCCATTCCGCCGCCCAGACGCATTTTTACAAACTATAATAGTATACCAGATTTCATCCCGTTTGAGAAGCGCTTTTCCGCATTTCCTGCGCTTTCCGGTGCAAATTTTATTACAGTCCCAGCAGGCTCCACAACCAGCCGAACAGGCCGCCGTTCGAGCTGCCGCTGCCCACCGTGCCAAAGGACACGCCGGTATAGTAGTGGCGCAGGATGTCCCGGTAGCCCATGCCCTGCTCCTGCGCATAGCCCACCATGCCGCACTGGCTCATGCCCACACCGTGGCCAAAGCCATAGTAGTTCATGCAGGGGGTACCGTTCTCGTCCGCGCTGAAATCAAAGCAGTAGCGGGAGGAAACGAACTGGCCGATGTAGCGGTAGCTCTTTCCGTTCGAGACAAAGGTATTGTACTGGACAAAGCCGCCCAGATCCTTATGGGTGGTGTCGGCGCTCTCGTAGGGCTGGCCGGTCCTGCTGTCGTTGTACTCGGTATAGCGGTAATCCTTGCCGATGACCCGGCGCATCAGGTTGTGGTACTGCTCCTCGTAGGGGCTTTCCACGCTCTGCAGATAGGGCACATCGGTGCCCCAGGCATCCAGACCGGAGCAGGTGCCGTACACGCCGGTCTGGGTGTTGTACCCCGCGCTGGCCGACCACACTGCATCGATGACGCTGCCGTTGCAGGTCAGCACCTCGTCCTTGACCTCAGAGACTGCCCTGCGGATGGCGCTGCGGGCAGAGGAAGGGATCTGACCCACGGGGGTGTACACCAGCGCGTTGGCCGAAGAGCCGTACTTTTTATGGTATTCCAGATAGGAGTGGATGGCCACTGCCTGCGCTTTCCACGCCTGCTGTGCCGCCGCGTCACTGACATAGCTGCCGATGGAGCCCAGCTCGGTGTAGGTGATGCCCACCAGACAGTCCTCAAGATCCAGGGTCACGTTCCGGCGCAGGCCCTGCCCCTTGACGTTCAGGTAGGGCATGGTGATGGTATCGCCGGAGCCGAAGAGCCAGCTCAGGCAGTTTTCCTCCTCGTCCGGGATCAGAGTAGTGTTGGCACCGCCCATGGTGGTGGCACCGGCGGGCAGGGTGTCCCCTTCCGCTGCAAAGGCGGCAGGCACTGCCATGCAGAGCAGCACCACCGCCAGCATCAGCGCCGCACACCGGCGCGCAAACTTCGACATCCGTTTCAAGTTCCTTGTCCTCCTGCGTTCTGTATTTTATTCAGTTTAGCACAGTGCAGGGCCGCGGGCAAGGACTTGAATCAAGAAAACGCCGCCGGGCAGAGCCAAAAGCTCCACCCGGCGGCGTTTCACTGTTTCTATCTTATGCTTCCTGTCAGCGGCTCTCCCCGCGCTGTGCAATGCGGGAGAAGCGCTTATCCTTTTCGTCGTCCTTCTCGGCATCCTCAGCCGGGGCGGCGGGGGTCAGGCGCACCTCCGTCACGCGGCGCTTGGCGGTGCGGGTAACAACACCATCGTACTCGCCCAGGGTAAAGCGGTCGCCTACCTTGGGCAGATGGCAGGTCTTTTCCTGCACCAGGCCGTTGACCGTGTTGGAGTCGATGTCCTCGTCCTCCGGCAGGCCCAGCATCTCGTACAGGTCGTCCACGCTGGCGCTGCCCAGCACGATCCAACTGCCGTCCGACTGCTTGCGGAAGTCCTCGGTCACCTCGTCGTGCTCATCCCAGATCTCGCCCACCAGCTCCTCGAGGATGTCTTCCAGGGTGATGATGCCCTCGGTGCCGCCGTACTCGTCCACGACGACCGCCATGTGGTGGTGCTGCTCCCGCAGGGTGCGCAGCAGCTGGGAGATCTGGGTGGAACCCGTGGTATACAGGGTGGGTGCGATGAGGTCTTCCACGGTGGTGGCTTTTTTGAGCCGGGCCAGGTAGAAGTCCTTTTCATGTACCACGCCAATGATGTTGTCGATGGTATCATGATAGACGGGCAGGCGGGAATAACCGGATTCCGCAAAGGTCTGGGCCAGCTCTTCCAGCGAGATGTTGTCCTCCACGGCCACCACGTCCACGCGGGGGGTCAGGATCTCTTCCACCTCCACGTCGTCGAACTCAATGGCGCTGCGGATGAGCTGGCTCTCGCGGTCGGTCAACTCGCCGTCATTTTCGGCCTCGCTCACCATGGTCATGAGCTCACCCTCGGTGATGGTATCTTCCTCACGGCTGTGGATGAACTTGCCCAGCAGCTTTTTCCACTGGGTGAACAGCCAGGTCAGCGGGGTAAAGAGGAGCATCAGCAGGTTGAGCACCGGGGACACTGCCGTGGCAATGGTCTCCGGCATCTCCTTGGCCAAGCTCTTGGGCGTTACCTCGCCAAAGATCAGCACCACGATGGTGAGCACGATGGTGGAGACTGTCGCGCCCCGCTCCTGCCCCAGCATCTGGGTAAACAGGATGGTGCCGATGGAAGCGGCGGCGATGTTCACGATATTGTTGCCGATGAGGATGGTGGAGAGCAGCTTGTCATACTGCTCCGCCATGGCCAGCACCCGGGCGGCAGAGGAATCGCCGTCCTCGGCGCGGCTTTTCAGGCGGATCTGATTCAGGGTAGGAAAATGCGGTCTCGGATGCGGAGAAAAAGGCGGAGAAACCCACAAGTGAAAAAGGTCTGTTGTGTCGATATGTTTCCTTCGACGTTTCATGTTGAGACGGTTGTCTTGCTTTCCAAGGGAATGGTCGACAGCAGAAAAGTTAAGGTGGACTTCTCTCTGGAGGATATGGATTTATCTGAATTTAAAGGAAAAGCAACTTACGAGCAGATAAAGACTTATGTACTGGAGCAGACAGGACTGAAGGTTTCTTCGTTGTATATTGCACAGATTAAGAAGAAATGTGGATTGGATGTGGGAGAGAATTTTAATCTGCCTAAGTCAGAGAATGCGAGACAGCCACAATGTACACAGCAGAAGGAAGAAGCGATTATGCAGGCGTTTAAGCATTTTGGAATTGTATAGATTGTGGACAAGTAGCATCGTGAGTCTATCTTACTGCTAAGTAGCGTAAAAAAGGACATTCCTGAACCGTAATTATTACGGGTCAAGGGATGTCTTTTTGATTGTCTTGGAGTGTTCAAAGGACAAGGTAATGAAACTGAAAAATATTAAGACTTATATGAATAATATCTATCTTATCTAATCTAAAGATAAGGATGGATGGGATGATTGCTAAGATTGAAGAATTCGCTTTTTCATGATATACTTTTCGTAACTGTTAGCAATAAATTATCCAATTTACTGATAGAAAAAAATGATAAATACGCAATTGCAAGAAGATTAGCCGTTTTCTCTGCAACTGCTTCACAAGGAGAATAGGCATTTTTATAATGGGGCAGAGGAAGTTATCACCTTTTGTGAGAAATGCGGTATAAGCTACCATATAAAAGCAAAAACATAAACGAAAGAACGAGGTAAATAACTGTGGCATTACTACAGGATTTGATAAAACAGATTGATGATGAGACGCTTAGACAGCGAATTATGATGGAGGTGGGTAAGCTTACCAAGCAGAAAAAGTTCGGTCTGGTCTTTGAGGAGCATCTGCCAGAATGCACGCCACTTTATGATGTAGAAATTAGAATAGATTCCAAGGTGGCATTGAAAACCGGACAGGTATCGGATATTTACATCGTGCGAACCATTGATGGAGATAAGGTAATCTGCGAACACAAGATAGATCATGCTCAGGTGGAGTTCGCGCTGGACGAACTTGTTGCTATTGCGGAATTCGGTGAGCCGATTTATCCGTATCTTAAGCCGATAGATATGGTTTGTAATGCACCCGACAGTGACCTTTGGCATACGCTGATAGAGGCAGATAACTACCATGCTCTTCAATTACTGGAATATCTGTATGCTGGCAAGGTAGATTGCATTTACATTGATCCACCCTACAATACTGGAGCACGAGATTGGAAATACAACAATGACTATGTAGATGGTACCGATGCCTACCGTCACAGCAAGTGGTTGTCGTTCATGGAGAAGCGACTGAGGATGGCGAAGAAACTGCTGAATCCAAAGGACTCCGTGCTGATTGTTACGATTGATGAGAAGGAATATTTGCATTTGGGCTGTCTGCTGGAAGAGATTTTTACTGAAGCACGAATCCAGATGATTACAACAGTAATTAGTGCAAAAGGAGTAGTTCGTACAGGACAATTCTCCAGGGTAGAGGAATACATTTATATCTTGGAATTGGGCAATTCATCTGTTCAGCCAGGTATATATAATATGCTTGACGATGAGATAAAAAAGGAGCCTGACAGATCTATTGAATGGTTGGGCTTTAGACGTAGGGCACCGCAGGCAAAAAGAAATTCAAGACCAAATCAGTTTTATCCTGTATTTGTTAGTAATTCAGATGGCAGGATTATCTCAATTGGGGATGTAGTGAAGCACGGAGTTGATAGAAACTCAATCCCTGTTCCTGAAGGATGTACTGCTCTTTGGCCTTTGAGTAGAGATGGAGACGAAAGGCTTTGGAGTCTTGTGCCAGAACAAGCCAGAATTAATTTTGAAAAAGGATATTTACGAGTCAACAATTGGAATTCTGAAAAAAGAACTGGAACGGTATATTATTTGCCCTCTGGGACAATTGATGACATAGAAAATGGCAAAGCAGAAATCGTAGGTTACAACGCTGATGGTTCTGTAGAGGCAAAATATCATTCAGAAGGAACGACACCACCTAAACGTGTGTGGAACATGAAAACACACAATGCCGAGACATATGGTACGAATATTCTTAATGCCATTATAGGCAAGAGATTTGATTATCCAAAATCTCTTTATGCAGTTCATGACTCACTTCGATTTTATGTGGAACGAAAAAAAGATGCGCTCATTATAGACTTCTTCTCCGGTTCCGGCACGACACTCCATGCTGTTAACTTGCTCAATGCAGAGGATGGAGGACATCGCAGGTGTATCATGGTTACGAACAACGAGGTTTCAGAAGCGGAAGCGAAAGTCCTCATGAAGCAAGGCATAAAGCCTAGCGATGAGGAATGGGAAAAACTCGGTATTGCCCGCTATGTGACTTGGCCACGCACGGTCTGTTCCATTGAAGGACATGACGTGAACGGAAATCCGTTGAAAGGCAATTATCTCGGCAGTAATATTCCAATGGCGGATGGATTTAAAACAAATGCCGCCTATTTCAAACTAGGATTCCTTGACAAGGCATCAATTCGTATTGGAAGACAGTTCAGAGAAATGCTACCTATTCTGTGGATGAAAGCCGGTTGTTTCGGACCTTGCCCGGTACTCGTAGATCAGAAAGTTCCCGAATATATGGTTCTCCCAGAGAATCGCATGGCTATATTGAACGACAACAGCTGCTTCAAGAGGTTTGCTGAGGAAGTTGGAAATGCATTGGAAATTGAAACTGTCTATCTTGTGACGGACTCTGATGCAGACTACCGCAGTATGTCTAAAGGATTGAATGTAAAACAGACCTATCAGTTATACAGAGATTATCTGGATAACTTCAGAATAAACAGCAGGAGGTAACCGTGATGAGAGATGAGTTAATATCCTTTCAGCAGACAGCTGTTTCAAAGCTGCTTGCCGAGATAAACAGCGCACAGGCTTACCATAGAGTAGATGGACGTCCGCAGGTGATTGCATTTCGCGCTCCGACAGGCTCCGGTAAGACCATTGTCATGACGGAGGTTATCGAAGATATCTTAAACGGAACAGAGACTACTGTCGAGCAGCCGGAGGCTATATTTGTATGGCTTTCCGATTCTCCTCAACTGAACGAACAGTCAAAGACGAAGATTATACAGAAGGCAGACAAAATTCGTCCAAATCAATGCGTCACGATTGAGGACGATTCTTTTGATCAGGAAATGCTTGATGATGGTATGATTTATTTTCTGAACACGCAAAAACTCGGAAAAGCAAGCCGGCTTGTCAGCGGCAGTGACAGCCGTACATATACCATCTGGCAGTCTCTGCAAAATACCGCCGAGCGGAAAGGCAATCATCTATATGTGATCATTGATGAGGCTCATCGTGGAATGCAAGATAGAGAAGCCGCAAGAGCAACATCTATTATGCAGAAATTCCTGAAAGGTAGCGAAGCTGACGGTCTTGATGCACTGCCTGTCGTTATTGGCATGAGTGCTACAGATGAACGTTTCCGCAGGCTTGTGGGCAATATTTCTTCTGTACGCCATGATGTGGACGTTAGACCGGATGAAGTTAGGGCGTCAGGGCTTTTGAAGGATCGAATTATTATCACTTACCCAGAACAGGACTCCATTGACGATATGGTAATCCTCCAGGCGGCCGCAGATGAGTGGAAAGACAAATGTGAACATTGGAATTACTACTGTACGACGCAAAAAAGTCAGCAAGTGCGTCCGGTACTGGTCATACAGGTTGAAAACCGCAATAGCGACAGTGCCTCTGCTACCGAAATCGGTGAATGTCTATCGCGCATTGAAGCGCGGACAGGTGCAAGATTCTCTGAATATGAGGTCGTTCACACTTTCGGACAGACTGCGACTATTGAAGCGGGCGGTTTGAAGATACACCATGTGGATGCCTCGGACATTGCTGATAATAAGAAAATACGAGTTGTGTTCTTCAAAGAAAATCTCTCGACAGGTTGGGATTGTCCAAGAGCGGAAACCATGATGTCTTTCCGTCATGCACAGGATGCTACATATATTGCTCAGTTGCTTGGTCGAATGATTCGCACACCGTTGCAGCGGCATATCGATGTGGATGAAACACTGAACGAAGTGTGTCTTTTCTTACCGCACTTTAACAAGGATAATGTTGAATCAGTTATGAAAGCATTGCAGGATGAGGAGGGTAGCGACATTCCAGCTGATGTTGAGGGTGAGAGTTACGGAAATGATTCACGTGAGACTTGGGGATACCGTCCGAGGAAACATCAGCCGAAAGTTGATCTGAATCAGATGACTTTGGCGGGTTTTGCACAATCACAGAGTATTTTTGTCGATCCGCTGTTTGAAGCAACAGAAAGTAAAGCAGATGATACGACTAAGGGTGGGACTACGCAGGAAGAGTCTGTATCCTCACAGCAGCAAAAGCCAGATATCAACATCGACAATCCATCTGAAATGAATGTGCCTGCACCGCGGAGTATAAATCAGGGCACAACATTTGCACCTCAGCAATCCGATGTGGGTGTGTCAAGCACACCAGAGCCGGAACAGGAGCAACTTGTTTTCACAGATAGTATTGACAGAGAGGTGATTGCAACATTTATTAACAAAACCGCTCTTATTACCTATGAAATCAAACCATTCAAGACAACGGATTATCTGCCGTCATTGATCAAACTTGCTTCGCTTATTAAGAACACCGGTCTTGATTCCTATGCGCTACACAGCATTCAGCAAGACGGCGTCAGAATGATAAAGGAATACATCGGTAGGTTGAAAGAAAACGGTGAGTATGACACTCTCGCTTCTGAAGTAAAAAAGCTGAACCTGTCGTGGAAGGTCTTTGATGCGTTTGGTAAGGCGGTCAACGAGGATAAGGAATATATTTACTACACATCTTCGGACGAGGACATCGACCGTAAATTTCGAATTGCAGAAAAGATACTTGGTGGATTTGGACTTGGCACGGCATACGGCACTCTGCACTTTAACCCAGAGAATCCGTCCGAGTATATGGTTCATGTCATTTTGTTTGCAGCAGAAAAGGATTGCGTAGATAAACTGCATCTCTATGCTAAAAACAAGTTTAATGAAATGAGCGACACATATAGACTCCAATTTGCTCACATGCAGAGTGAAAAGTACCGCAAACAGTATGATGCCATCATTTCAAACGGAAATGAGGTCAGTGCTCACAGTTTCCATCTTCCGGAGCAAATCCGACCAATAGTTGACCTGGATGGCGAAAAATACTATAACCACTTTTTTGTAAACGAGGAAGTCGGTTACGCAAAGATAAAGTTGGATTCTTGGGAGAAAGCCGTGATTGAGGAAGAGTCAAAGAGGGACGATTTTATTTGCTGGATTCGCAACCCGTCTAAAGGCTGGGGACTTTGCTTGCAAAGATTGGAAAACGGTATTGTTAAGGGATTTTATCCTGATTTTCTCATCATAAGAAATGTTGTGGGAATTGGATATGCCATCGATATTCTTGAACCACACCGTGGTGACTTGACAGACAATCTCTCCAAGGCAAAAGCACTGGTTGATTATGCACAAAAGCAACCGAGTGCACCGATTGGCAGATTGCAGATGATTCGTGAGGGTAAAGACAGTATTACGGGTAAAAAGCGTATGAAACGACTTGACCTCGCCAAGAGCGCAGTTAGAGAGAGAGTTATGCAGTTGCAGTCCACACAGGAGCTGGATGCTCTGTTTCTTGATGACAGTCTGGTAGAGTAATAGGAGAAGAATTCTATGGGAAGAGATGAATATAGGGAAGAACGGGTGAAAAAGGCAGTAATAAAGCATGGAAAAACACTTTAGGCATTATACAGATATAAATGCATTATGTGGGATTATTGGTAAGAAAGAAATTTGGTTTAGGTAGTGCAGAACATATGAATGATCGAGAAGAATTAATAGGGTTTATTAACGATCTGGAAAAAGAAGTATATGCATGCATTGATTCAGCTAATAAGGAAAAAGCCAATAGTA
>ENA-OQKX01000235-OQKX01000235.1-human-gut-metagenome-genome-assembly--contig:-NODE-235-length-12057-cov-2.734786_pt1 | contig 12057 bp, 10 predicted proteins | sample MGYA00242654_ERZ504810 | MGnify/ENA primary metagenome ERZ504810 (study PRJEB26092, sample SAMD00036378) | human gut metagenome | host: Homo sapiens | study: EMG produced TPA metagenomics assembly of... | reverse complement strand
TGGTCGAAGCAATGTTGCTTAAGGTCGTGTTCGATGGAACTGACCGAATCCTGCACCTGATTTACCTATCATCCAGATATCCGATTCTATATACGGCTCGCCTGACCGACTAATTCCTCTACATCTTTCGTACCGTAGATTTCCCCTTCATTGTGGCAGTCGATGACTTTTCCACTCTGGCGTCCGGCAATTCCACCACGTTATAACCCGTGTGTGCAAAACCGATTTTTCCCTGATTGATGCATTCACTGACAATTCCAGTCGAAACACCCACAATTCCGCCCATATCATTCCGGTCTATTACACGCCCTGTGAGATTTAATGTACCAATGTCAACGCCTCCAATATCCATCGTGGTTTTCAGCTCATCTGTATTGATGCTGCACTCCGATGTACACTCTGACACAAGTCCTTCGTTATTTCCAACGATTCCTCCGGTCTGATTGGTGGCTGTCATTGCTGCATTGCTCCTGCAGTTTACAATTTTTCCGGTCGGTTTGTTGATCCCTGCGATCGCTCCGACTGCTGTTTTTCCATTGACATTTCCTTCAAAGGAACAGTTCCCGATCGTACCATAGTTCACGCCGGCAATTCCGCCAATATTTTTACAACTTCCCTCTGAAGTGATCTTACCGGAGATTTTCAGATCATTCACAACTGCATTTTTACCCAGATAACGGAAAAATCCATAATCAGAGCCTTTTACCTGCAGCTCCACATTACTGATCGTGTGACCGCCGCCCTCAAAATCTCCAGAAAAATATGCAACACAATTGAAATCAACCTTCGAGAGATCAATATTTTGGGTAAGTTTTACTGTTTTTCCAACACTCCAGCTGTCATACTGACAGTTCTGCAAAAATTCTTCAAATGCCTTTTCATCCGCAATTTCGATGATCTGATTTTTATTTTCTGCCGTATCCGCACTCGTTGCGCTGTCTTTTTCTGTGGTTTCTTTTGTACCACTGCTTTTCTGTGAGGCTGCAGCCTGTATGGTCAGCAGTCCGTTTCCTGCCAGAGCAGAAACGGTCAGTGTCATGGAAAAACACAGGGCAAGTACTTTCATTCTCATCTTTTTCATGACTTTTTCTCCTCCTGCTCTTCCTTTACGGCTGCCTCTGATTCTGCAGCCATATTTTCATCCTGCGTCATTCCCGGCAGCATTGGGTTTTGTGTATCATCATGTGTGACTTCTCCGTGTCTGCCCGGTATGTGCGAATCTAACGACACTTTCATCTGTCCCTGGAATACACCGGAAACATCTGCATCAATCTCTCCCTGTACATAACCTTTTACATGTCCGGTCACCCTCACTCTGCCGGCAACCTCCTTCTGAGGACGTGAAATATTCATGGCAAGGGCTGTCTTCTCAATGATAAAATCACCTAACAGCAAAATCTGCGGCAGCACAAAAAGAACCAGAATAATGGAAATTAACGTACCGCGTCCCAAAGCCACACCAATGGAGGCAACCGTCGGATCGGATGCGATCTCACCGATCAAAAATCCTGCACAGGTCAAAATCGTTCCGGAAGTAAAAATAGTTGGAAATGCCTGATTTAAGGATTCCGTAATCGCTTCTTTGATCGGCATTCTCTGTTTCAGATCCATATATCTGCTGGAAATAACGATTGCATAGTCGATCGTTGCACCCATCTGAATTGCAGACACGATCAGGTATGCAATAAAAAATATGGTCTGCCCCCGCATTGCCGGAACTGCAAAGTTGATCCAGATACTTCCCTGTATGGTGAGTACCAGAAGCACCGGAAGCCCTGCTGACTGGAACGTGAAAAACAGGATGATCATAACAAATAGTGCCGTCAATACGCTGATCACAATATTATCCGATGCAAAGGAAGATTCCAGATCATGGTCACTCGTGGAGTTTCCTACCAGAATGACATTGTCTTTTCCGAAATATTTCGCCGCAATACCCCGGATCTCATCCATCGCATCGTAGGTTTCCTGTCCTTCCGCTGGAAGCGACAGATCTAATACAAATCTGGAATAGTCATCTCCCTGCAGCTGTAATTGCGCATCATGCAGCGTGTCATATAAGGACGTAAGCTGATCATCAAGATCTGCATCTAATGTCACATATCCTTCCTGATACTGGTCATACAGAAACAGGAACATATCAATGATCGGCACCTCATAATCATCAATGCCGGTAAATACCGGACCATACTGCTCCTCATTGTATGCATATGCTGTATACAAAATCTGTACAACTTCTACATCCAGATCCGTCAACTCTGCAAACTGTCTTGGGTTCAGCTTATCAGTCAGCATATAATCATCATTGATCGCCACATTTGCAAGCCCTAATGCCGAGTTTACATAATCCAGTTTTTCAATTTTTCCCAATACCTTTTTCTCGGAATCATAATCCCCTTTTGGAACCATGACAACCAGCTGATTGCTGGCACCAAAGGTATTCTCAATTTTTTCACTTGCAATTTTCGATTCACTCTTTTTTGCGCTGACAATGGAATTCGTGTCATATATATACTGGCAGTGATTAGATTCCCAAAATGCAAATACCAGAAACACGATAAAAACCGGCGGAATGATATATTTGGTCAGATTTGCAAATTTACCTACAAACGTAATTTTTGGTACATAGCATTTGTGATGGGTTTTATCAATTCCTTTTGCAAAAATCAAAAGCACGCCCGGCATTAGGAAGAAAACGGAAATCAGGCTGAGTATGATCGCTTTTACCAGAATGATACCCATATCGTAGCCCAGCCGGAACTGCATAAACATCATCGCAACCATGCCGGAAATCGTGGTAAGGGAGGACGAGCTGATCTCCGGGATCGCCTTGGAGAGTGCCACTTTCACCGCTTCCTCTGCATCCAGCGTCTCATGTTCTTCCATGAAACGGTCACACAAAATAATGGCATAGTCGATTGCCAGTGCCAGCTGAAGCACAACGGCAATGGAATTTGTGACAGATGAGATCGTTCCAAACCAGTAGTTTGTACCCATGTTTAAAACTGCTGCCACGCCAAATGTGATCAGTAATACCGGGATCTGCAGATATGCTTTTGTGGAGAGCATCAACACCGCGACAATGATGACAACCGCCAGCACAAGAATAATATTCATATCCTGCGAAAGAGACTCGGCGCTGCGCTCCTCCTCACCGACAGAGGAAGAAACATAGACATCATAACCATCCAGTGTCTCTTTTACTTCCTCCAGCGCATCTTTACTGATCTGCTCATCCTCCGTTCCGTCAAACGTCACACTAAACAGCGCATCCGCACCTGTGAAATGATCCTTAGAATCATCAAATTCAATCTGCTTCACACCCTCAATCTCTTCCAGATCGTCAACCAGAGCTTCCGCCTGCGCATAGGTGATATTCGAGACCATGACTTTGGCACTGCCATAAGTTGTGAACTGTTTCTCCATCAGTGACAGACCGATCCTCGTCTCACTGTCTGCCGGCAGATAGGATGTGATATCCTGATTGACCTGCACCTTATTAATAGAAAGAACACTGTAAATGATTGCCAAAACAAACAGAATTTCGATCGCTTTCCGCTTATTTACAATAAAGGAAGCGACGGTAAGCCAGAAATTCCCTTTTCTTTTTCCTGTTTTTCTTCCATATTCATCCTCTTTCATGTTACATCTGAATCATTTTTCTTACGCAGCAAAACAGCAGTTGTTTTACCGCTGATTCATTTCACTATACTTAACATTGTGTTGATTATTTTATACTGCATTATTATAATAAGGGCATCTGGTTTACTCAATAAACATATTTTTCAAAACTGTTTGTTAATTGACATATTATGTACACTGTGTTGATTATTTCAGAAAATTTTTAGGATTATAAATTTTTAATCATAACTCCGGAAAAAATACCAGACAATAACATCACATTTTATATGAAAGGATCTCACATTATATATGGAAGCAAAAACCGACCGCCGTATCAAGCGTACCCGCTATCTGCTTGTACACGCACTCACCTCCCTTATGCTGAAAAAAGTATCAAGGATATCACCGTAAAAGAATTGTGCGAGTCTGTTGACATCAACCGCGGCACTTTTTACCTGCACTACAAAGATATTTATGATATGTTGGAGCAGACCGAGCAGGGGCTTTTAGAACAGTTTGAGCAGGTCTTCAAAAATTATCACCCGGATCATACTCCGGATTTTCCTTATCCGCTGTTTGTCGAAATTTTTCAGATCATTGACCAAAACTCTAATCTGTGCTGTGCACTGCTGAGTCCCAATGGCGATATTTCTTTTTCTGTCAAGATCAAGAAATTGTTTGAACACCAATACATACACGAATGGATGGTTGCGCATCATTCGGCTGATTTTCTGCCAACTTATGAATATTTCAGCAGTTTTCTCGTTTCCGGCTGCTCCGGTCTGATCGAGTCATGGCTGGCTCATGGCAAAAAGGAGACGCCGGAGGAGATGGCAAGACTTATCAGCAAACTGATTTCTACCGGAATGACATCTGTCTATCCGATACCTTGCGGACAGTCTGATGATCTGTAGAATTGCAGACCTTCATTTTGTATATTTTTACTAAACTTTTGTATTTTTTATCAATTAGAGCAAATTTTTGTTTCCTTTTCACACAAAATCATATATACTTATTATAGAATATTGGCTCCGGGGCAACGCTTCGGAGTTTTTGCTTCGCAAAACAAGGAGGAAAAATCCTCTCCTCGTCCAATGGGACTCGGATTTTTTCTTCGAAAAAACAAGGAGGAATTATGGATTTTGTTGGTACTGTCTGGGCGCTGCTTCCGCCGGTGATCGCCATTGTGCTTGCGCTGATTACAAAGGAAGTTTATATGTCGTTATTTATCGGTGTCGTAACCGGAGCTCTTTTATATACAAATTTCAGTCCGGTTGGAACGATCGAGGCAATTTTTGAAGTTATGATGGAAAAGCTTGGGGATTCGTGGAACGTCGGCATTCTGATTTTCCTCGTATTTCTTGGCATTATTGTTGCATTGATGACAAGAGCCGGCGGTTCTGCCGCTTACGGAAAATGGGCAGGTAGTAAGATCAAGACCAGATCCGGCGCACTGCTTTCCACATTTGCGCTCGGTGTCGTGATCTTTGTCGATGATTATTTCAACTGTCTGACCGTTGGAAATGTCATGCGTCCTGTCACGGACAAGCAGAAGATTTCCCGTGCGAAACTGGCTTATATCATTGACGCAACTGCAGCTCCGATCTGCATTATCGCACCGATCTCAAGCTGGGCTGCCGCAGTCACCGGATACACAAACGGAGATGGTTTCTCTCTGTTTTTGCAGACAATCCCGTTTAACCTGTATGCATGGCTTACCATTCTGATGGTGATTTTTATGGGTGTGACCGGCCTTGATTATGGTCCGATGAAAAAGTTTGAGGAAAATGCTGCAAAAGGTGATCTTTTCTCCGGCAAAAATGATTATGAAAATGTAAAAGAAAATATTATTTCCGCAAAAGGAAAGGTGATCGACCTTGTTCTTCCGGTCATTTTCCTGATTGCGAGCTGCATTATCTGCATGATTTATACAGGTGGATTCTTCGAGGGCGAGAGCTTCATCAACGCTTTTGCAAACTGCGATGCATCCATGGGACTTGTGATGGGTTCCTTCATTACATTAGTCTTTGTGTTTTTGCTGTACCTGCCACGCCGCGTGATCACATTCAGTGAATTTGCCGAGTGTATTCCGCAGGGATTTAAGATGATGGTTTCTGCGATCCTGATCCTTGTTCTGGCCTGGACGTTAGGCGGTTTCTGCAGTACAAAATTAGAAGCCGGCGCCTTTGTGAGCAGCATGCTCTCCGGCAATATGACTGCAACCTCACTTTTCCCGGCTATATTATTTCTGGTTGGAAGCGGACTTGCTTTTGCAACCGGTACTTCCTGGGGAACGTTTGGCATTTTAATTCCGATCGTTACCGCTATGTTCCCGGAAACAGATCCGATGCTCGTTGTCTGTATTGCCGCTTCCCTTGCCGGTTCTGTCTGCGGAGATCACATGTCACCGATCTCCGACACAACGATCATGGCCTCCGCCGGTGCACAATGCCACCATGTAGACCATGTATCCACACAGCTTCCTTACGCTCTGACGGTCGGTGGCTGCTGCGTGGCCGCCTATCTGGTTGCCGGATTCACAAAGAACGTATTTCTCACAATGGCAGCCGGTGTGATCCTGCTTTTTGCCGTGCTATCATTCATCCGCTACAGACAGGGACATAAATAAATTTGCAAAAAAATATATCTTAATTTCAGAATCTATTTTATAATATGGATAGTATTTTACGTATCAGTGATTACTTAAAATAATGAACTCAGGAGAAATGGAATATGAGCAGAGGTGTATTAGGAAAAAATAACTGGGCATTAGTACTTCTGATCCTTGTCGGTGTCGTGTTAGGCGGTCTTATCGGAAAGTTATGTGCGGGCGTTCCTGCTTTAAGCTGGCTTAGTTACGGCCAGAGTTTTGGATTTGTCAATCCGATGGTGTTAGATCTTGGAATTTTAGTTCTCACATTTGGATTTACGGTGGATATCACGGTTGCAGGGATACTTGGAATTGTGATCGCGATTATTATTTATAGGCTGCTTTAGTTTCCTAAAGCAGCCACTTCCATGCCGGAACCACACTTACATGGATTCCATCACAGTCAAGTTCCGCTTCCTCACTATTCGTAATTAATATGCATCTTGCGCCCTCGATAAAATTTCTTAATTTCAGAAATGCACCGATTTCCCGTTCTCTTGTTTCTATCTGATCAAGCACCTGCATGCTTACCTGAATTGCCAGTTTTTCTTCTGGAATATAGAAATCAATCTCAACATTATTTTCAAAATAGAATACCTTTTCTCTTCCGAAACGTCTGATCAGCTCTATTGCGACCAAATTTTTCCAACTGTGCAGAGCTGCAATCCATAAGCATAAGTCCCAATAGTCCGGTATCCATAAAATAATACTTTGGCGAAGTCTCTTTTTGAATCAGTTTCGCCGCATAATTCTGCAGGGTAAACAACATATAAGACTCCATCATATAGCCAACATAATTAATAACCGTCTGCTTGCCAATTGCCGCCCCGGCACTTTTTAAAATATTTCCAAGCCGGTTAAAAGACAACGGCTTGGTAATTGATTCTGCAATTTTCTTTAAAATCAAACGCACTGCAAAATCATTGGTTATCTTATTTCTCGTTATAATATCTCCAAGATAAATCGTCTGGTAAATACTGTTTAAGAACTCCCTCTTATTTCTGATCCCAACCAATTCCGGGAATGCACCGTATTTTACATACTGGTCGTACATGCCAAGCACTTCTGCTCTGTCCTTTGTACTAAGGATATCCAGATAATTCTTATTCTTCCCCTGTGCCAATAAATACTCCGGAAAGGAATACGGATATATATCTACGATCATAAATCTTCCACCAAGTGTCGAAGCAATCTCACTGCTTAACATCTTGCTGTTACTTCCGGTAATATTGATCCGGTATTTCATATCTGCAATGCGGCGCACAAACTTTTCCCAGCCCTTTATATTCTGTATTTCATCCAGAAAAAGATACGGTCTGTTGTCTACTCCCGCCATTTCCAATCCAATTTCTAAAATAACATTCAAATCGTCCGCTGACATCTCCAGAAGTCTTTCATCTTCAAAATTGACATAAACAATCTGGCTCAGAGGAATCCCATTCTCCTGCAAATGCCTGATCTGCTGATACATCATGTACGATTTTCCGGTTCTTCTGATCCCCACAAAACAATAATTCACGTGATCTTCCAATGGATAATTTCTTTCAATAGCAGGATTACTTAGATAAGTGTCTTTCTGGTCAGTCATAATCTGTTTCAGATAATCTCTGTTCATATGCTCCTCCTTTCTGTCGGCAAGACAATTATAACATCATTCCGTCTTGTACACAAGACAGAATGATGTTATTTTTGTCTTGCGTACAAGACATATTAATATTGTTTATCTTCTGTGTATAAGACAATATGACATCATGTATGTCTTGTGTGTAAGACATTACGATATATTTTATGTTCTATCCGTTTTATCTATTCCCGAAATTTCAATTATTATCCTACGTCTGTTTTGTCATCCAAAATCACATGATCATCTCCTGTAATAAAAAACCAACCCTCGTCCGAACCATCTATATTGATCCAGACGAGGGTTGGTTACGTTTCTTTTTTACATAATCGTTGGTAGATACTCTGCCAGATACTCTGCAAAAATCCTGTGGCTGTCAAGGCTTAAGTGCATCCAGTCATAAGGATACATCTCAATGCCCGGTATGGAACCGGCATCTATAAAATGACATCCTAACCGGTCTGCAACATCCTTAAATTCTTTGGCAAGTGCTCTGGAACGCTCCACGCATTTGTCACCCATCTCTCCTGCAACAGCCGTTTTTGCATAATCCGGATGGATTGGCGGCGGGGCTACCAGAAGAATATTCGGTTTATTACGCCATGCAGCATGCGTGTCGATCGCTTTCTGTGTCAGGCGCTCCAGACCTTTTCCGATAATAAATCCATTTGCATTAAACCGGTCTTTTGTATCATTTGTACCAAGCATAATAATCACAAGGTCGAGAGGCTCATGTGTCATCATGCACGGGTAAATCGCATTCAATCCGCTCAATCCTTCAAAAACAGGATCTTCAAAAGACGTGGTTCGTCCACTTAAGCCCTCCTCGATCACATAGTAATCATCGCCTAACTTTCTCTGTAAAAGTTTTGTCCAGCGTTCCTCTACTGTGAAACGTCCTCCGGTTTTGGAATTATATCCATGAGTGTTGGAATCTCCAAAACATAATATATTTTTCTGATCCATTGTCTCATCCTCCCTGTGCTGTCATCTAAAAAATCTTTTTCCAAACAGATATATTGTACACGATCATCTTACTGCGCAAGTAACTTTTCCGCAAGGCTGACCGCTCCCATCATGCCCGCCGTGTTTGCAAGCTTTGCAGGAACGATCTCCACGATCCTAAGTCCCGGTGCGATCTGCGCTTTCACCTTCCGGTTTACCTCCGAAAGCACATACTCCTGCGCCATGATGCCTCCTCCAAGAATGATCCTGGATGGATTGAAAATACAGCATAGCGTTACAAGACCTGTGCAGATATCGTCGATCCACGCATCAATCTGCTCTTTGATCTCCGGTCTGTCCTTTGCCGCAAATATTTTTTTGCCATTGTCCAGAGCGCCATCGACTTTTTTTACACGTCTGACCAGTCCGGTCGTGGAAGCGCACCGCTCATAGCAGCCCTCCAGACTGTCCGTTCCCGCCTTTTCTTCCGGGTGGATCACCATTCCGCCAAAGCTTCCGGCAGAAAAAGAAGACCCCGGGTAAACGCTTCCGTTCATCACAATGCTTCCCCCGACACCTGTTCCATAGGTCAGACATAAAAAATCATCGCATCCAGCGCCTGCTCCTGAACGGAGTTCGCCAAGAGCCGCCGCATTGACGTCATTCTCCACTGCGGCAGGCACACAAAATTCCTCTTCCATGATCTGCTTTACCGGCATGCCTGTGTATCCCGGAATATTGCTGTTCGCATAAAAAATGCTTCCATCTTCCGTATTCACTTCCCCGGCAGTGCTGATCCCGATCGCTTCAAAATCGTGATAGGAATGGATCAGTCCTTTGACACGCTCCATCAGTGCCGCTCCACCTTCCGATGCGCACGTCTCTGTCTCACGCAGCTCCACGAATGTCTCTCCGTTCCAGAGACCGGACTTGATCATTGTTCCCCCGATATCCACAGCCACAATTCTCATAATTTCTCCTTTTTTATTTTTCGATCGCTGCCACGAATCTTGCCGTGATCTCCGCCGGTCTTGTGATCGCACCGCCGACTACCAGTGCAAAAGCTCCTGCCTCCAGTGCCTTCTTTGCCTGCTCCGGATAGTGGATATGTCCCTCTGCGATGATCTTTGCCGGGCATTTTTCGGAAAGTTCATGGATAAAATCAAAATCGATGTCATCACAGCCCTGTGTCTCCGGTGTATATCCGCGCATGGTCGTGCCGACAAAATCGGCTCCAGCATTGGCACATGCGATTCCTTCCTCGATGGTTGCGCAGTCTGCCATCACAAGCTGCTCCGGGTACTTTGCCTTGATTGCCTCAATAAACTGTGCCGCTGTGCTTCCATCCGGTCTTAATGCGCTTGTTCCCTGTACCGCAAGGATATCCACACCGCATGCCACCAGCTCATCCACTTCTTTCATGGTAACCGTGATGTACATCGGTGTTCCCTCATAGTCTTTTTTAATGATACCGATGACCGGAAGGTCTACTGCTTCCTTGATCTGTGTGATGTCACGTACTGTGTTTGCACGGATTCCGACTGCTCCGGACTGTGCTGCAGCCTTTGCCATCAAAGGCATGATGCCGCCCTCTTTTGTATACAAAGGCTCATGCTCCAATGCCTGACATGAAACAATTAATCCGCCTTTTATCTGATCAAATATTGCCTGCCTGTCCATTTTTATTATTTCTCCTTTTATGAATAGTTGCTCTTTCCATTTATAAGCAATAGCATAGCCCCTCTACATTTGATTTTCAATCATTCTGCTGTTTTTGAAAGTAGTTTTAAAACGATAGAACATTTTTTCAACCTTATTCAAAATACTCTTATGTTTTAAAAGAGTGTTTTTAACCATTTTTCTGAATGAAACCGGAGTAAAAATATAATGCTTCGGATCAGCCATTCCATACCCAGACAAATCCATACCCCCACAATACCTGCACCTAATTTTATAGATACCAGATAGCTTAATCCTACACGTACTATCCACATAACCCCAAGCGAAACATAAGAAGTAAATTTCACATCTCCCGCTGCTCTCAATACATTTGGAAGCACATTGGATGTTGACCAAAATAATACCATTGGCAGCGTTATAATAACCAGTAGCTTGTATATATCTCCAATGGTATCCGCCGGAGCCTGATATAACCCTAATATTAATTTTAAAAATGGAACCATAACTGCTAATGACAATAAAATTGAGAACTCTCCAAGCCAGATCATTTTCTTTCCATAATTTTTTGCCATTCTTCGGTCACCGGCTCCAATACACTGTCCCACAACAGGTACTGCGAGATTCGATACTGCAAGTCCCATTGCATAAAATACCGCAACAGTGGAATTGGCAACAGCGTTTGCAGCCACACTTTTCGTTCCAAGCTTTACAATAAACATTGATACCAGAATGGCTCCTCCGTTAAAACACAATTGCTCCATTGCAAAAGGGATACTGGTCTGAATTACTGAGGTTAAAATACTTCCGTTTATCCGCATAATATCCTTTAATCGGATACTCAGCCCACTCTTTTCCCCTAACAGACAATATAGCGCCACTCCTCCACCGATCACCCTTGCCAGATTTAAGGAGAGCGATGTGCCAATAATATCCAGTCGTAAAATATTTATAAAAATAAAACTTGCAAACAGATGAATGAGATTAATAATCATTGATAATTTTAAACATATTTTTGTCTGACCAATCCCCCGGAACACTGCTACGCATCCCATATATAGCGAAAGGAAAATGCAGGAAATTGCACATCCAATCAAATATTCTGTCGCCTTATTTTTGACACAGATATCCGCATCCGCAAACATTGCATCGATAAGAGATCCCGCAAAAAAAGAAAGTACTATGGAAAAAAAGATGGCTGACACAACCGTAAACATTACAATCTGTCCTGCGGCTTTTTTTTACCATATTCATATTTCCATTTCCTTTATACTGAGCGATAATAACAGTACCTGCCGCAGATATCGAACTAAATATAGCATATGTCATTGCGTAGATTGGAGACACCAGACTGACTGCTGATACCGACTCCTGACTGGACGAACTGATCATTGCGGTTGTCAGCAGACCTATAATGCTCACAAAGAATTGATCCATAATTAATGGTACAAGCATTTCAAAGATCTGCTGGTACGTAAAATAATTGCTACTAAGACTTTTCTTCAAAAAATTATATGCTGACGTTCTGGCTTTTAACCCAGTT
>ENA-OQKX01000234-OQKX01000234.1-human-gut-metagenome-genome-assembly--contig:-NODE-234-length-12064-cov-3.046578_pt1 | contig 12064 bp, 13 predicted proteins | sample MGYA00242654_ERZ504810 | MGnify/ENA primary metagenome ERZ504810 (study PRJEB26092, sample SAMD00036378) | human gut metagenome | host: Homo sapiens | study: EMG produced TPA metagenomics assembly of... | reverse complement strand
GCAAATGATGGAGATATTAAAGAGTTTACAGCTTTCTTTGCTGTTCCGGGATCCGAGATCAACGATGATAACGAAGTTCAGCAGATCATCGCTGAGAAGACCGGCGTAAAGGTAAAAGAGACATGGCTGACAGGCCAGACGGCAGAAGAAGCAATCGGAACGCTGGTAGCCGGTGATGAATATCCGGATTTCATCTGTGGCGGAAATGGTATGCCGCAGTTATATGATGCAGGTGCATTGGTAGCATTAGATGATTACATTGACAAATATCCGAATATCAAGAACTACTTCACCGAACAGGAATGGGATCAGCTTCGTCAGGACGACGGACATATTTACTGGATTCCACAGTTCTCCAATATTAAGGGAGAAGAGAAAACCTGTACGCATAACGATGAGGCATTCTGGATTCAGGCAAGAGTTCTTGAGTGGGCTAATTATCCGGAAATCAAGACGATGGATGATTATTTCAAGCTGATTGAAGATTATAATGCAGCAAATCCTACCATGGAAGATGGAACGGAGAATATTCCATATACCATCCTTTGCGAGGATTGGAGATATTTCTGTCTTGAGAATGCTCCACAGTTCTTAGATGGTTATCCAAATGATGGTTCATGTATGGTTGATCCGGATACATTAAAGGTAATGGATTATAATACATCTGATACTGCTGTAAAGTACTTCAAGAAGTTGAACGAGGAATATCAGAAGGGTATTGTTGATCCTGAGTCATTCACACAGACTTATGATGAGTACATTGCAAAGCTTTCTTCCGGACGTGTACTTGGTATGATCGACCAGTGGTGGGATTTCGCCTACTCAGCAGGTGATGCAATTAAGTCTGCAGGACTGGATGCACAGGGATGCGATTACATTCCGGTACCTGTAACGATTGATGGACGTAAGAACCAGTGGCACAACTCCGGCGGAGTTTTAAATTCCGGTGATGGACTTGCAATCACAAAGGATTGTGATGATGTGGAAGCAGCTTTACAGTTTGTAGATGATCTTCTTTCAGAGGAAATTCACAACCTTCGTTTCTGGGGCGTTGAAGGTGAAGATTATCAGGTTGGCGACGATGGACTTTTCTATAGAACCAAGGAGCAGAGAGCAAAGGCTGCAGAGACGGATTATAAGGCATCTCACGCATGTTCTTATTCCTATTTTCCACAGTATGACGGAACCTGTGATGACGGTCTGAATGCAACAAAGCCGAGTGGACAGGCAAAAGAATTCTTTGACGGATTAAATGATGATGTTAAGAAAGCATTCCAGGCATATGGTGTTGAAACATACGTTGAGATGCTTGGAACAAACGAGGCACCTGGTCCATGGTATCCGATGTGGTCATTCTCAAACAACTTTACAACAGACACAGAGGGTGGAATGGCATGGACCAAGATTGGCGAAGTTAAGCATGAGCAGCTTCCGCAGGTTGTAATGGCAAAAGACTTTGACAGTGCATGGAAAACTTATATGGATGCATACAATGCATGCAATCCGGACGCTTTCCTTAGCGAGTTGCAGGCAGAGCTTGATAAGCGGATGAAAGACGCAGCAAAATACGAATAATACATAGAGAATGAGGTTTTAGATGGGCAGATGTTGTGAAAACTCCATCTGCCCGTTTAAAAAAGGAGTGAGGTCATGTCTATAGAGAGAACAAAATCCAAACAGAAAGTGAAAGAACCGAAGACGAAAATTACCTGGAAAGAGATTAAAAGACAGAAAGTATTATTGTTCTGGGCGGCAATCATGGTAGTGTATGGCGTGGTTTTCTATTACCTCCCACTTGCAGGCTGGACTATGGCGTTTCAAAACTATAAACCGAGACTTGGTATCTTTCATTCGCAATTTGTAGGATGGGATAAATTCCGGACATTATTCTCGGATATGACTTTTATCCGGGTAATCAGAAATACGTTGGCAATGGGTGTTATCAATCTGGTGGTAACATTTATTACAGCAATTGTTTTTGCAATTTTATTAAATGAAATTAAAAGCAAAGGCGGTAAAAAAGTCGTTCAGACAATTTCTTATCTTCCGCATTTCCTTTCATGGATCATTGTAACCGGTATCTTACACGATATGTTATCCGGTGGCGGAATTGTGAACGAATTATTACTTAACTTCCATATTATTTCACAGCCGATCAATTTCTTTGCTCATCCGGGTTATTTCTGGCCAATCGTTGCATTTGCCAATGTCTGGAAAGAAACAGGATGGAATGCAATTATTTATTTGGCAGCAATTACTTCGATCGACCCGTCACTTTACGAAGCTGCAGCTATCGACGGTGCAGGCAGATGGGCAAAAATCAAGCATGTTACACTTCCGGGTATTAAACCAACCATTATCATTCTTCTTCTGATGAATGTAGGTAATGTACTGAACGCCGGTTTTGAAGTTCAGTATTTGTTAGGAAACGGTCTGGTTCAGAAAGTATCACAGACAATTGATATTTACGTATTAAAATGGGGAATCAGTCAGGGCGATTTCGCAATCGGAACTGCAGCCGGTATCTTCAAGAGTTTCGTAAGTATTATTCTGATCGTGATTGCAAACCAGATTGCAAAGCGTAATGGTGAAGAACAATTGTTCTAAAGGAGGTTATACAATGGCAGCAAAAAAAGCGAAAAAAAAGGTGCAGATTTTTCCGATTGTCAATACGATCATTATGATCCTGTTTGTAATTCATTTACACTGTATCCTGTGTTAAATACATTAGCAATATCATTAAATGACGGTTACGGATTCCCTTCGTGGAGGTATCTATCTGTTACCGAGAAAATTTACATGGAAGAACTACATTACGGTACTTCAGAAAGACAACCTGATCACAGGTGCTTATGTTACGGTTGCAAGAACTGTGATCGGAACAGTTCTTGCGCTGATCTCCAATGCAATCCTAGCATTTATCGTCAGCAGAAAAAGATTTATGTTTAAAAAGCAGCTCTCTTTATTCTGGGTTATCACCATGTATGTAAACGGAGGTCTGATCCCGACATTCCTGTTGTACAAGGGACTGGGACTTACCAACAGCTTCTGGGTATATGTTATCCCTGGAATGGTCAGTGCGTTTAACATGCTGGTTATCCGTACTTATATGAACGGTATCCCGGACAGCTTAGAGGAGTCGGCACAGCTCGACGGTGCTGGGTATACGACGATTTTCCTGAAAATCTATTCACCGCTCTGTAAGCCGGTATATGCAACTGTTGCATTGTTGTTGCAGTTGGTCAGTGGAATTCATGGTTTGATGCAATGTTATATAACCGTATGAACGGACAAACTGACAACCTTACAGTATGAGTTGATGAAACTACTGTCATCCGTAACAAATACGAGCAGTAGTGTCGAGGCAATGAAGAATGCAGCGGGAACGGTTACACCGACATCGGTTCGTGCAGCTGCAACGATTATTACGATTCTGCCGATCATCTGTATTTATCCATTCTTACAGAAGTATTTCGTAACAGGACTTACGCTTGGTGGCGTAAAAGAATAAAACTTAAATCTTCCCTTTTTATAAGCTGTGCCGCAGAAGTGGCACAGCTTATATATTATAAAATGAAGCAGCGTGCATAAACATAAAATACAGCTAAGACGCATAGAATATTCCAAGAAAGAAAAGCAGGAGTGTTCTGTGCGTTTTTCTGATTTATGTGAAAAAGAAGTAGTCAATGTAAAAGACTGCCGCTGCCTTGGCAGTGTCCGGGATCTGGATATTGACAAAGAGTGTGGGAGAATTCTGGCACTGATCGTTCCAGGACCGGGAAAATATCTGGGTTGTTTTTGCAGGGACAGCGAATTTTTTATTCCATGGGCTAAAGTTATCCGGATAGGACCCGATATAATACTCGTAGAGTTTGATGAAAAAGAAATGAAACACCGGATAAAAGGATAAAAATTTGCAGATTGACAGAAAACAGGGAAATTGTGTATTATAGAAATAGTCATATATTTCCAGATTGGGATTGGATGCAGGAGGAGAAATCCTATGAAATGTCCGTATTGCAGCAGTGAAAATACAAGAGTGATTGATTCGCGTCCTGCGGATGACAATAATTCGATTCGCAGAAGAAGACTTTGCGATGATTGCGGAAAGCGTTTTACAACCTATGAAAAGGTGGAAACCATTCCCCTGATCATTATAAAAAAAGATAACAATCGTGAGCAGTACAACCGGACAAAAATCGAAAAAGGTGTATTGCTTGCATGTCACAAGCGGCCAATTTCGGCAGAACAGATCTCAAAACTTGTGGATGATGTGGAAATCGAAATTTTTAACCGTGAGGAAAAAGAGATACCAAGTGCTTTGATCGGTGAAATTCTCATGGATAAGTTAAAGGATTTGGATCCGGTTGCCTACGTGCGTTTCGCATCGGTATACCGTGAATTCAAAGATGTAAACACATTTATGAATGAGCTGAAAAAATGCTCGGATGAATTTGTAACCAGAGGTGCTTATGAATATTTCAGGATATGCAGAAAGCAATTTCCGATATGGAAAAGGATCAGGTGTTGCAGCAGTATCAGTATTTTGTGGGAACGCAGGATACCGGAGTGAAGAAGACCCCGTTGGATACCGGGATTTCTGCTTTGCGTTCCGGAGAGAATTTTTCCCTTTAGTACATAACACACAAAGGAGAGACCTATGTGCGCATTTCTATATCCGGATGAATATCTGGATTCCACTTACAGCATAGATTTTGATCAATTATATAAAGAAGGATACCGGGGAATTATATTTGATATTGATAACACCCTCGTACCACATGGAGCGCCTGCGGATGAGCGGGCGATTTCTTTGTTTGCACATTTAAAGGAACTGGGTTTTCATTGTATGCTTCTTTCGAACAACAGGGAGCCGCGTGTGAAAATGTTCAATGATGCCGTGCATGTCAGTTATATTTACAAAGCAGGAAAGCCAAAGCCGTCCGGGTATCGCAAAGCGATGGGGATCCTTGGCACGGACGCGACAAATACGCTTTTTGTGGGAGATCAGATCTTTACGGATGTGTGTGGGGCAAATTTAGCAGGAATCCGCACGATCCTTGTAAAACCGATCCACCCGAAAGAAGAAATCCAGATCGTGTTAAAGCGCCGGCTGGAGGCAATTGTGCTTTTATGTTATCGTCTGCACCGTAAAATCGTAAAACCAAAGTACCCATCTGTTGCAAAAAAGGAGGATTCATCCATTTTGTAGGATAAATTTTCTTTTTGCAGAATTTTCTATGCGTGACCGTACACAGCCGGTCGTTTTCTATTTGACGAAAGTTCGTTGAAGCAGTAAGATAAAAGAAGTGCAAAAACGAAAAGGAGAGTTGTGATGAAAGTCGGGATTGGAAATGATCATGCAGCAGTAGAACTGAAAATGCAGATCAAAGAATTTATTGAGAGCATGGGACATGAGGTTGTAAATTATGGGGTGGATACCGCAGAAAGCTGTAATTATCCGGAGATCGGAGAAAAAGTAGGACGTGCAGTGGCTGACGGAGAAGTGGATTGTGCAGTTTTGATCTGTGGAACGGGTGTCGGAATTTCCATTGCTGCCAATAAAGTAAACGGAGTACGTGCAGCTGTCTGCTCGGATGTGACAACCGCGCATCTGGTAAAAGAGCACAACGATGCAAATATCATCGCGTTTGGTGCAAGAATTGTCGGAGTGGAGCTGGCAAAGGATATTGTGAAGGCTTATCTGAATGCGGAATTTCTTGGTGGACGTCATGCGACACGCGTGGCTATGCTTGCGGACATCGAAAAACGGAACAAATAAAATACTTGAAAAGTATTCCATTTTATAGTAAAATTGTAAGTCGAGAGACTTTATACTCGTAATTTAAGGAGGAAGATCGAATGATTTCAGCAGGAGATTTCAGAAATGGTGTTACCATCGAACTTGAAGGTAACATTTATCAGATTATCGAATTTCAGCATGTAAAGCCAGGTAAGGGTGCAGCATTCGTTAGAACAAAATTAAAAATATCGTCAGTGGTGGTGTAGTAGAAAAGACATTCCGTCCGACAGAGAAGTGTCCGACTGCTCACATTGATCGTAAGGACATGCAGTATCTGTATTCCGATGATGATTTCTATCATTTCATGGATGTAGAGACTTATGACCAGATTGACCTGACAAAGGACAGTGTCGGTGATGCACTGAAGTTTGTTAAGGAGAACGAGATGGTTAAGATCTGTTCTCACAAGGGCAATGTATTTGCAGTAGAGCCACCTCTTTTCGTAGAGCTTGAGATTACAGAGACAGAGCCGGGATTCAAGGGAGATACCGCTACAGGTGCTACCAAGCCTGCTACTGTTGAGACAGGTGCAAACGTAAACGTTCCTCTGTTCGTAGAGCAGGGAGACAAGATCAAGATTGATACCAGAACAGGTGAGTATCTGTCCCGTGTATAATCGCACCTTATAATAGAAAAGTCTTGATAAAGAAACGCCGGTTCCGGCAGAGTGATCTGTGGAAACCGGCGTTTTTTCTGCCTGAGGGAGATCAAAAAGTGAGGAATCATCCGGCACGGGAATAAGGCATAAGCAAAAGAATGTCTGCAATCGCAGCAAATACATAGGACAGCAGCATCCCCCACAGATATGCATCGATTCCGTACTGTGGGACGAGAAATAGAATCATGCAGATCCTGATCATGCATGCCAGCAGTGTGACAAACAAAACCTGCCGGGCATTGCCGAGTCCATGCAGAATACTGTTTAGCAGACTGGTGACATACAGCAGGGGACACAGCCAGGAGAGCTGGCAGATAAAATTGCCGGCCAGCGTATTGTGAAACAGAACTTCGCCCATCCGGTCACCGAAAACCAGAAACAGAATCGTAAAAACAAAGCCAAGAAGCAGTCCGTACAGGATTGCTTTTTTTATCGCTCGCGCAATCTGTGCGTGGTTGTGTGCACTGTGGGCTTCCGAGACAGCCGGAAGTAAAAGGACGGAAAAGGAATTGGTCAGTACACTGGGAAACAGAATGATGGACATGGTCATACCGGTCAGGATACCAAAAATACTCAGGGCATCTGAAGCACTGTAACCAAATGCCTGAAGTTTTTGCGGGATCAGAAGATTCTCCAGGCTGTTGAAAAGAGCTGTCGTCACCCGGTTGATGGTAAGCGGAACCGCCATGGAAGCAAACAGTTTGCCCATCGTTTTCCACTGACCGGAAAGGGTGTGGTAGGAGTGTCCGGGAAGCCGTTTTTCCAAAGACATGGCAATCAGACTGGTGATAAGACCGGAACATTCCCCGGCCACAAGACCGGCAACCGCGTGGAACGCCGTCAGCTCCATGCCTTTTTCCAGCGTGTACTGATAGATCAGCCATACACTTCCCACGCGTGCAAGCTGTTCCACCAGCTGACAGAACGAGGGAATTCCTGCCCGCTTTTTTCCATAGTAATAACCGTTGATACAGGCGTGGATGCAGCAGGGAAGCATGGAAAAGCTAAGGAGTGAAAGGAGGGGAGCGCAGCGGAGCTCTCCGAGAAAATGCAGGGCGATCCAGTCTGCCTGTGTGTAAAGAAAAATACCGACGATTACAGAGGCTGTGCAGGAGATGACCAGACCGAGCAGCAGATATCCGCGTGCAGTTATTTCTCCCTGCGATGTTCCTGCGTTTTTGCCGCAGGCATCGCCGACAAATTTGGAAATGGATGTCTGGATGGAGGAGGCAGTCAGGGCGAAACACATTGCAAAAACGGGTGCAATCAGCTGATAGATTCCGAGCGCTTCTGCACCAATTGTCTGTGCCAGGAATATCCTATAGAAGAAGCCGATGATACGGCTGGCAATACCGGAAGCCGTCATCAGAAGGGTGCCGGTAATCAGAGGATTTTTTAGGAATCGAGAAATGTTCAATGGGAACTCCAAATGGAAAACTTGATAACTATTGTATGAGGGGATGGTGCAGAATATGAGCTGTAAAATCTATATGGATCATGCGGCCACAACCGAAATGCTTCCGCAGGTGCGCAAGGCTATGGAGCCGTATCTCATGGAAGAATATGGAAACGCCTCCACATCTTACGAAATGGGGCGCCGCACACGGGAGGCATTAGAAGGGGCAAGAGAACAGATTGCCATGCTGATTAAGGCAAAGCCGGAGGAGATTTTTTTTACATCCGGGGGGAGCGAATCGGATAACTGGGTAATCAAAAATGTGGCGGCGGAGAAAAAGGAAAAAGGGAAACATGTGATCACAAGCAAAATCGAACATCATGCGGTGCTGCGCTCATGTGAATATCTGGAGAAACTGGGATATGAACTGACTTATCTGGATGTCGATGCATACGGAGTGATTGATCTGGCACAGTTGCGGGAGGTATTGCGGGAAGATACCACATTGGTTTCCGTTATGACGGGAAATAACGAGATTGGAACGATCGAACCGCTGGATGCGGTTGCATCCATGCTGCGGGGGACGGGAACATTATTTCACACCGATGCGGTGCAGGCCATCGGGCAGATTCCGCTTTCCATGAACCAGCTTCCGGTGGATTATCTGAGTGCAAGTGCACATAAATTCCACGGTCCGAAAGGGGTTGGCTTTTTGTTTGTGAGAAAAGACCGGGATCTGCCGTCGTATATTCACGGAGGCAGTCAGGAAAACGGCAGACGGGCAGGAACCGAGAATGTGGCAGGAATTGTGGGGATGGCAAAGGCACTTGAAATTGCAGTGGAAGAGATGCAGGTCGTGCGTCCGCGGATTGTGCGGCTGCGTAATTATTTTGTGGAGCGGGTATTACGGGAGATTCCGCAGGGAAGGTTAAATGGGCATCCGCATAAGCGCCTGCCGGGAAATGTGAATTTCAGTTTTGAGGGGATTGATGCGACGTCCCTTCTGGTACTTCTCGAAGAAGACGGAATCTGTGCTTCCGCAGGATCTGCGTGCAATACCGGACAGACACGGATCTCCCATGTGATAGAAGCCATACACGTACCAAAAAATTATGCACCGGGCAGTGTACGTTTTACCATGGGAAGGGAGACCGACCGCCGGCAGGTTGATGCAGTCATTGCATCTTTAAAGAAAATATCGGGTTGTTGCGCGGTGAGTGAAATTACAGGATAAAATGTTCGATGGCCGCTGCCACACCGTCCTTGGTATTCGTTGTGGTGACGTAATCTGCCCGGGCTTTGACGGCATCAGTGGCATTTCCCATTGCCACACCGATACCGGCAGCCTCAATGATGGCAAGATCATTTTCGGTGTCACCGATTGCCATGGTGGCATCCGGATTTACACCGAGAATTTCGGCAAGTTTTCGTAAGCCAACGCCCTTGTTTGCATCTGCACGCGTGAATTCCAGGTTGTTGTATCCGCCGCAGACGGTAGTAATTGACGGATTGGACACGAGAAATTTGCGGACGGTTTCGCGGTCAATGAGTGTTCCATCGGCTGCTGGATAGAAATTCAGAGTCATTTTCTGGACCTTTAACTGATTTTCATGGATAAACTGCAGGATATTGTCCAGCCGTGTGCGTGTGGTGATAATATAGTTTTTGATCGAAGAAGGCACGGTCAGTTTTTGTGCCGTTTCTACGCACTGGACCGGGGTGTAGCCTTTTCCACCGATAAATGCATCCATATGGATATCACGTGTGAGAAGGAAGTTTAAAATCGGGGTGACCAGCTCTTCATCCATGGCATTTTCATACAAGCATTTTCCGGTGGAAATCTCATAGATTCCGCTGCCGTTTGCGGTGATGGCATAGTTGATCCCGGTGCCTTTGATCTGGTCAAACGGGATTCCCTCAAACGGGCGGCCGGTGGAGATTACGACATGGATGCCTTTGTCTGTAATGCTGCGGATTGCCGTAAGATTGCGCTCACTGATGTGGCTGCTGTTGTCAAACAGCGTACCGTCGAGATCCAGTGCAACTAATTTTATGTCTTTCATGATAGATTCTCACTTTCTTTTTTTTCTGTGATAAGGTATGATATTGTTACGCATGACGTAGAAATAATCTGCGGTATTATTATAAATAGAACGAAACGAAACTGCAAGTGAGGAATGCAAAATGACAAAGACAGAATTTGCCGGATTTATCAGGGAACATGGTCCGGTTATTTTAGATGGTGCAACGGGAACGAATCTGATGGAGGCAGGTATGCCGATTGGCGTGTGTCCGGAAAGCTGGGTGCTGGAAAATCCGCAGGTACTGCTCGAGCTGCAGAGGCGGTATGTAGAAGCCGGCAGCCATATCGTATATGCCTCCACGTTTACCGGAAACCGGATCAAGCTGGAAGAATATGGCCTGCAGGAGAGGCTGGAAGAAATCAACACACAGCTGGTAGCACTTTCTCGTCAGGCAGTGGGCGATAAAGCACTGGTTGCAGGTGACATGACGATGACCGGCCAGCAGCTGTTTCCGATGGGAGAGCTGTTGTTTGAAGAACTGGTGGAGGTATACAAGGAACAGGCATCGGTGCTGGCAAAAGCAGGGGTGGATCTGTTTGTGGTAGAAACCATGATGAGTCTGCAGGAATGTCGTGCGGCAGTGATTGCGATCCGGGAAGTCTGTGATCTTCCAATCATGGTGACACTTACCTACAACGAAGACGGACGGACATTATTTGGAACACCTCCGGAGACGGCTGTGGTCGTACTGCAGTCTCTGGGCGTGGATGCGATCGGTGTAAACTGTTCTACCGGTCCGATGGAGATGGTACCTCTGGTGGAAAGGATGGCAGAATATGCTACGATTCCACTCATCGCAAAGCCAAACGCCGGACTCCCGGAACTCGAGGGAAAGAAAACGGTGTACCGCATGACACCGGAAGAATTTGCCGGGGCAGGTGTGGCACTGGTAAAAGCGGGAGCAGCCATTGTAGGTGGATGCTGCGGTACAACGGAAAAGCATATCAAGGCACTTTCGGATGCAACGCGGGGGATGGAACTTCACAGGCCGCTTGCATCGCATCGCAGGATTCTTGCGTCTGAGCGCAAAAATGTAGAAGTTGGTCTGGATGGCAATTTTCTGGTGGTCGGGGAACGGATCAATCCGACCGGAAAGAAAAAACTGCAGGCCCAGCTGCGCGAAGGAAAACTGGATCTTGTGCGTGAGATGGCAATGGCGCAGGAGGAAAACGGGGCAGCCATCCTTGACATCAATATGGGAATGAACGGCATTGACGAAAAAGAAATGATGAAACAGGTGATCTATGAAGTTGCGGCGACGGTAGATTGTCCGCTTTGCCTCGATACCAGCCATATTGATGTTATGGAAGAGGCACTGCGTGTCTATCCGGGAAGAGCACTGATTAACTCCGTTTCCCTTGAGACAGAAAAAATCGAGCATATGCTTCCGCTGGCAAAAAAGTACGGGGCTATGTTTGTCCTGCTTCCGCTTTCCGATGAGGGACTGCCAAAGGATGCCAAAGAAAAGCATGAGATTATCGATACCGTATATGACCGTGCCATGGAGCTGGGAATGGCACACGAGGATATTGTCGTGGATGGACTGGTTGCCACAATCGGAGCCAATCCAGAGGCCGCGAAAGAATGTTATGATACCATCTCTTATTGTAAGGATATCAGGAAGCTTCCAACGATCTGTGGTCTGTCGAATATTTCGTTTGGCCTGCCGGAGCGGAGTTTTGTCAATACGGCATTTCTTACCATGGCCATCTGCCGGGGGCTTACCATGGCGATTGCCAATCCGTCGCAGGAACTTTTGATGAATGCCGCATTTGCTTCGGACATGCTGCTGCATCGCCCGGACAGTGACATCCGCTACATCGAGCGTATGAATAAACTGGCAGAGGAAAAGGCAAAATATGAGACGGTTGTTGTGAAAAAAGAAGGTGCTGCGGGTGGCACGGCATCTGTGGAAGAAAAAGCAGATCCTGTTACGACAGCGGTTTTAAAAGGAAATAAAGGAACCATTATAGATGAAGTGAAAAAGGCAATTGCAGACGGCGCAAAGCCGGAGGAGATCATCAATGACCAGCTGATTGCAGCCATCAATAAAGTCGGGGAATTTTTTGAACAGAAAAAATATTTCCTGCCGCAGCTGATTGCCAGTGCAAATACCATGAAAC